>Ga0256405_10009099_pt1 | contig 13776 bp, 7 predicted proteins | sample RumenRJG_02DNA_FD_189096 | JGI IMG/M metagenome (GOLD analysis project Ga0256405, IMG submission 189096) | Bovine rumen microbial communities from Lethbridge, Alberta, Canada - RJG_02 | ecosystem: Host-associated > Mammals > Digestive system > Stomach > Rumen | place: Canada: Alberta | collected...
TTTAATTCCTTCTGAAAAATTAAAATTTATACCGCTTATCATGTCTGAAAAAGGAAAATCTATTTCGATTCTGCCTTTATATCAGTCGTTAAAACCTTACGCTTCCATGCAGGCAAGTGATTATTGCGAAGATGTTTTACGCAGGGTTCAAAAATCTTCACGCTCTATACCTTCGTATTTTTCGGAATGTCCAAGAACGGCATCAGTATTTTTCAGCCACGAGGATTTTGTAACTCTTCTTGATTCCGGCTGGTTCGAACAGTTTATTTCATTTTCAAAGAACAGCGGTGATTCAGAATTGAAACTCTTAACTCCAGGGGCCGCTGTAAAGAGCGTAGACGCCCGGATTCCAGCATATATTTACAGCGGAATGAGCAGTGATATTGCGCAATGGGGCATAAAGCCATACGAATCTGTAAAACTGGATAAGCGCTATCCGATTACAATATATGATTTCTTTCAGATTTATCCGCAGAGTAATGCACTGTACAACCGTATGCTTTATGTAAGTATGCTTGTTCAACAAAGCCACGGAGACAAAATCCGCAAGAATACAGCCCGAGAAAAACTCTGGGAAGCGCAGAACGGAGACGGATTTATTTGTACCTCAAAAGGTTCTTTTGTAAGTTCAACGTTCAGACAACAGGCCTATAAAAAACTTACAGAAGCAGAAAAAATACTGAGGGAATGCAGTCCGTTCAAGGAGTCCATAAGTTCTTTTGATTATTCAAATTCCGGCCTAAAGGAATATGTCTGCCGACTGAACCGATATTTTGCTGTAATATCAAAAATTGGAGGAGCAGTCCGCGAACTGGATGTATTTCAGAATTCGGGAAATTTCGCAGACAACTTGAACCGTGCACAGGATTTTGAAGGCTTTACCGACGATTACGACAGAGGGTTGTTTTTGGATCATATTTTTGATGATGCAGAATTTGACGCTTATCTTGAAAACAAACCTGCCGGTTCCGGCGTTTTTTCAAAATACCTTTATACTGAAACAAAGTTTTCAGAACAGCATTCTGAAATTTGCCTTGAAGCATCGGCACTATACAAAGGTAAGTATCCGATCAGTCTGAAAAAGAAATTCATTCCAAATTCAAACGGAATGATGATTCAATATATTCTGAAAAATGAAAGTTCTCTGCCGCTCAAGGCAAAATTTGCAGTTGAATCAAGTTTTGCGCAGACTAATTTTAACCAGAAAGATTTTAATGCTTTCAAGCTTGAAATTCTTTCTGACTCTATGAAGCAGGAAATCGATACAAAATCTTCAAGTTATGCCCTTAATGAATCAGGAAAGCTTTCTGATGTAGAAGGGATATGGCTTACCGATACAGATAATAATATAACTTTCGTATTTGAACCAAATGAATCATGCGGTCTTTCTTTTGTGCCTATTATTTTTAATCGGCCAGAATATACATCCGGAGAACTCGTTCCTGCAAGCATGACATTCTCAAGCACTCTTTTCTGGGATATTGAACTAGCTCCTGGTATGGAGATGGAAAAAACAATTAATTTTACAATTTTGAGCCAACTTAAGCGAAAAAAAATTAAGTGAAAAAAAATTTAAAAAATCTTGACAATTTTTATTCTTGATGACTATAATTAAGTATCAAAACATTTCGGAGGAATTACTGTGAAAAAGGTAATCGTTTCTACATTGGCAGCTGCTGCATTGGCAATCGCTGCAACATCATGTGTAACTACAGAACCATGCATGGTTACATCAAACACTATCGGTGACAAAGTTGGAGAAGTTACAACTATGTACTTGGCTGGACAGCTCCCACTTCCATTCGATCAGGGTGAAAACGGTGGTACTGCTGCTGCTGCTAAAGCAGGCGGAATCACAAAAGTTGCTACTGTAGATATCAAAACTTACAACCTCCTTAACCTCATCGTTAAGAAGACAGTTGTAGTAACTGGTGAGTAATTAACAGTTACTTAGTAGTAAGAGCAGAAAATGAAAATTTTCTGCTCTTCTTATTTTAAATGAAAATGATTATGAAAATAAAAAATATAACAGGTATGGCACTTGCCGTGTGCATGGTACTATCTTTTAGTTCATGTGCAAAAAAAGATAGTATGGATATTCTTGGAAATTGGAAATCAACAGTTACATTAAAATCTGATCTTGCAGGTCAAGATGATCCTTTTGTTGATATTGCTTCAGTTTATATTGAACAGACAAATGTTTTCAGCTTTAATGAAGACGGAACGTATTCAAAGACAGTTTCCGAAAAAGCTATCAAAGCAGAAACTTTCGCAGATGAAATCACCCCAGAACAGATTCTTGAGGTATACAAAGCCCGTGATTCTTTTGCTGAAATCAAAGGCGAATATTCTGTAAACGGAAAAAAATTAGTTCTGACTGCAAAATCAATTCTGATTGGGGAAAAAGAAACTCCTTACGAGGAATATTATAAATCTGAGCAGGCTCTTGGTCCTGTAGTTTCAAAATTCGGTCTTTATATGACTGATGAAGGGGATCTTTCAATTCAGGGCATAAAATTTAAAAAATTATAAATTTTTTAAGACGATGTAAAGTTCTTGGATGCTTTACCATTGGTTTTGCCAGAATAAGATGGCGTACTTCGTTTATTTGTAAAGGCGGTTTTTCCGATATGGAAAGTCCGCTTTTTTTTTGCATTTAAATATTTTGTTCTGACTAGATATTTGACCATACCATATAAAAAAACTATAATCACTTATTATGAATAGACGACTTATCACATCAGCATTACCTTATGTAAATAATATTCCACATCTTGGAAATTTGATTCAGATGCTTTCGGGAGATGTTTTTGCACGTTTCTGCCGCAGCCGTGGTTACGAAACACTTTATATCTGCGGTACAGATGAATACGGAACCGCCACAGAAACCCGCGCAATCGAAATGAAAAAGACTCCAAGGGAACTCTGTGACTATTACTACAATGAACACACAAAAATCTACGACTGGTTCCATATCAATTTTGATAAGTTCGGCCGTACTTCTAACGATGAATGTACAGAAATAACTCAGGAACTTTTTAAAGACCTTGATAAAAACGGATACATCAAAGAACATACAAACAAGCAGCTTTTCTGTCCTCACTGTAATATGTTCCTTGCTGACCGCTATGTTCACGGAACATGTCCTAAATGCGGTTCAGAAAAGGCCCGTGGTGACCAGTGTGATGACTGCGGTTCTTTGCTCGATCCAACAGAACTTAAAGAGCCAAAGTGCGCTACTTGTGGTAACACTCCAGAAGTTCGAGAAACAAAGCACCTTTACATTGATCTTCCTTCAATTTCAAAACACTTGGACAGCTGGATGAACAAAGCCAGCGTTGATGGAAAATGGTCTGACAATGCAATTAATATTACAAAGGCATGGATTCGCGACGGTTTGAACGAACGCGCAATTACACGTGATCTTAGGTGGGGAATTCCTGTACCAAAAGAAGGTTACGAAAACAAGGTATTTTATGTTTGGTTCAATGCTCCAATCGGATACATTTCGATTACAAAACAGCTTGCAAATGAACTTGTAAAGGCCGGAAAAACAAGCTTTGACTGGAAATCATGGTGGCTTCCGGAAGAAAGCGAAGAAGCAAAGAAAAAGGCTCCTGTAGACCTTTTCCAGTTCATCGGAAAGGACAATATCCCGTTTCACACTGTAATTTTCCCGTGTACCTTGCTTGGTTCAGGACATAACTGGACAAAACTTTACCACATGAGTTCAACAGAATACCTTAACTACGAAAGCGGAAAATTTTCTAAAAGCCGCGGAGTAGGTGTATTCGGAACAGACGCAATTGAAACTGGAATTAAGGCAGACGCATGGCGTTTCTATATTTTCTACAACCGCCCGGAAAAACAGGACTACCAGTTCACCTGGAAAGAATTCCGTGAAAAGTACAACGGAGAACTTCTTGGAAACCTTGGTAACCTTGTAAACCGAACTTTGCTTTTCGTAAACAAGTACTACGAAGGAAAAATCCCGGACGCTCCTGTAGATGAAGAATTGTGGTCAAAGGTTCGTGAACTTGAAGCAAAAATCACAGAAAACCTTGAATGGGCAAATCTCCGCGACGCGTTCCATCAGATTTTTGAAATCTCTGACCTTGCAAACAAGGCTTTTCAGGACGGTGAACCATGGAAGACTCGAAACGAAAATCCTGAAGCTGCAGCAAAACTTATTCACAACCTTGCCTATGTAATCAAAGACCTTATGATTATGGCTCACCCATATATTCCTCAGTATGCAGAACAGATTCTTTCATACCTTGGAAAACAGATTTCTGAACCTTGCTATGGCGAAGCCCCTGTTGAAGGCGGACTTAACTGGTCTGACCTTGGAAAAACAGAAGGCCTTGATAAAGTAGGGGAAACAGCCGTTTTCTTTACGCCGCTTGATCAGAAAACAGCAGATGCATTCCGCGAAAAATTCAGCGGAAGCCAGGCAGAACGCAAAGAAAAAGCAGAAGGAAAGCAGAAAAAAGAAAAGAAGCAGGAAAAGAAGGCAGAACCAGCTGTACTGCCAGAAGCAGAACAGCCTGCTCATTTTGCAAAGAATATTCAGCTTAAGGTTGCAAAAATTGTAAAAGTTGACAGAAACCCTGATTCAGACAAGCTTTACGTTGAACACCTTGATGACGGTTCTGGAACTGACCGCGTTATTCAGAGCGGACTTGTTCCATATCTTAAGGAAGAAGACCTTCTTGGAAAACATGTAATCATTGCAGATAACCTTGCACCTCGCAAAATGCGGGGAATTGAAAGCCGTGGTATGCTTCTTGCAGCAGATTACAACGACGAAAACGGTAAAGAATGCGTAGAGCTCATTACAGCTCCATGGGCAGAACCTGGAACAAAGGTTGTTCTTGAAGGCGATGATGTAAATGCAGAAAAGCCTGCTGAAATTCAGGCAGATACTTTCTTCCAGATTGAAATAAAAGTCAATAATAAGACTGTTCAGATTGGCGGAAAGAACCTTACTGCTGCTGGAAAATCTCTTTCTACAGAAAAAACTGTAAATGGACCAGTTTCATAATGTTTAAGGTAGAAATAAAAGAGCTTAACGAAATATCCCGCACAAATACGGGATATTTTCAGCAGACAGCATTCTGGTCGGAATTCAAAGAAAATCACGGCTGGGCGTTTAAAAAGTTTTCTGTCTCATGGATTCACGAAGAAGCAGATGCTAAAGGAAACGGGCAGTGTAATGGGGCGTCAGAAGTTTGTGTTCTGGTACGTTCTTTTGCGCATGGAATGTTCAGCCTTGCTTATGTTCCGCTTTTTCCTTCTTTGCCTTTGAGCGGAGTGGATGCAGAAACTCAAAATATCGAATTCACAAACCTCCTTGCAGAAATCGGAAAGGCTTTTAAATCCTTTCTTCCTAAAAACACTATCTGCATCCGTTTTGACCCGGCAGTTGAATTTCATTCTCCGGAAGAACGGGATTCTTTTGTGCGAGGAACAAAAGTTATTGCTTTTGCAGATAAACTAAAGCTAAAAAAGACTTCTGTTGATATTCAGCCGCCTGATTCAACTCAGATTAATCTTTTGCCAAGCGAAGAAGAGATTCTTGCCAATATGAAAACAAAATGGCGCTACAATGTAAATCTTAGTGCCCGCAAAGGCGTTGAAATTGTGCGAGTTCATGGTGGCGATGAAGGTTTTGAAAATTATCTGGATATTTTCTATAAACTTTATGAAATAACTGCCGAACGCGATGGAATTGCCGTTCACGCAAAATCTTATTATCAGGATCTTCTTAAGAAATCAGCGGAAGAAATTAAAAATGGAAAAGATGTTCCTGTAATCACTTTGTATCTTGCAAAGCATGAAGAAGACTGGCTTGGGGCAATAATTACGCTTTTCAGCAAAGACGAAAGCATATATCTTTACGGCTGTTCTTCAAATGTAAAGCGAAACCTTATGCCAAATTTCCTTCTTCAATGGACTGCAATGAAAGATGCAAAGGCTTACGGAAGTAAATACTACGATATGTACGGAATGCCTCCGACAGATGATGAAAATCATCCTATGCACGGACTTTATCTTTTCAAAACTGGATTCGGCGGAAAAAACATTCACAGAATTGGAAGCTATGATGTTCCGTTAAAAGGAATGTATACGATTTACAATTTTGCAGAAAAATCACGGGCTTTCTGGCATAAAAAAGTCCTGAAAAAAATTCGCGGAAGATAAAATGAAACTTGAAGACTTCCGCTTTATGATCGACTGCAAAAAAACTTATGAGTTCAAATTCAATGACTCTGTCTATAATATAACGTACGGAAAAGACTCTGAAGGCGAGTATATTGCCTTTGGAAAACTGTACGAGCAGAAGAAATTCTATTCCTGGGGCGAATTCATGAATGAAGCTAAGATAGACAATTCTTTTTTCCGGGAAATAATCCCTGTCCTCTGATTTTTTTGTTACCTTTTCATTTCTTTATTTTTTTTCTGTAAAAATTGTTTTGACTTCTGTAAATTTTGGCTTACAATTTAATATCGGAGACAGAGTATTCGGCAAATAGATTTTGAGAGGCTTTTCCATGAAAAAATTTATTTCGATTATTTCGTCAATATTTTTCATATTAAGTTTGACTGTATCTTGCAGCAATACTGTCAATGATAGCAACAATGATTTGCTGCTGTTCAATTTTTTACAGCAGCAACAGAAGAATTCTTCAAGCCAGAATCAACTTCAATATGCAGATCTTACGGTTGCTGTAGGAAATTCTTCTGGCAGGGCTTTGGATATTGCCTCTATTTCAAAGGCCGACGTTGAAGTTCTTGGCTATGGAATGTCAAAAATATCCAGGCAGGATGTTGCTGTAAGCAGCGGAACTTCTTCTAGCGCAGATCCTGTCGTAATTGAAAACATTCCTGTCGGTAATAACCGTATAGTTACAGTTCAGGCAAAAGAAAATATTTCAAACGTTCTTACAGCAATGGCAGGCGTGAAAATTTCCGCTGTAACAAATATTGAGTCAGGATCAAACACTGTAAATGTAAACTGGTCAAGCACAGCCGTTGGAAATATTTATGCAGCCCTTCTTGATTTAAATTACGATATCAGTCTTCTTTCTTCAGAAACTGTCAGCGGTTATCTTCCAAAAGACGGAAGCGGAAAAATCATTCATGCAAGCCTGATAAACAGTGCAAAGCTTGCCGCAGACATAAAGAATAACTCTGTAATTCCGGGTTCCAGTTCGTATGAGCTTAGCGCAGGTCAGGTAAGCTTTACATCTGATGCATCGTCTGGCAGCATTACAGTCCAAGTATGTGATCCAATCTCTTCTAAATTGAATTCTGTTTCAGCTGGTAGTAATACAATTTCAAATGTAGCTCCTGGAACGTGGAAAGTTTTCGGTCTTTATGGAAACAGCGTCGTTTTTTCAAAGAGTGTGACAGTCGGAGCAGGAGAATCAGTTGATCTTGGATCGATTTTATTCAAAGTGCCTGCTCCTCGTCTAGAAGATGCTTCCGGAATGCAGATTGGAGAATTCATATCAGGAACAAAAACTGTCTATCTAAAAGCTCGAACCTATGATGATGAAGAAGAACTTGATGGTGTTACAATTTACTATACAACAGACGGAACAGAACCAACTTCAAGCAGCAGTTTGTATACAGCAAGCGGAATCAACGTAAATGTAGGAACAAAAATCAAGGCAATCGCTGTTAGAACAGGACTTTTGGATTCTGATGTTTCTACATGGGAATTTTCAAAACCAAAGATTGGATATACTCATCCAGCAAGCGGAAAATACAGCCCTGTCGATATGAACAGCAGCACAGATGGCTTTGGCTGGAGTTCTGGAGATTGGGCACTTGGTGCAAATGTAAACGCAACAGAAACGACATTTGCACTGTATTCTGCAAATGCAACAAAAATTCTTCTCGAAATATATTCTTCTCCATACGGAACTGACGCTATGTATGATTATTGGATGGAAAAAGACAGCAATAATGTATGGCGTGCAAAAATTAGCGGAAATCTGACTGGTGCAATCTATGCCTTCCGCTGTTGGGGACCGAACTGGATTTTCAGCGAAAGCTGGACTAGGGGAGGAAGTTCAGAAGGATGTGTTGCAGACTACGATTCAAACGGAAATAGATTTAACCCGAATAAGATTGTTTTCGATCCATATGCGCGTGAAATGACCCATGACCCTAGCAATGCTGATGCAATCAGTTCATATGCTACAACAAATGAATCTTACGCTCTGGCTGCTCCCGAATATCAGATTTTATCCACCGGTGAAACCAAGCCTGCGGGAAGCACTAAGTCATGGCGGGAATTTGACTCGGGAACTATTGCTCCTAAAGGATATATTATTACAGACAACACAAGTTATGGTACAAAACCTGCTATTGCGCAAAAAGATGCGATAATCTATGAAGCTCATGTTCGAGGCCTTACAAACCATTCTTCAACTGCAAATCTTTCTACGCTTCTTTCTGGTTATGTCGATATGGAAAATATTCCTGCCGAGTACCGCGGAACTTACAAAGGTGCAACCTATATGATTCCGTACCTTAAAATGCTTGGTATCAATACGATTGAGCTTCTTCCAGTTCATGAAACTGACAACGATGCAAACCCTGATGATGGTCCAGGCGGAAACTTCTGGGGTTATATGACCTTCGATTACTTTGCTCCGGACAGACGCTATTCAAGCGATAAAACAGCAGGCGGACCTACCAAGGAATTCAAGGAAATGATAAAAGCCTTCCATGATGCCGGAATGGAAGTTTACCTTGATGTGGTTTATAACCATGCTGGAGAAGGCGGAACCTGGCATGGAAGTGATAAGGATGAAAACTTTGATCAAGGAAAGCAGTGTACTGTTGTAAGTATGCGGGGTATCGATAATTCAACTTATTATACTTTATGTACCACTGCTAAAGCTTATTACTGGGACTCTACAGGTTGTGGAAACAACTTGAAATGCGATAATCCTGTTGTCCGACAGCTTATTCTTGATTCTCTTACTTATTGGATTGATGAAATGGGTGCAGACGGATTCCGTTTTGACCTTGCAACTGTTCTTGGTCGAGAAGAAAGTAATTATACGGATGATGCAGGAAACAAGAAGTGGAACTATTCAAGTTCTGCTCAGACTCTTGTAGATATTGCAACTCTCGGCTCAAGCAAAAATGTTGAAATGATTGCAGAAAGCTGGGACTGTGGAGAATATGCTTACCAGGTCGGAAACTTCCCAGCAGGATGGGCCGGATGGAACGGACGATACCGCGATACAATGAGAAAATTCGTTGGTTATGGCGCGAGAAATGGAGCAAGCTATGGAGACATTAATAATTTCATCAACGGAGACTACGATAACTTTAATAAAGAAGGCGGTCCGCATAAGACTGTAAACTTTATTGTTGCTCATGACGGTTATACTCTTGCAGACCTTTGCAGCGGCTACACTACAGGCGGAGAAGACTATAATAAGACTCTTACCTGGCCATTCGGTCCTAGTGATGGTGGAGACAGTAGCGGTGCTCTAAATGGATTTGGAAATGAGGCTGCAAATAAACGACAGGCAGTCCGCAACATGTTCGCACTCCAGATGATAAGCCGCGGTGTTCCGATGATCGTTTACGGCGACGAATTCGGTCGAACTCAGAACGGAAATAATAATCCATATAATGTTGACAGTGTTTGTACCTGGAACAACTATAATATGGTTGCAACATCCAGCCCGCATACAGTTTCGACAGATGCAGTTCTACCTTATCACAACAATTTCGGGACATTTGGAAATACTGCTGGCAAAAACGGAAACTTTGAGTTTGCACGCTACATGATGAATCTCCATGCTTCGGAACCGGCATTCAGACAGGATACTTATACTGTCGGTTATAACTTTAGGAAGGAAGACGGTTCTAGCATTTTGCAAGATGATGACCGCTGTGTATGGATTCGCATTGACGGTGATACAGTTACCGGTGGAAGTGACTATCTTGTATTCATCAATATGTATACTTCTCAGGTTGGCTTTACAATTCCTGATGCTGACGAAGGATATCATTGGGTTCTTCTTGCAGATACCCAGAATTACTTTGAAAAAGATTTGAACTGCTGGAGTGAGGCAAATGCTTCTACAGTGGATACAGAATTTGGGGTTGCAGCTTGGTCGGTAGTAATACTGAAGCAGGTTTCTGATGCTCCGGCGATTCCTGACTGCGAGGCACCGGCAATTACAGGAACCGATAATTTTACGACTTCATCTTCGGTTTCTATTAACTGTGGAACAGCAGGTGCAACCATTTATTATACAACTGACGGAACCGTTCCAAGTGCAACAAATGGAACAGAATATTCAGGAGCGTTCACCATTACAAAGACTACAACAGTAAAAGCAATTGCTGTTGCAAGCGGTTATAATAATTCTAGCGTTACAAGCGTTAAGTTCACAAAAAATGCACCTACATGTACAAAGCCGACATTTACCGGAGACACGACGTTTACAGAAAGCTCAAGCATAACATTAAGCTGTACAACAAGCGGGGCTACAATCTATTACACATTGGACGGTTCTATTCCAAGCTCTGCTAATGGAACTTTGTATTCAGGATCCATTTCCATTTCTGAAACAAAGACTCTCAAAGCTATAGCAGTTCTTGATGGCTACGAGGACTCGGAAATTCTTGTACAGAAATTTACATTAAGAACGTTTTCTTCAAAGAGCGGAATTATGCTTCAAGGATTCAACTGGGCAAGTGCAATGCGAGGTTCTTCTTTTAATAAAGAGAATCCTAATCCAAACTGGTACAAATGGTACAACGTTGTAACAAACCTGGCTTCTGATATAAAAGATACTTTTGAATACATGTGGTGTCCGCCACCAAGTATGACAGACACCTCTTCTTCAGAAGGTTATGGACCAAGTCAGCTAAATGATTTGAATAACTGTTATGGTAGCGAACTGGAATTAAAGGCGATGATAAACGCAATTAGTCCGACAAAAGCTATTGCGGATATAGTAATAAATCATCGTGCAGGAACAACAAGCTGGGCTGATTTTACAAATCCTAGTTGGACAGAAGATTATTATTCAATTTGCTCCGATGACGAATGTTTCTCAAGTGATTCTAGTCCGATAAAGGGGAACACAAATCACGGTGCCGCAGATTCAGGAGATACATACGGAGCATACCGCGATCTGGATCACACAAACACTCTTGTTCAGCAAGGAATTATAGACTGGATGAATAACGTTCTTAAACCGGCAGGTTTTGTAGGCTGGCGTTATGATTATGTCAAAGGGTACGGGGCTGAATATGTCGGAAAATACAATGCACAGACTGAAGCGGAATTCAGTGTAGGTGAATATTGGCCGACAGACGCTTATAATGCAAGTGGTTGGGGCAATACAATAAAGAATTGGATCAGCGGAACGGAAGCCAATGGCGGCCAGCGTTCCCGTGCATTTGACTTTGCACTAAAAGGTGCAATGAATTCGGTATTCAATGACGGTGCCAGCTATTCAACTCTAGCAGATTCTTCAAATCTTATTATAAGCCAGCCTTCTGATGCTGTAACTTTCGTTGATAATCATGACACAGGCTCAACACAGGGACATTGGCCAGTAAGTGCAGATAAAGTTGGAATCGCTTATGCACTCATTTTAACTCATCCGGGAATTCCATGCGTTGCCTGGCAGCATTATTTTACTTATGCAGAAAGCGGAAGTCTTGACGGTGAAAGTCAGTACGTTGCTTCAAATGTCGTTGCAGGAACAAGCAAAAACCTTCGTCAGCACATAGACAAGCTTATTCAGCTGCGTAAAGATATGGGAATTGAGTATGATTCAGTCCGCACTACAAAGCAGGCAAATGATTCAGGCTATGCAGCACAGATTGACGGAACAAACGGAAGCGTAATCGTTCTTATTGGTTCCGGTTATACACCGAGCGATTCAAGTTATACGCTTTTCTACAGCGGAACAGGTTTCGCAATCTGGGTGAACGATGGAAAAGTGCATTGTGCAAGTCCAGTAATCAGTTTTGCGGACGGAAAATGTTCGATTTCTTGCACTACGAGCGGAGCAACGGTTATGTATTCTACAGACGGAACCAGCTACAGCACATATACAGAAGAGTTCTCTGTAACAGAAGGAACAACAGTATATGCTTATGCAACAAAAGAAGACGCAGAAGATTCTGAAGTCGTAAATAAGTTATTTGCAGCTGAAACCGAGTACACTATAACAGGTTCATTCCCTGATTATTGGGGCTCAGCAGGAGATGTAATGTATGCATACATTTTTGGAGGAACAGACGGGGCACAATGGGTTCCGGCATCTTATTCGTCAAATAAATTTACGTTCTCTACATCTTACAATTTTACGACTTGTATTGCTGTAAGAATGAAGTCAGGAACTACAAGTCCAAGCTGGGATAACAAATGGAATAAATCAAACGATATAGTTATTTCTGGAACAACAGGAACAGCCTCTTCGTTTGAATAATTATGTTTCTGTAAATTATCTGTTTTGTATTTTTATCCATGCTTGATCAGCGTGGATATTGGATCCCGTTGGAAAAAGTTCCAGCGGGATTTTTTTTGGGAACTATAAAAGATGAAGTATGAACCGCGCCGGTGCTGTAGCAGAGCCGAAGGCTGGATTTGCGGAGGCATGGCCGGAGCAAAGACCGAGCGAAAGCGGGCTGCGGAAGGACCGTTTCGAAAAAAATTGCGCTTTTAATAAAAAAAATTTGACATATTTTAAATCTCATTTAGAATATAAGTAACGAATTAAAAAAGTAGGTGTCATATGAAAAAGTTTTTTGTAATGCTCTTTACGGGCATATTGGCGTTGGTATTATTTTCATGTTCTGATTCATTATCCGAAAAAAATAATGCGCTCGATTTTCTTGTTACTGCAAATGCTATTCACAATTCATCTTCAGAAGACTATGGTTCAATCACTTTAGTTTCTTCAGATTCCCGCTCATTGGATGTCTCTACCATCACAAGTGCAACTGTAACTGTAAGCGGTTACGGAATGGACGATGTTCAGGGAACCGATGTAAATCTTTCAAATGGTTCAGGGACTGCAAAAATCAGTGGAATTAAGGTTGGTACTAACCGAGTTGTAACTGTAAAATCTAACGTTGACGGTGCTGTAATCCGCGGTGTTTGTAATGTTGCTTCCGGCGATAATAATGAATGTGAAGTAAACTGGAATACAACAGCTGTCGCAAACGTTTACTACAACCTGATTAAATCAGGAGACGATGTTTCTACCATTGAGTCATCCGCATTTAGTACAAAAATTCCTTCTGTTCACGCAAGTTTGTTTGATGCGGAAAACTTTGCAAATGCTTTTAAGTCTGCCGGCTACAATGCTTCTAGCTTATCTGCCGATGATTATATTCTAAATTTTGGAAATATCGTTGTAAAATATTCAAATACTAACGGCTATACAGTTCAGGTAACAGATATTGCTTCTGAAAAAACAACTTTTTCACAGGCTTCTGGAAACACAACCTTGAAGGGTTATCCAGGAGAATGGAAAGTAAAAGTATTTGATGAAACTGGTGTTTTGAAAGAAACCAAAGATGTGGTTGTTGCCTCTGGAAAAGAAACGACTATTACAGTTACTCATGTAAGCGGGGGCACACCAGTTACTGGAAAGATTATTGTGCATGTACCAAGTAGTTTGGGGTATACATGCATTTGGGCTTGGGCAACTTCTGGAAGTACAAATTATACAGGTGGAAATTGGCCTGGAAAAACAATGACTTTGAATGGTT
>Ga0256405_10009100_pt1 | contig 13776 bp, 14 predicted proteins | sample RumenRJG_02DNA_FD_189096 | JGI IMG/M metagenome (GOLD analysis project Ga0256405, IMG submission 189096) | Bovine rumen microbial communities from Lethbridge, Alberta, Canada - RJG_02 | ecosystem: Host-associated > Mammals > Digestive system > Stomach > Rumen | place: Canada: Alberta...
TTTCGTCAAAACTGCCGCAACCTGCAAGCATAATAGAAAGCGCACAGGCGACAGCTGACATCTTTATTTTATCCATTATATAGCCTTCTTTTTTATTCATCGATAATTACAGTTACTTACAATACGATATATAAATTATACCATTTTTTCAGGGTTATTTCAATGGTCATTCTTCACTACGCTTTTATGTTAATATCCTGATATATGTATGATTCCCACAAAGAAAAATGACCAATTAAAGTTCATCAAAAAGCGCCATTTTACGCACTTTTGGGTGTTTTTTAGGATAGCTTCCGTGTAGTGTACAAAATTATGAACGGTTAAATATTATTGAAAAATAACACAATATCACTTATCGTCCTGTTTATTTTCGCATCATTTTCATCGAATAATAAAATAGGCTAAAAAAGCCTATTTTCGGAGTTTTCGTGTTTTATCAACTATAAAACAAACCATCATCGGGAATCTCGTCATTACTAACAAACGAACTAAAAATCTGTCGCATCAAAAGCCTGACTATTGGTCATTAATTTTCCTTTGTAAGCTTCGACCAAAACTGTTTATTTTCGAGAAACTTCATCATTTCCCCTATACTTGACATACCTCACCAAATATGGTAAAATAATTCAGAATGGATTATTATGCCATAAGAAAGGAATGTACTTATGACCCCAAAGGATAAAATACGTAATTTCTGCATAATTGCACATATAGACCACGGCAAGTCCACTCTCGCTGACCGTATTCTCGAACTCACCGAGACGGTTGAACTCCGTGAGATGGAAGATCAGCTGCTGGATAATATGGATATCGAGCGTGAGCGCGGTATCACCATCAAAGCGAGAGCTGTCCGCCTGACTTATCACGCTGATGACGGTGAGGATTATTACTTCAATCTCATCGACACCCCCGGTCACGTTGACTTCAACTATGAGGTCAGCCGTTCTCTTGCTGCCTGCGAAGGCGCTGTGCTTATCGTGGACGCTTCTCAGGGTATCGAAGCTCAGACACTTGCCAACACTTATCTCGCAATCGAGCATGACCTTGAAGTTCTGCCTGTTATCAATAAGATAGACCTGCCCTCCGCAGACCCTGACCGTGCCTGCAATGAGGTCGAGAATGTCATCGGTATACCTGCCATGGATGCTCCTCGTATCTCTGCGAAAATGGGCACAAACATAAAGGAAGTGCTGGAGCGCATCGTCACTGATATTCCCTCTCCCAAAGGTGATGATGATGCACCCCTGAAAGCGCTGATATTCGACAGCTACTATGATTCCTACAAGGGTGTTATAATCTATGTCCGTGTTATGGAGGGGCATATCAAGGCGGGTGACACTATACGTCTTATCGCTGCAAAGGCTGAATTCCAGACCGTTGAAGTCGGCTATATGGGCGCTAAGGATTTAGTACCCGTGGGCGAACTCCACGCAGGAGAAGTTGGTTACATCACCGCTTCCATCAAGGATATAGGCGATACCCGTGTAGGTGATACCGTAACCAATGCGGAAAATCCCTGTGCTGAATCTCTGCCCGGATATAAAAAAGTCAATCCAATGGTGTTCAGCGGTATCTATCCCGCTGACGGTGCTAAGTACGGCGACCTCCGTGATGCGCTGGAAAAGCTGATGCTGAACGATGCTTCCCTTTCATTTGAACCCGAGACCTCCATCGCGCTGGGCTTTGGCTTCCGCTGCGGTTTCCTCGGACTTCTCCACATGGAGATAATTCAGGAACGTCTTGAACGCGAGTATAACCTTGACCTCATCACAACAGCACCATCGGTTATATATAAGGTCACAATGACCAACGGCGAGACAAAGTATATCGATAACCCCACCAATTTCCCTGACCCGGGTACTATCTCTTCTGCGGAAGAACCTGTAGTGAATGCGCATATTTACACCCCCTCCGAATTTGTCGGAAATATAATGGAACTTTGTCAGGACAGGCGAGGAACCTTTGTTGATATGCAGTACATCGACGAAAACCGTGTTGACCTGCATTATGTCCTCCCCCTTAATGAAATAGTATATGACTTCTTCGATGCTTTGAAATCCCGCACAAGGGGATATGCTTCTTTCGATTATGAACTCAAGGGTTATGAACCCTCAAAACTTGTAAAGCTTGACGTTCTGCTTAACGGCGAGATAGTCGATGCGCTGTCCTTCATCGTACATGAGGAAAAGGCTTATGCCCGCGGCAGAAGACTCACCGAAAAACTGAAAGAGAATATTCCCCGTCAGATGTTTGAAGTGCCTGTACAAGCCGCCATAGGCGGAAAGATAATCGCCCGTGAAACCATAAAAGCACTGCGTAAAGACGTTCTTGCAAAGTGCTACGGCGGTGATATCACTCGTAAAAAGAAACTGCTTGAAAAGCAGAAAGAGGGTAAAAAGAGAATGCGTCAGCTGGGTACTGTATCTGTACCTCAGGAAGCTTTCATGAGCGTACTGAAGCTGGACGACTAAAGGAGGAACGGCATCATGGAAGCGCTTATCGTATTAGTGATAATCACTGTTCTGTTGTTGATACTGGGCGTTTCTGCTGAGGTGCTGATAATAGGCTTCCTTGGATTATTAGGCTTGATGATGGGAGCACTGTTCCTGATTTTTGCGTATTGCATAATACGAATGACACAGAGCAGAAAATGCATAGGAAAGGTAGCAAAGGTGGATATTAACCCGAAATACGGGTTCAGCACACCTGTCTATGAGATAGACGGCGAAAATTACGAAAATGTATTCCCCTGCGAGGTCATAATGAAAAAACAGCTCTACTACGAGGGTCGTGAGTGCAAACTTCTGCTTGATAAAAAGCGCAGTAAGGTATTTGACGGAAATGCAAGGATAAGCTCCATAGTCGGCATACTTCTGAGTGCCGTTTCATTTGTTATGATCCTCAGCTACATGATGGAAATACTTTAAAAGACATCAACAAATGTAAAGTATATTATATTGACATAAATAAAGAACAAAAGAGGGATAATATGCCGGATCTGAGAAGATCAATGAAGCTTGCAATATGCTTCGGATTGATAGGGGCTGTTTTGTTGCCCGTTTTATATGAGATTTACGCCAACATATCTACAACAGTCGGGCTGTTTTTCGTAATTTGCTGGGTATTATTCGCAGGTGTCAAGTTTTCTGCACTTACATTTAAAGAAGCTCTGATCGGAATAACCTGCAACATAGCATACAGCGGTGTATTAGGATTCATCTGTGCATTGGCGATACACCCTGCAGCCATGAAACTGCTTATCAGCAGATCGGTTTATTTCCAGCTTGGGCTGAGAGAAAAGCTGATGTTTGTGACAACCTGCTTTTTCTTGTTCATGGGAATGTACCTTCTGTGGGTAATAAGATTCGCACTGCGTAAAGTAATGGAAAAATTCAGAAGCAACCGCGAGATGGCTGGTTCATACATTGAAAACGCCTTTAATGACGAGGAGGACGGAAAGTGACGGGTATATACGTCCATGTGCCTTTCTGCCTCAGAAAATGCCCGTATTGCAGCTTTTACTCAAAGCCGTTCGACGCGGATACCGCATCGAAGTATGTGGATGCCGTTTGTCGAAACATCGCAGTATACAGCGGCAAAGGTATAAATGCCGATACGCTCTATTTCGGCGGAGGTACCCCATCCCTGCTGAATGCAGAACAGATAAACCGTATCATCGGCGAAGCAAGGAAAGTATTTTTACTTGACAACGTTGAAATAACCCTTGAAGCAAATCCATGTTCGGTCAATGAAGAGAAACTCCGCGGATACCATAAAGCAGGAGTGAACAGGATATCTTTTGGAATACAGTCCACCGATGATAACAGGCTTGGTTTTCTGGGGCGTCTTCACGATTTCAAGACGGCAGTAAAAGCCGTTGAAACTGCTAATACTATCGGATTTGAGAACATATCTGCCGACATAATGCTTGGCGCCGCAGGTGAAACTTGTGATAGTCTTAAAAAGACAATAGATACCCTTTGTGATCTGCCTGTCAAGCATATCTCCGCTTATATGTTGAAGATAGAGGAAGGCACCGCTTTCAATAATGACAAGATAAAGTCCTTGACAGCAGATGATGATCTTATGAGCGAACTATATCTCACAGCTGTGGAACGGCTTGATATTCATGGGTTCAAACAGTATGAGATATCAAATTTCTGTAAAGATGGATATGAGTCTCGTCATAACAACAAGTACTGGATTGGTGAGGATTATCTTGGATTTGGACCTGCCGCGCACTCCTTCTTCGGTGGTGTAAGATACTGCTGTCCTCCCGATACCGATGCTTTTACAAATGCACCTGTGCAGCCCCGTGAAGTTACCGAACAGTCGGTAAACAAGGGTGAAGAATACATTCTTCTGGGACTTAGACTCTGCAAAGGCATATCACTTGACACAGTTAAAAGCTACTTCGGTCAGCCTGCCGCAGAACGTTTATATTCTCTGGCGCAGGAATTTTCAAAACACGGTCTTGTCAATCTCAAAGACGATAATATCAGCCTGACAACGCAGGGATTTCTGCTTTCAAATGGGATAATATCCCAGTTTATTGACATCGTCGAGTGACAAGTATAACAAAAATATAATGCCATCGTTGTGCAGTGTGATGAATTTCAGCTATGCAGTTGTAAAACATGGTTAATGATGCTATAATTATTAAGTTAAGATGTTTGTTTTCTCTGTATGAAAGGTAATTCTATGGATAATTCAAAACGCTTTGTGATACTTGCGATATGTGTTGTAACTGCGATATTTTCGGGCTGCGGCAAGAAAAATAAGCAGGACGAGATCGCTGTGCCTATACTTGAAACAAAATCGGTTAATTACAGGACCGTGAATGCCGAGATACGTGATATTTCGCAAAAATATGAACAGCCCGGTATCTACAGCTACCCTTACTCTAAAAAGGTAAGATTTGATGTTTCGGGACAGATAAAGTCTATCGAAATTGAAGCGCCCTGCGAAGTCAAAAAAGGGCAGCTGCTGTGTACACTGTATACCGACGACCTGGAAGAAGAGATCGAAAAGGAAAAGATCAGACTCGATCAGGTCAAGTCAACAGTTGATACTCTTTATGAGAATAATGCCGATGCAAACCAGATACTAATGGCTCAGTACGACGTTCAGATCGAACAGATTCGCTACGACAGAATGGTGGCAAGTCTTGATGATTATAACGTCTATGCGCCTTGTGACGGCGATTTTACCATAGAACAGCAAGGCTGGAACGCATACAATGTCAACAGTCCTGTAAACGAAGGTGCGGTATTCGGTTACGCAACGGACCAAAACGAGAAGTACCTCTGTGTCGAAGTTTTCGACAACAAGCTTTCAAACGTTAATTTCGGTACGACTGTTAAACTCGAACAGGGTACGTCGTCCTCTACGGGAACGGTAACAGATATCGTCTTCAAGGACAGCGGAGATTACTCAAAGTATACTTATGTTATCTCCCCCGATAATCCAGATGAGCTAATGGATTTCGGCGACATCAATGTTGTGTTTGATATCTATTCGCGGCTTGACAGTGTTGTTATCCCAAAAAAGGCAGTAAAAGAGCTGAGCGGCAGGACATACGTCAATCTTCTGATAGATGGTGTCAAGGTCGAACAGGACGTTGAGCTCGGCATCGAAGACAACGGTGATGTCGAGATAGTATCCGGGCTGAGCGGTGATGAACAGATCATTATTAACTGAGGAAATTCACACTGCGCTTAATTAGTTTAAGCTTATGCAAAGTTACGAATTTTTATAAATCACTTGATTTTTTTTAAGAATTGGTGTAAAATAATATAGTGTGGTGTCAAGAAAAATATCCGATCACAAAGCAAATACTTTTACTTAGGTATTCATCACCGTGATTGGTCATACAGACACCTATTCAGACTGCAAAACGATAGCTGGGAGGCATTTGGTAAGATGAAAGAGCTTTTATCAAATATCTGGGTCAAGAGAGCGGTCGGCGTATTCAATCTGGTATATTTTGCCGTAATTGGTCTGCTGACATATGCTACATTTGTTTATGACCTGGAATTTACTGAAGGACAGGAACAATCCTTCTTTACTGTGTATGTTGCGGCGAGCGTGATTTTCCTGCTGCTGATGATCTATTCGCGTGATGTAATAGTCACTAAGATAATAAGTGTGGTACTACCGTTTATAGTATTCTTTCTGCTTTTATTCAATATGTATGACTGGATACTTGTAATACCGCCGCTCGTTATCGGTGTAGTAATGTTTTTTGTGGCGTGTACACATGAGACTGTAAAGGTCGTTATGGGAACTATATATCTTCTCATCTATGTACTCGGACTTGTTGCTTTCTTCGTATTCAAGCTATTGTTCGGCGGTACATCAACACTTACAGAACTCAATGCAAATCTTGACCGCAACAGCCCTGTATATTCAATCTACAAGAACGAATTCACCAAGATATGCGATGTTACCCGTGATGACAATGTACTTTCCCCTGATGGCAAGTACAGGATAATCATTTACGATGTACAGAACAGCGACAAGGGCGGCGTAAACATCTGCGTTGTTCCTAACGGTCAGGACGTTTCACTGAGATTCTTTACACTTAAACAGAAGGGTGTTAAGAAGACTATCTCAAACAAGGGTATCAGAGGAACTGTCCCCGATGTTGGCTGGACTAAGGAAGACGGCACACTGTACGTTTCTTACAGACTTTCATCCGAATCTGAGTTGAAAAAGACTTCAGTAACAGTAATGCCTAAAAAGCAGTATCTGGAATTCCTTGGTATTTCGTAAATACCGAAAAGCAAAATTTCTACTCTAATGATATATGATCGAGCCATAGTATTTAATAATAATGCTATGGCTTTTCTGTTTAGTTAAATGAGGATGAACCTATGAAGATAATCAGCTTTTATAAAAACAGCACTGGCTGGAAGAGATAGAAAAATGCAGCTGGAGAGCCGGGAAATATCTGCATGAGATACTTACTAACGGTACTTTTTATGATCTTACAGGTGCAGACTCTGAACTTCTTCTGCTGACGGATGGTGATGATCTTGTATCCTTCTGCACTTTTGCTGAAAAAGATGAGATAGCATCAAGTGAGTATTCTCCTTGGGTGGGATTCGTCTATACTTTCCCAAAATACAGAGGGCACAGGTACATGGGATTGTTGTTTGAGAAGATAGAAAATCTAGCAAAGGAACAAAATATCAATTCAGTTTATGTATCAACAGACCAGATCGGTCTTTACGAAAAATACGGATTTGAGTACATAAAAGATATGGAAACCATTTACGGCGATATATCCAGGGTATATGTAAAGCTCTTATAATAATGACATAATATTTTTTCACCCCCCGAAGCACAGCTGAAACTTCGGGGGTGTTTTCATATTTGAATGTCATCTAGATGGTTAAAATAGACACTATCAAATTGAGAGTAGCTCTCATTTTGTAGAAAACGCAGAATCTCTTGTGAAATCATTGACAAACCCGCACCTTTAGAATATAATTATAAACCGTAACGATATTGATCGTCAAATCACTATTAAGAGGTGCAATATGAATAACAAAAAAATACCCGTAATTCTTATAACAGGCTATCTCGGTTCAGGAAAGACCACACTTATGCAGAATCTTCTAAAACAGGAAAAGCGCAATATTGCTCTTATCGTAAATGATATGGGCAGTGTTAATATAGATGCGGCTATACTGAACAAGAACCGCGACCGTGTTTCATCTGTCGAGATGGTTGAATTGCAGGACGGCTGTATATGCTGTTCTCTGCGCGATGAATTTATTGCCAAGATCGAACGTATATCAAAGCTTCCCGATATCGAGGCTGTTTTCGTTGAGGCATCGGGCATCAGCGAGCCCTCAAATATTGCCGCTTCATTTGTGATCTACACCGAGGATAATCCAGATACAAACGTTTATCTGAGCTCGGTAGTATCCGTAGTTGATGCAGACAGGATATACCGCGAATTTCTTCGTGAACTTACTATGGAGAACGATACCGATGAGGGCGATATCATCAATCTTATCATAGACCAGATCGAATTCTGTGACCTTGTTATACTTAACAAGACAGACCTTCTCTGCCCTCATCAGATAGAAGAAGTTACAAAGGCTATACGCGATATACAGTCTGAAGCAGAGATAATACCGTGTATAAACAGCGAAGTCGATACAAACAAGATACTCCACGGAAAGGAGTTTGATTATCATTCAGTGCTTGCATCATCTTCGATACAGCGTGCCCTTAACACTAATGAACCAACCGCAAAGGAAGCCTGCATGGACGAATACGGTATAACCTCATTTGTATATGAGGAGACCCGCCCATTTGACCGCCAAAAATTTATGGAATTTGTTGACCGCTATCCCACCGAACTTATTCGTACCAAAGGCTATGTGTGGTTTGCAGATGATGATGTGCATATCCAGCTTTTTGAACAGGCAGGCCGAAACGCTAGCGTAACAGAGCTCAATGAATGGCTGGCATCTTGTCCCAAAGAAGAGATCGATGCAATTATGGAAGCTTATCCAGACATTAAAGATGACTGGGACGACACCTATGGCGATCGCATCAATCAGCTTGTTTTTATCGGTAAGGGATATAAAAAGGCTGATATTCTTTCAAAGTTGAACGCCTGCCTGGCTACCGCCTGATCATGAGCAGAAAGAAATTACCTGTCTATCTTTTTCTGGGTCCGCTTGAAAGCGGAAAGACTAATTTTATAGAGAAGATCGTTTCCAACGATAAATTTGGCTTGGACAAAAACATACTGATACTTGTATGTGAAGAAGGCGAAACTGAATATGACCTTTCAAAGTTCGGAGATAAAAATATTACGCTCCATATTATTGATGATATCGACGAACTTAATGCAAAATCGCTCGATGATTTAGCCGTAACGAAAGATATTGATATAGTCGTTATTGAATACAACGGTATGTGGCATATGAACAGTCTTATTGCAAATATGCCGGAAAACTGGGGCGTATATGAAAGTGTTTTCCTTGCTGATGCTTCGGTTTTTGAAGTTTATTTTCAAAATATGAAAAGCATTATCATCGACAAACTGAACATCAGCGATACTGTGATATTCAACCGATATGAGAACAACGCAGAAATCAATGACCTTCACTGCATAGTCAGGAGTGTCAACAGGCGATGCAAAATTTACTATTGCGATGACAGAGGTGTAATGGACCCTGATGATATGGAAGACCCGCTCCCCTTTGATATCGATGCAGAAACAATCATTATCAAAGATGATGACTATGCCATTTGGTACAACGATATCATGAATGAAGCTGCCAAATATCAAGGAAAGACGGTCAGATTCAAAGCACTGATAAATTCCAGACCTGAACTTCCGAAAAATGTATTTGCTATTGGTCGATACATAATGACCTGCTGTGAAGCTGATATGGAATTCTGCTGGCTGTTGTCACTGTACAATAGGTATTATCCTTTGGAAGGCGAAAAATGGGTATCAGTAACGGCTGATGTTTCGGTTCAGAACTATGAAAAGCAGAATTTGGATGTTCCTGTGCTGAAAATAACCGATATTTACGAATGTGAACCACCGAAAGAACCTATAGCCACTTTCTAATTTAACGTTAATACAATATAACAAAGGCTGCACAGGTATTTTGCCTGTACAGCCTTGATCTTTTATATAAGTTCTTGTAAAACGTTCGCTTGCGACCGTTTATCTTTCCATCTTCCAAACTTCCACGGAATAGGGCTTCAATTCACTGCCGCCGCCAAAATCGTGAACCGTACCACTGATAAGCTCATCAGCCTGTCCGCATCTCGCATCGAAATGAGCAGTATAGGGCTGGTCATCAGCATTGATAGCAATGAGGATACGCTCACCCTCATATTCACGCTCGATGATACACTGTCTGTTAGTCAGCACAGGTATATTTATACTGCCGTAGCTGAGGCACTTATACTCAGTGCGGATATGAGCAAGTTTCGCGATAAGGTCGGTAAGGTCGTTCCACTCGGGCTTTTCAAATGATACCCTGAGAGCGGGGTCGCCGTCCTTTTTATCAGCCTTGGTACCCCATTCAGAGCCGTAGTATACGCAAGGCATACCCGGCATACCGAAGAGAAGTCCGTAAATAAGGGGCAGATGATTCTCGTTGGAAAGTATGCTTGCAACACGGGTAACATCGTGGTTGTCAACAAAAGCCAGCAAATGCTTTCCGCGGTATCTGCACCAGCCCTCACTGCCGAACTGATTTTTCAGAGAATGGCATATCTCAAACATATTCATGCTGTTGAAGCTTGAATACAGTCCCTTGTAACACTCATAGTTGGTACAGCTATGAAGCATCTCATCGTTGACCCAGCGTGCATAATCGCCGTGAAGAAGTTCGCCTATCAGTACGAAGTCTTCCTTGACCCAGTTTGCGTGCTGACGCAGCCTTTTTAGGAAATCAAAGTCAAGACAGTAAGCAACATCAAGACGAAGACCGTCTATATCGAACTCTTTTACCCACTGTGTAACACACTCCAGTATATGGTCAACAACCGCGGGGTTTCTGAGATTGAGCTTTACAAGGTCGAAATGACCCTCCCAGCCCTCATACCAAAGACCGTCGTTGTAGTTGCTGTTTCCGCCGAAGTTTATCTGGAACCAATCCTTGTAAGGCGAATTTTCGCGGTTTTTAAGAACATCCTGAAAAGCCCAGAAACCTCTGCCCACATGATTGAAAACGCCGTCGATAACGACCTTTATGCCTGCCGCGTGAAGTTCTTTAACGACCTTTGCAAAATCTTCGTTAGTACCCAGACGGCAGTCTATCTTACGGTAATCACGGGTATTGTAGCCATGTGTATCCGAATCGAACACAGGTGAAAAATAAATGGCATTCGCGCCAAGTTTGCTGATGTGAGGTATCCAGTCGATGACTTTCAGGATACGGCTTTCTTCGATACCATCATTTTCAAACGGCGCTCCGCAGAAACCCAGTGGATAGATCTGATAAAAAACGCTTTCATAAGCCCACATGATTTTTTCTCTCCTTTTTATGGTTTGTTTTATTTGACTTATTCATTATACCATGTTTATATAAAAATTGCTATACTCATTTTACTACAATATTTTCAACATAATTATGCAGTTTATACAACGTCTGGTTAATTATTTCCAATAGCTTACACGGTTATAACAATTATCAAATATAATAATCATTAAAAGCGCTTCCGCCGAAGCACGGCAGAAGCGCCTTTCATGGTTATATCAGCTTTCCTTTTGCTGAAAGATATCGTTGTTTCTCATACAGCATGAAGGATCTATCCCCCTCGGAAAAAACTCATTAGTTGGGAAATCTATCTGCTCAAACATCTCGCAGGGAGTACTGCTTGTGGATGTACACTCCTTGCCGGGTACACAGTAATCGTAAACAGGTATCATCAGAGGTACTGCGCGGGCAAGGGATATGATCGCAAATAGTCCGATTGTTACAAGCACGCTGCGCTCCCCTGTTTCGGGGTCTGCGGCTGTGAGTCTGGTATCAAGGCACATGGGTTCAACAAGGCTGACAGATGCGGTGGGAAGTGTACAAAGGGACTTGCAGCAAGCGCAACCGCTTGTAGGTGCCTCCTGCTGGGTCACAAGACCGCTGTCGGAAACAAACCTCTGTGTACCGCCGTCACTGCCATAGAGTATCACTTTTTTGGTGAACAGTGCATTTCCGTATATCACCACAGGCGGAGTGTTCTCGCCGTTGAATACTTCTATCTGTCCGCGGAAATTATAGGTAACGTCAACCGAATAGAATCCCTGATTGAATGCCACAGGACTTATGGCAAAATTGATGTCCGTAACATCTATAGACTGTGTTTTGATGTATGCTGCATCGTTCAGCGTTTCCTGATCCTCTTCAGTGAAACTGAATTCTACGTCCTCCAGACAATCCTGTGCACTGCACGAATCATATATCCGCATAGCGTCGATGCAGACGGCTTCTTTGAAGCTTCCGTTAGGTCTGTTGATGGTTTCGCTCATGTGAATACCTCCCGAATAAGATTATGAAGTTTTCTGCTTCTCTACATCATATTCGGGATAAAGTAAAAGTGTGCAAAAAAGCGGCAGAAAAGAATTCTGCCGCTTTGGATATGTATTTCTTCGGATATCAGGTATTCTTGTCAACTGTCTTGAACTGCTTGAGATTACCGATCTTCTCATTTCTCTCATCGAGTACCTTTTCAACGTCAGCCCAGTCAAGACCCTGATTTACAGCCAGCACCATTACGTGATACAGCAGATCGTTGATCTCATTCATGAGTTCAGCGTTGTCGCCGTTTTTTGCAGCAATGATTGTCTCAGCTGCTTCCTCGCCGACTTTTTTGCAGATCTTGTCAACGCCCTGCTGATACAGATAGCAGGTGTAGCTCTTCTCGGGTGCTTCGCCCTTGTCAAACTGTTCTTTTCTTGCCTTCAGTACCTCAAATATCTCCTGATAAACTGTCATTATTTTTCCTCCTCATTTTCATTGTACATTTCCTTAAAGAAGCAGCTGTAGGAACCTGTATGACAGGCAACTCCCGTCTGCTCAACATTTACAAGCAGTGTATCATCATCACAGTCGCCGTAAATGGATATCACCTTTTGCAGATGTCCGCTGGTCGCGCCCTTGTTCCAGTACTCCTGTCTTGATCTGCTCCAGAACCATGTGTAGCCTGTTTCCAGTGTCTTTTTCAGGCTCTCCTTGTTCATGTATGCCAGCATGAGCACGGTCTTTGTGTTGACCTCGTAGCATATCGCAGGTATAAGCTCGCTCTTGACAAAATACTTGTCGAGATCATTTATATCTACTTTGATCTTTCCCATGATCTATCCTCCGTTATGATCTGTTATTTATATAGTATACCAAAACAGCTCACAGGAATGAGCTATTTTGGAAAACCAATTTTTCCGATATACGTTTGCTGAATTAAAGCTTTGTGATTATCATAGGAAGTGCAGTGTCGTCCTCTTTCAGGAAACCGCATTTCTCATAAAAACCTGTCTTGTCTTTATAAGCAATTATCACTATGCTCAGATACTCCCTGTAATGCTCTTTTATACGCCTTACAAGTTCAGCACCGATACCCATGCCCTGATAACTCGGGTCTATCAGAAGAAAATGAACATATGCCGTCATAATGCCGTCGTCCATTGCACATATCAGACCTACAAGCTCATCATTTTCCCATGCACTGTAAACGGTATGGTAACCTCGCATAGCTTTAACAAGCTTTTCGGGATACTTTCCCGATTCCCAGTTTACAGATAGAAACAATCTTTCAAGCTGATGCGCTGTGAACTTGTGGATATCCTTGTATACTATCATTATACACCAACCTTTAGGGGGCTGTCAACTTTTCTTACGCAGTCAGAATCAAAGATACTTTTGCTCATAGTATATTACCTCACGATGATGCCCTTGCTGCGGCAGTCATCCTTTACCTGACCAACTGTCAATTCGTGGAAATGGAACAAACTTGCGGCAAGTGCAGCGGAGCAATCGGTTTTGAGAAAAGCTTCTGCAAAATCGCCAAGCTTTCCCGCACCGCCCGAAGCGATTACAGGTATCTTTACAGCGTCAACTACGGCTTTCAGCATGGGCAGGTCAAATCCTCCACGCACACCGTCGGTATCTATAGAGTTCAGGCATATCTCACCTGCACCAAGCTGTTCGCACTTCTTGACCCAGTCGATAAGGTCTATTTTCATGTCGATACGTCCGCCGTTTATGAAAACTGTCCATTTATTTTCTCCGATAGCCT
>Ga0256405_10009101_pt1 | contig 13775 bp, 4 predicted proteins | sample RumenRJG_02DNA_FD_189096 | JGI IMG/M metagenome (GOLD analysis project Ga0256405, IMG submission 189096) | Bovine rumen microbial communities from Lethbridge, Alberta, Canada - RJG_02 | ecosystem: Host-associated > Mammals > Digestive system > Stomach > Rumen | place: Canada: Alberta | collected...
TACATAGGTCGGCACGGGCAATCCTCCCTTGACGAGGAATGCCAGATCTTTTCTTACCACCTTGCCGATAAAGGCGTTCATAACTTTCTGTTGCAATTCCATATTGTTAGAAGTCAAAATCGTTTTCAATCAAAGTGTTATTTGTTACATTCTCCTTGATGAGCGGATTCAGTTCATCCGTCACATCGAATATCTTCAGCTGAAGAACCTTGGCATCAACATTCTTGTTGAGTGTCAGGTCAACCTGAATCTTTCTGTTGTCCAATGAAGGATCAGTCTTATCAAGCACGATGTCCTTGACTGGAGTAACAGGTTGGTCATTATAATAAAGTGCAACCTTTACTATTCTTTCCTTCATATCCATAGAGACTGCTTCTGTTTGCAAAAGCTTGAATCTCAGGCGTGATGCTTGCATAGATAACTTGCGATCAAGTACCATTACACCTACGGGCTGCTTGCTGTCAGTTCGTTCCTGACGGCTTGTAATCACTGGAATTATGATTTCTTGCATTGCAGCACCTCCATGAGTGAACATATAGCCTCCAGATGGTGCAGCCAGCCTATTTGTTCCTTGTGGTACAGCGACAAATACTTCACCGCTATTCTCTATGCCAGATACATCTTCAAGACGGAACTTGATAATACCATTCACTTCTTTGTCGGAATGTGTCAGATAGTAGCGAGAGCTACGTTCCATTGTCTCTTCGGTAATCTTATGCTTATCTTTATCCGCAAATTCAATGTCATTGAACAGGAAGCCGTGGTCACTGGTAACATAGACTTCTGTGACATTATATGAAGCATGAATCTTTGGTATCATTGTTCCAAGTTCCGTGATAGCCTCCCTGCAGGCTTGGGTTACTTGCTTGGCATTGCCATCATGTCCAGTCTTATCTATCACATCATGGAAAATATAAACCAACGAATGCTTGAAGATTTCACGGTTCTTATCAATATTATATTCTGCAACTGTCTCAAACGGCACACAGATAGCTCCATCCCTGTACTTCTGAAGATGTGCTGATCTCTTTTCTGTAGTGTTGAGAATGTTTTTATCTACTACCATGTCCTGAGTATCACCTTGGCCATATAGATGCAAATCTTTATATGGCAGTAATGATGGCTTACAATACTTCGTTTCTGTTGGAAGCATGGCAAGTGCTGGCTTCAATGTAGCAACATGTCTTGAACGTGCTAACTCTCCAATCAATTCCTGGGCTACCTCATAGCGTAAGGCATCACTAACAATTACAACAACTTTCTTCTGAATAGGCTTGATACGCTCTTCATAGAAATTGTGTTGCCGTAAGAGGTGAACTTGACTCATACCACCTGCTTCCTTAATACAACGTGTCCATTCCAAGTTCATGCGGTTACAAAGCTTGGCGTAATTTTGATCAAGTTTGCTCTTGGTTTGTTGAATGGTTGGGAAAACTTCACAAGAAGGATCAATCTTGAAATAGAGTTCTTCAGACTGTCTATAAAGTTGGTCAATCACATAGTAGTCTTCCTGATAGCGCATTACATACTCATCAGGAGTGTTAAGTGTCAAAGACCCCAGAGATAAGGCTTTCTGATAGAGACGAGCAACCAAAAGGCTGTAGTCCATAACTTGTGCCATAGTTCCGTGGTCATTATGCTTGACGAGGAGATCTTCAATTCTATTGACCACAATCTCTGGTTCTGTTTCAACTTTCTTTTCCAAAAGTGTCTGGATAATAGGCAAACAGAGACGTTGCGGAACAAAGTAGAAGTTTGCTTCTGTTCCGTACCAGCGTATCAATTCTTCATCACGAATGTCAGCACCTAACTCATCGAATAGTTCCATCAGGGCATTTGCAGACTTTTCCTGACTTAGAGCCAGTTCTAAAATACGATTCATCTGCTGTAAGGCCATACTGTCATTGATACGACTCTGTTTGTAGTTGTCAGCTTGAACAGGTGCAAGGTTCTGAACAATAGCATTATATTTCAAAACCTTCACAATGTTCTCGACTTTGGCTTCTGTATTTTCATCATAGGAAACGCCAAATATATCTGTCAACTTTTGCTTCAATGCCTCACTAATATCTTTACTTCCCCTAACTTTCACAAAAAAGTCGATTTGCTTTTGACGTTCACTTTCACGTCCCATCAGTAATAGACGAACAATAATTGCATCCCAATCCAAGATGCGCTGCTGCCCCATATAACTGCTAAGGAAGCCACGAATAAACTTATCTGTGGTTATACTCTTGTCATGGTAATATGATGCAAACAGTATTTGCATTTTATCGGACTGTAATTGCATAATGTTCTTCTCAATGAAGCGTACCATCTTCTTATCAGTGTCCGGCAAACCGTATTGCTGAATGAAAGCTGCATAGTCCTGGCTGTGGTATTCCATGTTGGCTACCAGTAAGTCCATCAATGGGAATGTTGCTTGTAGGGACTTCATTTCCAGTGGTGATGGCTGATGGAACATCAATATCACTTTATCGTGCTGCCAATCATTATCCAAGTTGTATTTGACGGTGAACCAATCACCCTTGAAATCAACATATCGATAGCCAGTACGCCATTCTACACCTTGTAGTTCAGCGGCCAAAAACTCGTTATTGAAGATGAAAAGCACCTTCAACTCAGGGTCTCTCTCGAAGTAGTCGTATATTTTTTGTTGTACTGCACTCATATTATCTATTCTTCATTTGTTTCACTAATTGTAATAATCTCCAGTATTTCTACTTTTGATTTGATGTCTGTTGTTATGTACCAATAAGGATAATCACCGGAGCTTTTTCTTGATACATCAATTACACAGTTCCAATATGCTGTGTCAGCTATACTGAAACCTGGATCAAGGCATAACAGTTTGGTTACTTTATCATTATTGTCATATTCAATACCAACAACGGTAATTCCATGATTCATGTCATTGTTGTTAACACAAATCACTACAGGTATGTCATTTTCTACCGAATCCTTAATTATGGATAAGAAATATTCTCCTTTTTTGTGATAGCCTATATTGAGGTCTGAACATGATTCACGAATGAGTCTTGACATGGTTCGCAAAAAATATCCATCCCTGACAAGTCCATTCTCATCAAGAAGTCGGCTCAATAATTTTCCTTTGGGTGTCCTTTTATCTGGATTAGGATTCTTGTTGACATCAATATCATCATTGCTGATATAACCAATACTTAGCAATGCCATGACAACGCTATATACAACACAAGCACCATCAAGTCGCCCCTGTTGACAATGGAGGTCTGTCCATTGACTTTCGGAGTCTTTGACTTGAAGGCCAAGTCTGCTCAATCTCAAATAGTCATTTATGAATATATTTGCCATATTGTTACTATTTAAGCTTACATAATACATCCTCGAATTTAGCATAGTTTACAACCACGCCATCGTCAAGGTCGAAGGCTATCTGTTTGTCTGCAATCACATGGAGGCGATCATGATATTCACGGCACTCCTCAATCTGCTTGCTTATGTTGTCGAATTCCTTACGTTCACGGGCATTGAGGTTGGCTGCATTAGCCTCCATCTCTCCTTGCTTCTGAATGAGCCATTCGATGTGGGGGAGGAGATACTTTGTCCTAATGCGCTCTGCAGTGTAGGCATCCATGCGGTGCATATATGTCAAGCATTGGAATGCTCCTTTCTTTGATGAGAACAACCAATAGATTGGGCGGTTCTGATACATCTTCTTGTGGTCTTTCCAGAAGTCCTTCACAAAATAGTCATCGATGCTCTTGCCAAGACACTTCTCGATGAAGTTTAGGTTCTCTACCAAGGTTCCTTCGCCAAAGACTGCTACGAGCCATTGCTTGAAACGTATTGTGGCATTGTCTGCAAAGTCGCTCTGTGCCGAAATCAATGGAATGATACCGTCATCGTCTGGTTCAAAGCGGCTATTCGGGACTTGCTCATTGTATTGCTCCAGACCATCACCTTGGTTGGCAAGGATGAGTCCGGGTTTATCGATAGAGTAGCGTCCCATCATGCAGCCGATGGCATAGCTGATGAGTTGCTTCATCACCACATCGGCATTCCATTTCAGTTGATTGTCCACAATAGAGATTTCTCCCTGTTGAAGAATTGTAATTTCATCTAAGGGAACCTCAGGAGTGAGTTCTTCCTGTAAACCATAGATTTCAATAAACTTACGATTTAGTTCTTCCTCGTTATTATGGAGATCTATGAAATAATCCATCCATTTGGTGATATAGTTTTGATATAGGCTCTTAACATAATAAGATGATTTCGCATCAGAAGAATAGCTTCCCATTTGACCTTCTTTATCTACAAAAACGCATTCCAATGGCGTTTCGCGAGACTCATTAACATAGGAAACTAACTCGTTAGCTTCAAAATCCCATGAAGTTTCGTGTGAATCCCAGTCTTGTTTAGAGATTGAAATGTTATTCTGTACACTTTTTGTGAATTCTTCATCATTTATTTTAATAAAAGGTACTTTCGATACAACTTCTGCTCCATTATGCAGCGTGGGATTCATAAAACTGAGAAAATAGGCTAAGACTTTTGTATTTAGAAAGCCTACATATAGTGATAATTCTTTCTCGTTTTCGGGAAACAGACTAACTCCAGAATGCTCAAATAATAAGCCTTTTGGAAATAACCTACAACTAAAAGAATCAGAATTTACTTCATTCCATGTTACACCTGTGCGGCAATATAAATCCGAATAGGTGGTTCTTGGCCGATGCATTTCTGATGTATCAGTCCAATTAACGACGTTATATAAATTACCATACCAACGTCTAAATGAACCTCCAGCTGTAAATGGGATATATGGCTTACCTGATGCACTATATTCAATTAATGTATTTGAATCCCAAGCGATGTCCTTATACGAAATTTCTTGCCATGTTCTAATATATTTGTCATTGTTACCAGTGGAGAAACCCGATCTGGCAATCGATTCTTTTCCTAAATTATCTTCTTCAAATAACTTTATAACATTTTGCTTTATCCAATAAGCAAGCGGCATTCCTGGAATCTTTTCAAAATTAGTTTGAATCACATTGGGATAATATATTAATCCTGTTTTGTTTATTTGTGCATCAAGGAATAATCTTTCTTTGTCACTACAATCTTTCCCATCAACGAGACGGAAATATGTTCCACGATTGGTTTTATTTTGAGCATTTGAAACAACAAATGCAACATTTTGTACGACTTCACCAGATAATTCATCGAAAGTACGCGGTCCAAGATGTAGCAGAGAATCAATAAACTCATTGTTTAGCAAGCAAACACGTATTTCTTCAAATGAAGACAGGAACATCCATGCATGCATATTAATCATTCCGTACTTGCCATTTTTAGCAAGATGGTTGATAGCAACGTCCATAAATATAGCAAATAAATCTGCTTTACTTCTTGGATAGTTGTCCTTTGAGTATTTTGATAGTGTAGAATCGAAGCGGCCACTTCCCATATATGGTGGATTCATACAGATAGCAGCATACTTATCGGTCAAAGCCAGGATAATACGCATGTAAGGGAGCAACAGAAGATTTTCTTCTGCCACAATATCGCCTTGCATCATTTGCTCTTCGTACTCCTGAACTCTAATCTGCACCGTGTTTCTTGTAGATTCTGAAATATCGAAATTCATGATGCTACCCAAAGTGTCTGCATGGTTCATTAGTTTGAGAGCATCAGATAATTCCTTGACCATCTTTTGATTTACTCCAAGCAAGAAGTTGGGTAGTGCTGCCACATAATTTGGTAAAACCTCGTTGATAGGTCTTGGCATTGAATATACTCTTGGCATAACCTTGGCATCGAGGAAGGACTTATCTTTTCCACATGCCTTCATCAACAAGGCGAAGGTGGCCAGTTGCTTGGCACGAGTATCAATGTCAACACCGACAAGGTTGTAACGAAAAATGCTCTTAATGGCATCTGTCCGGCTATAACCTTCATTGACATATAAGTCATAGAGTAAGTCAAATGCCTCATTAAGTATATGGCCGGAACCAGACGCAAGATCTGCTGTCTTCAACTCCTTTAGGTCATCATAGTGAAATATGCTCTCCTTGGGAGTCTTTTCTGTAGGCTCCACAAGATACTGCCACTTGGCTTTCAATTCATCCTCGTATGGATTGTTGTCAAGATAGATGCGTCCGATGGTATTCTGCACCATGTACTTCACAATCCAGTTTGGAGTGAAAATCTGTGTTGCAGGTGCAATCTCATCAGGGTCATATTTTCCTTTCTTGGCAAAGGCTTCATCTTTACGGTCAGAAATATAGAACTGGTAGAGCCATCCAATCAATTCTGCACTGGCATACTGCTCTTCGGTGATAAACTCTGTTTCATTCACCATATCAATGAAGCCACCGTCAGACAGGATATTGATAGGAAGCAGTAACTCCGTATAGTCAGCAATGGCTCCAAAGCAATTGTTGATGATGGGATTGTCGTGACAATATGCTACAATCAGCTGGGCAAATTGTTCAGACACCTTGCTTGGGTCATCGAGCAATTCCATCAACTGACTGTGCATTGCCTCGGTCATCTGTGGTAATCGCCCTTGCATAGCCTCATTTATAATAGCAGGAATATGAATATCATTACTCTCAAATTCGAGAACAGGAGCGATGAACCCACACTTCTCCATGATACGGATGGCCATGAAGCGGTTGAACCAAGTGTAAGCAGCTTCTTCAGCCACCTCACGAATGCTACGTGCTTGAACATTCCTGTAGAGTGACATCCATTTGCGATAGAAGTCCGTACTTACAACATCATTCATAAAAACTGCGCCACCATCCATTTCCTGGGGCAATTCTTCAACTTTGCCAGTCTTTAAGTCAAAACCAAGGGCTTGCAAGCGGTTTTTAACCCCTTGCATCAATATTGTCCGTGCTTCAATAGAGAAGCGTTTCAGTCTTCCTGTATCCATTATCCATATAAATCTTACTTTAATTTCGCCAACACATCCCCGAACTTGGCATAGTTTACAACCACGCCATCATCGAGGTCGAAGGCTATTTGCTTGTCAGCAATCACATGGAGGCGATCATGATACTCACGGCACTCCTCAATCTGCTTGCCAATGTTGTCGAGTTCCTTTCGCTCACGAGCATTAAGGTTGGCTGCATTAGCCTCCATCTCTCCTTGCTTCTGAATGAGCCATTCGATGTGGGGGAGGAGATACTTTGTCCTAATGCGCTCTGCAGTGTAGGCATCCATGCGGTGCATATATGTCAAGCATTGGAATGCTCCTTTCTTTGATGAGAACAACCAATAGATTGGGCGGTTCTGATACATCTTCTTGTGGTCTTTCCAGAAGTCCTTCACAAAATAGTCATCGATGCTCTTGCCAAGACACTTCTCGATGAAGTTTAGGTTCTCTACCAAGGTTTCTTCACCAAAGGCTGCTACGAGCCATTGCTTGAAACATATTGTGGCATTGTCTGCAAAGTCGCTTTGTACAGACATCAAAGGAATGATGCCATCATCGTCCGGCTCAAAGCGGCTATTCGGGACTTGCTCATTGTATTGCTCCAGACCATCACCTTGGTTGGCAAGGATGAGTCCGGGTTTATCGATAGAGTAGCGTCCCATCATGCAGCCAATGGCATAGCTGATGAGCTGCTTCATCACCACATCGGCATTCCATTTCAGTTGATTGTCCACAATAGAGATTTCTCCCTGTTGGAGAATGGTGATTTCCTCCAATGGAACGTCTGGAGTCAATTCATCCTGTAAACCATATATCTCTATAAACTGCCTATTCAGTTCTTCTTCGTTCTCATGAAGCTCTTTGAAATACGTTTCCCATTCTACCTTATATGTTTTGTAAAGTTTTTCTACGGAAACAGGAATTTCACCTCCGCTGTAATTCATTAGTGGATTGATTTCAAAATCCCAAGATGTTTCATGAGAGTCCCAGTCTCTATGAGCAATATCTATATTAGATAGAACATTTTTTATAGCTTTCTGTACATCTTTTTTAATTAATGGTAAGTTTTTGATATCTACAGCCTGTACGTTAATGGTGGGATTAACAACCGATAATATATAATTCGCTACGTTTGAGGCTAAAAAACCTAATGTAAAATACATATCCTCCTTGTCATTAAAAAAACAAGGCGAACCTGCAACATCCCATAAACTTCCTTCAGGTAGGTAACGGCAAGAAAATTTACCACTTGCAATAAATGGCCACGTTAATGCCTCTTTTAGATAAAGATGTGAAAGTGTTGTTTTGGCTCGATTAAAGTTGTCCTTTTTAGACCAATTTACAACATATTCATAATTCCCGTACCATTGTCTTCTAATTCCTCCTTTTGAATAAGGTATCCATGGAGTTTTACCGATGTTAATTAATGACATTTGATTGCTTTTATTAGCGAATCTTGAATAAGCAATCTCAAACCAAAGTCTTAAATAGAGATTATTATCTCCAATGGTCATTCCTGTAATTACCTCTGAAAAATCCCCGATTTTCTTACGAGAAAAATTCTCGATAAATTGTTTTCCTACCCAATATCCAATTGGACATCCTGGAATAATTTTAAATTCTGACTGTTTTGCTTCATAATACAATCTTATTCCTTTATCGTTGTGTTCAAAGACTGTGTTTACACCGTTGTCATCTCTATAATCGGAAAAATCATATTTGAAAGAATGATTCCTAAGAGAGTTTAGAAACAATTGTTCAATATGATAGTAGTAGATGTGTTGGAAATTTCTTTGGTGTAATCTAAAGTATCTACCATATGATTTACTATTAAATTTTGAGATTGAAAAAGCCACAGAACCCCAATCAATGCCAAATATACCACGTCCCATATGTAGTAAACTGTCAATATGATAGTTATTTACAATTTGTAAGCGTATATTTTCAAATGTAGATAAGAAGAGCCATGAAGGCAGATTAATCATAGCATATTTGCCATTGTTGTTTGTTCTTTCCTCTGCCACAATCATAAATACTGTCATTAAATCTGATTTTCCGTCAGAATAATATGTCTTGACATAATCGTTTAATGCTGAATTCATATTGCTTTGTCCCATGTAAGGCGGATTCATTACCAGAGCAGAATATTTCTCTGTTAGGGCAAGGATAATACTCATATACGGCATCAGTTCGCAAATAGCTTCAGGAATATGAGTCTCCTTCTCATATTCTTCCATGCGAATCATAATAGCATTACGAGTTCGTTCTGATATATTGAACTTCATTATGCTGCCGAGGTTCTTGGCTTGATCCATCAGGTCTATAGCGTCGCAAACCTCTTGAATCATTTCCTGATTACCGCCAAGGAAGAAGTGTGGGAGTGTGTCACGTAGGTTGTCTTTGTATGGATATGGTTCCGGCATATCCAATACACGAGGCATAATGTGGGCATCAGCAAAACTGCTGTCCTTCTGACAAGCTTTTAACAACAAGGCAAACTGTGCCAATTGCTTGGCGCGAGTGTCTATATCAATACCTGTTAGGTTGTAACGGAAGATGTTCTCGATGGCTTGACTACGGCTGTAACCTTCAAGGATATAGAGGCCATAGAGCATATCAAAACCTTCGTTGAGAATGTGACCAGAACCGGATGCAAGGTCGGCGAACTTCAATTCCTTTAAGTCATCATAGAGAAGAATATTCTCTTTGGGAGTGGGTTCGCTTGGCTCAACAAGGTATTTCCATTTCTTCTGAACATCTTCCTCGTATGGATTGTTGTCAAGGTATATGCGTCCTATGGTATTCTGCACCATGTACTTCACAATCCAATTTGGTGTAAAGATTTGAGTAGCAGCAGGAATATCCTTTGCTTCAGCTTTCTTTCCCTTCTTGAATGATGCAAACACATCGTCCTTCTTCTCGGAGATATAGAACTGGTACAACCATCCAATAAGTTCTGGGGAATGATAATCTTCCTCGCTGATAAACTCTGTATTATTGAGCATATCCACGAAACCACCTTCTGCCAAGATGTTAGTTGGCAAAAGCAACTCAGTGTAGTCGCTGATATGACCGAAACAGTTGTTTATAACAGGATTGATATGACAAAATGCTACGATAAGGATGCGGAACTGCTCATCGGTCTTACTATCATCCAACAAAAGATCTTCGAGCTTTCGATGATCATCGGCTGTCATTTCTGGCATACGCCCCTGACGTGCCTCACTCACAAGGAGAGGAATGTGAACACCTTCGCTCTCATATTGAAGAACTGGAGCAATGAGGCCATTCTTAACCATGATACGAATAGCTACCAATCGGTTGAACCAGGTGTAGGCTGCTTCCTCTGCCACCTCATCAATACTGTGATTATTCACGGCACATTTGAGAGAGCACCATTTCTGATAGAAGTCCTCGGAAACAGTATCACCCATAAAGGTTGCTCCACCTCCTAAAGGCTTTGGTTCTTCTGTAACTGTGCCATCAGGCAAGAAACCTAATGCGGTGAAGCGATGTGCCACACCTTGCATCAATATGTTACGAGCTTCTGTAGCGAAGCGTTTCAATCGGTTTGTATCCATTTATTTAACTTACAATTATGTCATTATCGTCACTTATAAATTTCATTAGCTGTTCTTTCAGAGTTTGCAGGTACGAGTCAACATCTGCTTCAGAGCGAATTGGTTTTGTACTATGTGTAGATAGACGAACAGATATGCGTTTACGACCTGTTGGCTCGCCAGGTTTTGCAGAATCAATGATTCTCCATTGTTCATCGTAAAAAGTTGGAACACAATTTGCATTTGCCTGGAGAGCATAAAAATTGTTAGTATTTGTTTTAAGCGAAATAGTTACGTCACGCTTTGCGAATTTTTCGCGTTCAACTTTAACACTTTCGGCATATTGTTCCAATTCATCAAAAGCATTATTATATCGAGTTTTGATATCTTCCACCAACTCATGCTTCTTTTCTTGTAATTGTCCATTAATCGTTTTCTTCAATTTCATGTATGAAGGCATCTTTTCCCAAGGTTCCTCGTCACTATTTATGACTTTTAATGCATCAACAGCCTCTTGTTGCTCTTTGGTGAGGAATGAGAAATTATCACGATTTTCATCAATGAACTGACGGATTTGACGGTAACTGTCAAATTGGTCACCATAGAAGGAATTGATACTCTTACATTTGTCAAAGAGAAGGCTGGCTTCGTCCTTTGCTGCAATAATAGTCTCGAAGAACTTCAAGTGATCACGAACCGTAAGCCATTGCTCCATTAGAGTAATTGCATCGTCAATAGTATGCGCAAATGGACAACCGTTTATCTTACGTGATAAGTCACGATAGTTCTTCAACAGACGATTAAGTGCGCTATCGTCAGTTTCCTTACAATTGCGGAACAATTCAGTACTATCATTGCTGCCTTTGACGGACATCACATTGAAAATATGCTTCCATGCCTCGATGAAGTCATTAAGCACTTCCTGAGAAATAGCCTTTGCTTTCTCAATGGTGAACTTGTTGGCATCACGGACAATGTTACGAGCGGTATCTTCTCTGCTAACATTCGGATTGTTGTTATAGTTGAATGCATATTGATGGCGACGAACCAATTCATTTAGGAAATATATTGTGGCAAAGTCGCTCCATCCGTATGGCACCTTGGCAAACTGACGTACCACATCGGCAACCGTAACATCATGTGGCTGACGGTCAAGCCAGTCCTTAACCTTCTTCTCTGGAGTGCTGAGAGGAAGAGTAATAGTTGTTTCTTCTACAGGACGGAGGATCTTTGCGGAAAGGTCAGACTGCGTTTTAGGAACTTCTCTGTTATCTGCGAGTTTTGCAAACTGATAGAGAGATTCCATGTGGCGAGTTAAAAGGTTCTTATATCGTTCCGCTTTCTTGGCTGTACCTGTCTCAGATGGAGAAAGGACAGCACCGCAAGATATAACAGGACAGGCATCAAGCATCTGCTGGAACTGCGGCTTGATTTCCTTATCATATAAATCCTTGGCACGTTGCTGAAAGAGCATCTTAGTACGCTGACGTTCCTCACTGATGGCAGGTTCCTGGGCGAAACGCTGCACACGGCAATAGTAGAGGAAATTGGCACGAAGTTCCTGATTGTCCTTGAACATCGGATAGAGGAAATACACGAGGTGTGTTCCCTGTGGTGTGTTGTTAAGACTAAAGCCATATTGGTCAGGGGAATCTGTGCTTGCAGTTGTGATAAAGTCAATATTTACATCAGCATTATTGCTGAGATAGTTGCGCCCATCGATACTGATTCCGACATTGAAAGAACGTGTAGCAAAGTTCTCTTTATTGGAAGGATTACCAAAGTGGTCGAAGAAAATTTTCCTCAACTCATCGCTATAGGTGTTACTATCTACCTGCTGGTTCTTGATAATCTGAGCTACCTTAGATTCCTCTTCCGTGAAGAACTCGTATATCTCAGAGCCAGAATCTGTTTTGACTTTACGAATTACAGCCTTGTCAATCAAATAGGCAAGAACAGTTGATACATCCTGCTTGATGGTAGCTTTGTTTGCATCTATCTGAGTCATCAACAATGTGGCAACATTGTCTATTGTAGCTGAGAATTGCTGTTTATCCTCTTCTTTCATGTTACAAATCATGAAGAGAACATATACAACACGACGATAGAAAGCCTGCTTCTTCTCATCCTCAATCACTTCGAGAGCTTGACGAGCATTTTCAAAGGCACGTTGTCCAAGGTGCTGCATAGAACCTTGGAACATGGCACCGAAGAACTTATCAAATGGTATGAAATCACCAACTTCCATGTCCTGTGTTTCACGGGCAATGGAGTATGTAATGTTGATAAGAGAACGCTCATTACCCTTAACCTGCTTATCTACATAGTTCATGGTCTCAAATGAGTCAAGCACTTTCTTGATGAGCTGGAACTGATAAGGAACAAATGGATAATAAGCTGCAAAGTTGTCTTTGTCCTTATATGTCTTGTATGTGCTGGGCAAAACAAACTGTGCATCCAATCTTGCCTTATTCTTGTTGAACATATCGGCAAGCATGATTTCCACGTCACCCTTCTTGTCGAGAATACGTTTCTGGGTGATATATTCAGGAGAAGTACCTTGCAAAGAAGCACGAACCTCAAAACGTCCAAGAATCTTTCCGACCTCATCCTCAGGATTAGTAGCATTACCACCAACATTGCTCACCACCTCTTCGAGCGTCTGCTGGGCTGTACATGCTATCCAAACCTTTGACTCACAAACCTCGTCCAGTCGCTTAACAAGAGACTGGAGCTGAAGCAGGAGGTCTCTATGCTGGCCAATAAACTGGCTAACCTCATCGACGAAGAACAACAAACGGAAATTCTTGTTGTTCTTGGCTTCGATATATTCCTTCATTTCTGAAGCAAAGGACTCAACAGAAACATTGATGTCATTGTTGATGATTTTTGTTCGAATGACATCAGTTGCTAAGGCTGGATCCACTTCCTTGGCCATCTGTAAAGCCAAGTCGAGACGACCGGCTGCAAAACGAGAGATATTACGCTCCCAGTCATAGCCTTTACTCTTTACGTACTCCTTAAACTCTTCAAACTTGCCGTCATCATCCAAAGCTTTTTCCAAGAACTGAGCCAAAGCGAGATTGAATGAATTATAACCACGCTGGGCATTGAACTGGTTCCAGAAGATAGTTGTAAATGCTTGAGCCTGGTTCGAGTTAGCATCATGTACATCACCAATGTTAAACATGACCATCTGAACCTCGGCCTGTGAAGAGTACCATTTCTTCAAAGATTTAACTTCAGAAAGGGAAACGCCGTGGTCATCGAGCTTTGTCATGCCATTA
>Ga0256405_10009102_pt1 | contig 13775 bp, 10 predicted proteins | sample RumenRJG_02DNA_FD_189096 | JGI IMG/M metagenome (GOLD analysis project Ga0256405, IMG submission 189096) | Bovine rumen microbial communities from Lethbridge, Alberta, Canada - RJG_02 | ecosystem: Host-associated > Mammals > Digestive system > Stomach > Rumen | place: Canada: Alberta...
CGTTGACCACGCCGCCGCGCTCGCCAATCTTCATGATGCCGAGCCACAAGGCCAGTACGCCCGTCAGTCCGAGCGAGATTTCAAACGCTGTCTTCGACGTGTCGAACGTCGAGTCCATCATAGCAGGAAAGACGTCGAAGTCACCGAAGAAAATCAGTTTCACCAATGCGATGACAAACGCAATGAGGAAAAAAGCTATCCAAATATAATTCAATACCATAACAGCGTGCAAAGTTACGGCTTTTTTGTCTGACTGACAAGAAAAAAGAAGAAAAAAAAGGCGGCCGTATAGGTCGCCTTTTTATGCTATAGGACAGGTGGGTGTCGCTTAACGCTGGCCGTAGCGGTGGCTATACTCGCCGTTGTTGGTCAGGTCGAGGTCGACCAGAGCCTCTCTCCATCCGCCAGCGACCACCTCGACAGCCGTCGTGATGCCCTGCTGATGGTTAATCCAGTTGCGCCAGCTGGGATAGGCGGCTTCAATGTCGACATACTCGTCAGCCCACTTCGCCGTCAGGGGGAAGCAGATTTTCTGAGGAGCAGCGCCAATCTCGGCTTTCAGCATGATGGTCTCGTTGTAGTGGGCAGCGTTCTGCTGGATGATATAGACGGGGATGTCCTTCAGCGTAGCGTACTTCGGCGTGCCGCTGGCAATAGCGTCAATCCAGAAGGTGTAGGGCGATGCCGTGGCCTTACCCGTGTTCACCATCTTCTTGCCTAACAGCTTGTGAACCTCGTTAGACTTGTCATCCTTGATCTCGCCAACGTATGCCTCGAGCTCGCCGCCGGCAGCCAGAAGGGTAATCTTAATCTTGCCGCTCTGGTAGATATAGGCGTCGAAGACAACATCGTTGAAGTCGAAGTCGTAGCTGCTGCCAAGGTCCTCGCAGAAGATGCGGCCACTTGCTACGACGCGGTCGTCGTTGCCATCGGCCTTGGTGATGCGTACAATCCAGTCGCTGTAGTAGCCGTCGGCACCACCCTTCGTGTAGGTCTTGCCATTGATGGTGATGTTGCCGCCCTCGGCTTCAGTGACGATGTATTCGTTGGGGTTGTTGCCCGTAGCCTCATAGTCGAAGCCTACGAAATACATGCCTGCTACAATCGGGTCGATGATGTCACCGGGAATGACCACGTACTTGTTGTGGAACTGCTCGTTCGACTGAGATGTGTGGTAGCCGAAACTGCTGGTGCTGGAATTGACCATCAGCTGAATCTGGTCGCCATGATAGACCTTTCTGTCGTTGAAGTCCTTGGTGGCGTCGGGATCCATCGTGCCGTCCCATACGTTGACATTCTTAGCACCGCCGCTGTAGTCGGTGCCGTTGAAGTTGAACATGTGGTCGTAGACGGGCTGTTCATTGTTCAGCCAGTCAAGGCTGGTGCCCACCTGACCTGCCATCAGGTAGTTCATGTGATTGGCACCGACAACCATCTGACCGTTGCCGTTGAGATAGCTCTCGCTGCTCTCGGAACCTGTGGTGTTTGAACCGCCCTTATACACCTGCTGCACGAAGAAGTTGGTGAACGTGACAGCATGGTTGTCGGGCGTCTTGTGTGTCTGGAACCATTTTCTGACAACTTCTTTCTGGTCTGTAGTCAGTGGCTCGGGAACAGTAAACTGGGGATAACGTGAGCCTTCAGTTCCCTTGCCACCCCACATGTTGGCATCGGGATCGTCGGCACGCGTTGTTGTTGTGGCGCTGAAGCCCCAATCCTGATTACTGGAGATTTCACCAAAAGCCGATACGAAGGCATTTTGATACTCTGCGGATTTTGAATCTTGAAGTGACGTGAAGTAATCATCGTCGTGCGAACAGCTTGTGAATACGGTGCACAGTGCTAATGTCGCCATTCCTGTAATCAAAGATTTTCTCATTGCTTAAAAGATTTAATAATTATTGAAGTTTTGTCGAATTGTGCTGCAAAGGTACAAAAATAAATTAATTCTCTATACTAATATTATAAAAAAAAGAAAAATGAGACGAAAACGTTTTAGTTTTGAAACGTTTTTTATTAATTTTACACACAAAATCTGAAAATTAAAGAAAAAAGAATGAAAAGAACACATTTGATGATTGGTTTGGCGGCTGCCTTGACTGCCTTACAATCCTGCAAGAGCAAGGATGTCTTCGACGAAGAAGAGTACAGGCAGATTATCAAACAGGAATCGCCGGTAGGCGTCATTGACCCCGCTCAAGACTGGGTCACCACGCGCCATTACACCGTCAACGTGACAGTCAGCGACGACATGCGGGCGCAGCAGCTTTTTATTCTGGCGCCAGGCTGGCAGCTCTCGCCTTACGAGATATTGAAGAAGCTGTATCTCCATGAGGCGCAGTCGGTAACGGCCACCTTCGCAGCACCGGTCGCCGTGACGCAGTTCTATGCTGTCTTATATGATGGCCAGACATATAGGCTGAAGTCATTTGCTGCCAGCCAGACCACCGTCAGCTTCACGAGCGACGACCCTGGCTCGGCGAGAAGTTCGCTGGCGATGAAGCCGCAGGGCTATACTTTCTGTTTTGAGGACGGTATGCCGGAGCCGGGAGACTACGATTACAACGACCTGGTGCTGCGTGTCACCCATCAGCGTACCGGGGAGCGTGAGCTGAAACTCGCTGTGACGCTTGCGGCTGTAGGCTCACAGACGGCCATGGGAGCCGCCATGCATCTTAATGGCATTAAATTCTCTGATATAGAAAGCGTTACAACGCACGGCAGCGAGCAGCAGTTCGTGGGCAACTATCCCCTGCAGCGACTCTATATTGAGAGTGACGACACACTGCAGGCCGCACGTAACGGCGACGCCGTCATTGCTCTCTTCGAAGATGCGCACTGGGCCATTGATGGCTACAATATCAACACGGACTATGGCGTCATTTTGCAGCGCAACACCTATAACACGACTTTGTCGAAGACGTCAACAGCCCTGCAGCGTTCGCCACGAACAGTCACCTTTACCGTCACCTTCAAGGAGGCTGCCGTGCTGGACCGCCTGACGATGGACGACCTTGATGTCTTTATGCTGAAGGACTATAGTGGCAGTATTTGGGAGGTGCATATTCCTGTTTATACTACCGCTCAGGTGTTCTGGGAATACAACCTGCCAAACGTGCCCATCCTGCCGTGGGCTATCTGTATACCTATTGACCAGTTCAGCTATCCCTTGGAGGGTAATTACTTAGGCATGTATAAGGACAATATCCTTTCCGGTGCCTATATGGAGCAGGGACATTCTTTCGGCGAATGGGCGGCTAATAAGACCATGGCTCAGGACTGGTATTACTATCCCACTCAGAATATGGTGTATTGATATTGCTGGCAAGACAGAAAAATTGAAGGGACGTTCACATCGCGTGGACGTCCCTTCTGCTTAAAGTATTTGATGATGAAATTAATAGTTCACAACCTTGTTGGCTGCCGGTCTCTTGTACCAGTCGAGGTTTGCACTGGCGTTCACGCCCCAAGCGCCGAATCTGGTGTATGCCACAGAGATGTCTGTCAGCTCAATGGGCCAGAACCACTTGCCGGTAGTCTCGTCACCATTGACAACCACGAAGAGCGGGGCTACGCCGGCATTCTGAGAATTGCCGGTTACGCGGCGGTTGCCGATGACGGTCACATTACCATTCTTGATAACCTTCAGTGAGAAGGGCAGGCTGGTCAGGTCGACATCAGCAGAAGCCAGACCGGTAATGGTGCCAAGCTGCGAGAACAGGGCGGTGTTCACAGTGCGGGTGTTGGTAATGACGCGGGCAGAGCCTCCCAGGGCTGAGTGTACCTCCGGGCCGAAGGCGTTGCCGTTGTAGAGAACGTAGGCTTCCAGTTCACCACCAGTTGCCAGAATCTCAACTTTAGCACTGTAGGTACCGTCGCTCTGCAGGGTCGGCGTGGCTACGCGCAGCACGACATCGTTGAAGTCGAAGTCCTTTGTAGAACCGAGGTCCTCGAAGGCGTAGTAGACGTAGTTCGTGGTAGAGGGCTGTGGGTCGGGCTGCTTCCTGATGGTGATACCGCAGTTGTCGCTATTGTCAACAGTGACACTGTACGAAGGTGAACTGCCGTAGATACAAGTGGCACGGCTGTCGTCGCCGAAAGCTGTCTGTGCCAGGCCCTCCTTCCATACTGGACTGTATGCAGGACCATACCAGTTTCCGTTTTCGTCGAAGCCCCAGTCGTGAATCATCACGAAGTTGTAGTTGTTGCCGTCTATCAGGCGGCAGCCATAGCCATTGAACCAGCCGTGGAAGAGCAGCTTGGCGCGATAGGTGCTTGCATTCTGGTCAAGATAGCCTACGCCGTTTGCGAGGTTGTTGCTGTCGCCTTTATAACCAGAGTCAGGACCTGTAGGCCAGTCGCTTGGCAGTATCAGCTCCACGTGGTCAAGCATGAAGGTAGAAGGCAGTCCGTCGGTGTAGTTACAGCCGGCGCAACCCTTGCTGTTTGAGTTGGCATAGCTGTTCACCTTGAAGATAGCGTTGTTGATGGTGCCGCCATTGTTGCTCGTCGGACCCCAGACGCCGAAGTTCAGCACGGCGAAGTTGCCCTTACAGTTCATGTAGGCAGCGTTACCCATGTAGAGGACGATGCCGCCGTTGTTGCTGCCGTTCAGTTCCAGCTCACCGCACTCGATATAGCTTCCGTTGTCCATCTTCGACGACTTGCCCAGGCAGAGGTCGTTGATGACGTACATGTTACAAGCGTTCTCCAGAGCGATGCCGGCGCCGTCCATGCGGTCAAGCGTGCAGTGGCCCAGGTTAATCAGCTTGCTGGGAACGTCCTCTGTGCCGCCGGGGCCTGTGAGGTAAGGCAGCTTGCTGGCGTCGGTCTCGCCGTCGATGCCCAGAGAACCGGCATTGTAGAGCGTACCGCCGTTGATGTTGATGTTCTTCACCTTAATAGTACCTGCGTTGTAGCTGTAGGTCTGCGTGCCGTTAGAGAACTGCAGCGTACCTGCACCCTCGATGACGCCACCGGGCTGTACGTAAATCATACCCGTCGTGCCTTCAGCATTGTTGGCATTGGTGCTGAGCATGTGGCCTTCGGGAATGACAATCTTACCTGTCGGGCCGACGACGATGACACTCATGCCGGTGCAGCGCTGGTCCTTGGGCACTGTCCATGTGCCGGTGACATAGACAGACTGGTTGGCATACGACTGGATGCGTGCAATCTGTCCGCTGTAGGAGCCGGTAATCTTCAGGTGTCTCTCGCTGCTGTCTGCCTGGTTGGTGGGCAGTCCGGCACCGTTGGTGTTGATGGCCTCCTGCATTTCAATCAGGTCGCCGGTGGTATAGGCCGTCAGGTCAGGCATGTTCTGAGGCGTGACGCTCCAGCGGTTGCCCGTCGATGTTGCCTTCTTCATGCCACGAGTTGCGTTTGCAGCGGTTTCTCCAAAGGCGACGCTGGTGTCCGAACTCTTGACGATGAAAGGTTTGCAGATGGCGTGGTTGTCCTTGTCGTAGCAGGCTGCGTACAGCATCACGGCGTTGGTAGGACGTGCCACGTTGACAGTCTTCGTCTCACCCGACTTCAAGGTCGTCTGTCCGATATAGGCAGCATCGCCTACGATGGGTGCGGCAGCGAAGATGTAGACTTTGTACTCAGCATCGTAGTCCAGGTTCACGCTGACGTTGACCTGGGTGTTGGTTGCTGTACTCCATGTCTGCTTGGGGTCGATGCTCTGACCACCGAGCACATTGTTCACAAAGTTGTTGTCAAATTCCTCCTGAACTTCTGCGTTGTAGTCAGGAAGATCATGCGAACAACCAGTTGCTGCAACAGCTAATACTGCTACGGCAACGCTCTTCATCAAATACTTCTTGTTCATAAAAAGATTCTGGTTAAAATATGCTATTATCGTTTCGTCGTCCCGATTGTCCGTCCGAAAAATGTGGACCAGCCAGGGCTTGAACCTGGGACCTCCAGATTATGAGTCTGTTGCTCTAACCAACTGAGCTACAAGTCCTGCAAAAGCGTAATTATCTGCTTTGCGGGTGCAAAGTTAAACTAAAAAACTCAAATATCCAAATTTTTTTTCTAAAATAGCAAACTTTTTCTTACCTTTGCCGACAAAATGAAGATTATCGACCTCAAAAGACAGGAAAAGCCGCTTTCTCCGTGTGTGGCTACCATCGGTTTTTTCGATGGTGTGCACCAGGGGCATCGCTATCTTATTGGCAAGGTTCTTGCTCTCGCCCGCAGTCAGCGTCTTGTTTCGACAGTCATCACCTTCTCGCGCCATCCGCGCCAGGTGCTGCAGCCCGACTGGCATCCGCAGCTGCTGTCCACGTTCGACGAGAAGGTGGCACTCTTGTCGCAGACGGGTATCGACCGTCTGGTGGTGCTTCCCTTTGACCGGCAGATGGCTGGTCTGTCGGCTCGCGACTTTATGGCGTGTGTGCTTCGTCAGCAGTTGGGCGTTCGTGTGCTGGTGACGGGCTACGACAACCATTTCGGTCACCGTCTGCCGGGGTCTGCTGAAGGCTTTGACGACTATGTGACCTATGGCCGCTCCATGGGGATGACTGTCCTGCAGGGCGATCCGCTCGATGTGGCCGCTGTCCGTGTCAGTTCGTCGAAAGTCCGTCGGATGCTCGAGAGGGGCGACGTCTTACAGGCAGCCCAATGTTTAGGGCGGCCTTACGAGTTGTCGGGTGTCGTGGTTGTCGGCGAACACATCGGTACGGCCCTCGGTTTTCCTACGGCCAATCTGCAGCTGGCAGACTCCGAAAAGCTTATCCCGTCGCCAGGGGTCTATGCCGTCAACGTATGTGTTGGCCAGTCGGCAGAAGTCTGGCACGGTATGATGAACATTGGCAGCCGTCCCACGTTCGGCGGCGACCACATGACGCTTGAGACGCATATCTTCCATTTCGACGGCAACCTCTACGGCCAGTCGCTAACCATTCGTTTTATAGAGCGCCTGCGAGCCGAGCGGAAGTTTGACAGCCGCGAGGCGCTTGTTGCCCAACTCGCAGCAGACGCCCGTCAGGCAGAACTGTTACTAAACTGTTGATACACAATGAAGAAAGTTCTTATCTACACATTAGTTTTTATCGCTATCCAGGTGTTGCTACCCTTCCTTATTCATGAGATTCTGGATGTGTTCAAGGTAGACTATACCTCAGCAGGAGCGAAGATGATGATCATCGACATGACGGCAGCCAGTGTGGCTGTCATCGTGCTGTTTCTTTATCTGCGTTGGGCTGTGGTGTCGCGTTCCTATATTCAGTCGCGTCCGTGGGACGTGTTCTTCTGGTGCGCTCTGGCCGCACTTGGCGCCATCATCCCCTCTACTTCCCTGCAGGAGGTGATGCCGGAGTTGCCCAATATCGTCGAACAGGAGTTTGATGTCATCTTGAAAGACCGTTGGGGCTACTTCGCCGTCGGTCTGTTGGCGCCGCTTTGCGAGGAGCTGGTGTTCCGTGGTGCCGTGCTGCGCGCCTTGTTGCAGTGGACGCCCCGTCACTGGGTGGCCATCGCTGTCTCGGCCCTGCTGTTTGCACTGATTCACGCCAACCCTGCCCAGATGCCCCATGCCTTCCTGATAGGGCTACTTCTCGGCTGGCTTTATTACCGCACCGACAGCATCGTGCCGGGCATGGTCTACCACTGGGTGAACAATTCTGTGGCATACGTCATCTATAATCTATATGGTGGCGATATCCGCCTCATCGACCTCTTTGGCAGTCAGCGGTCTATAGCGATGGCCTGTCTGTTCTCGCTGCTCATCCTGTTGCCTTCCCTCTACCAGCTGCACTTGCGGCTGCGCAAAGCCTCATAAAAATCGTGGGGGCTGTCACGCGCTACGTGCCAGCCCCCGTTTTTGTGTTTCAAAGTATGTTATGAAAAATTTGAGAGAATAGAAACTTCACAGTTTCTCATGATTGTGTTTTAATTTTTAAATGAATTATTTTATAGAGAAAGCATAGAAAAAAATCTTCTTCTGTCAGTATTTCGGCAGTTCCTTCACTTGCGTGTTGGTACTGTCCTCCAACAAGTTCTCCGCCTGCACGGGGCCTAACCTGTTCAGCGAGTCTAAGCGCTGTTGCTCCAGGTATTTGGCATACTCCTCGCGTGGGTTGTCCCATCCGCGGTCCCACGGCGTTTGTGCGGCGTTGCCTATTGTCAGCACGATAGCGACGACGGCGGCTGCCTTGAAGAGTGGCTTCAGGCGCTGCGTGATGGTCACCACCCGTGCCTTGACAGGTTCTCCTTCCTCTATGAGTTTCAGGATTGTCTCATCGAAGGCTTCGCCGAGCGGCTCTTCCTGTTGGGCTTCGTAGCTGAAGAGCGTCTTGTATTTCGTCAGCCAGACGGGCACATCTTCCTGCGTGAAGAAGGAACGCAGAATCTCTTCTTCCTTCAGCGTGGTCTCACACTGAAAGTAGCGCTCCAGCAGTTGTTCGATGTACTTATAATCCATATGATGACGTTTTTCGTAAGATACTCTATATAGGAAGACGTTTGGCGGTGCCGGAAGTTACAGTTTCCCCCGTATTTTTAGTTTCATTAACTTTTCAGGGGGCTATTCCGTTTCTATGAAGCGTTGCTTGACAGCCTGCCGTGCGCGGTAGATATTGATTTTCACCTGTTCCTCGCTGATGTCCATGATGGCGGCTATCTCTTTGTAGCTTTTCCCTTCGAAGTCGCGCAGCTGTATGACGCTGCGCTGCTTTTCGGGTAGGCTGTCGATAATCGTCCGCACCAGCCGTATGCGGTCTTGTTCAATGGTCTGCTGTTCGGGATTGGCGTGGTAGTTCGTGTCGGGAGCATCATGTTCGTCAGCGTCCAAACTCTGTTCGCTGCCCGTCATGCGGTGTGTCTTGTCGAGTGCGATGTTGCGGCAGATGGTCATGCAGAACGCCTCCATCGACTCTATCTGTTCCCACTGCTGCCGCTTGTTCCACACTTTCATCATTGTTTCCTGAACGGTGTCCTCCGCATCTTCGGGATTGAGCGTGATGCGTACAGCCAGCCTGTACAACTTATTCTTCAGTGGCAGGATATCGTTCTGGAAACTGACTTTCTTCATTCTTTGATGACCGTTCCGTGTTGTCCGTCGATGGCTGTTGCCAGTGTGATGATGACGCGTCCGACGCCAGCCTCCACGGCTGCCAGTGCATTCTCTATCTTCGGCAGCATACCGCCACTGATGGTTCCGTCAGCCTTGTAGCGTTCAAAGTCGGGGCGGGTGATGACGGGAATCAGGGAACTGTCGTCATCGGGGTTGCGCATGACGCCCGGCTTCTCGAAGGCATAAATCAGCGTCACGTCATACAGGGCGGCCATGGCCTTTGCCGTTTCCGAGGCCATGGTGTCGGCATTGGTGTTGAGGATGTTCCCCTGTCCGTCGTGTGTCAGCGGTGCGATGACGGGTACCAATCCAGCCCCGATGAAATGGGCGATTTTTGCGCCGTCAGCCTTTTTGACGTCGCCAACGTAGCCGAAGTCGACGGGGGAACCGTCGACAGCGAGAGGGGGGCGCTTCGTTGAGCGGAGGATGTCGGCATCGGCGCCTGTCAGTCCCACGGCGTCTACGCCCTGTGCCTGTAGCAGTGCCACGACGTGCTTGTTCACCAGTCCGCCGTAGACCATTGTCACCACCTCCAGCATGGCAGCGTCGGTGATGCGTCGCCCGTTCACCATCTTCGTCTCTATGCCCAGTTCTGCAGCCACCTTCGTGGCGCGCCTTCCGCCGCCGTGTACCAGGATTTTGGCACCCTTAATGGCGGTGAAGTCTTTCAGTAGCTGTGTGAGTTGTGCCTCGTCCTCGACGACGGCACCGCCCACCTTTACTATTGTGAGGCTCTCTTTCATTTTCCTATTCCAGATAAGTATAACCGTAGAGTCCCGAGCGGTATGTCGACAGGAACTCCTTGCCCTCTTCGAGCGAAATCTTTCCCTCCTTGACGCTCTTCGTCACCCAGATTTCCAGTTGGCGCACCAGCTTCTTCGGGTTGTACTGCACGTATTCCAGTACCTCTTCCACCGTCTCTCCGTCGATAATCTGGTCGATGTGGTAGTGTCCGTCCTTCACCGAGATGTGTACGGCCGTGGTGTCGCCGAAGAGGTTGTGCATGTCGCCCAGTATCTCCTGGTAGGCCCCCACGAGGAAGACGCCGAGGTAGTAGTCCTCCGTCTTCTTCAGGGCGTGTACGGGCAGCGAGTGCGAGTTGTGGCGGTTGGTGACGAAGTTGGCCACCTTGCCGTCCGAGTCGCAGGTGATGTCCTGTAGTGTGGCGTTGCGTGTCGGCCGCTCGTTGAGCCGCTGGATGGGCATGATCGGGAACACCTGGTCGATGGCCCATGAGTCGCTGAGGCTCTGGAAGAGCGAAAAGTTGCAGAAGTACTTGTCGGCCAGCAGCTTGTCTATCTTCATCAGTTCCTCCGGTACGTGTTTCAGGCTCTTTGCCAGGGCGTGGATCTCGTGGCAGACGCTCCAGTACATCGCCTCAATCTCTGCGCGCGTCTTCAGGTCGACGATGCCGTGGCTGAACAGGTCGAGCACCTCCTCACGTATCTGTTCCGCGTCGTGCCAGTCCTCTAAGACGTTGCGCGGACTCAGGTTGTCCCATATCTCGTACAGGTCCTTCACCAGCTGGTGCGAGTTCTCGTCGGGCTCAAACTCCTCGGGCATCTCCGGCAGCGAGGCCGTCTCCAGCACGTTGATGACCAGTACCGAGTGGTGAGCCGCCAGCGAGCGTCCGCTTTCAGTGATGATGTTGGGGTGGGGGAGTCCGTTCTTGTTGGCCGCGTCGACGAAGGTGTAGATACAGTCGTTGACGTACTCCTGTATGCTGTAGTTCACCGACGACTCCGACGATGGCGATCGTGTGCCGTCGTAGTCGACGCCCAGTCCGCCGCCGCAGTCTACGAAGTCGACGTTGTAGCCCATCTTGTGTAGCTGCACGTAGAACTGCGATGCCTCGCGCAGTGCCGTCTGTATGCGTCGTATCTTCGTTATCTGGCTACCGATGTGGAAGTGTATCAGTCGCAGGCAGTCGCGCATGTCCTTCTTGTCGAGCGTCTCCAAGGCGTCGAGCAGTTCGGCGCTTGTCAGTCCGAATTTCGAGGCGTCGCCGCCGCTCTCCTCCCACTTGCCGCTGCCGCTGGAAGCCAGTTTGATGCGTATGCCGATGTTCGGCCTGACGTTCAGCTGCTTGGCCACGCGTGCGATGATGTCCAGTTCGTTCATCTTCTCCACGACGATGAATATCTGCTTGCCCATCTTCTGTGCCAGCAGGGCCAGCTCGATGTATGCCTGGTCCTTGTAGCCGTTGCAGACGATGATGGAGTCGCTCTGGCACTGCATGGCGATGACGGCGTGCAGTTCGGGCTTGGAGCCCGCCTCCAGTCCGAGGTTGAACTTCCGTCCGTGGGAGATAATCTCCTCTACCACGGGCTGCATCTGGTTCACCTTGATGGGGTAAACCACGTAGTTCTCTCCTTTGTAGTCGTATTCCTTGGCGGCCTTCTTAAAGCAGCTCCACGTCTTCTCGATGCGGTTGTCGAGGATGTCGGGGAATCGGAGCAGCACCGGCGCTGTGACGTCGCGCAGCGCCAGTTCGTCCATCACTTCGCGCAGGTCAATCTCTGTAGAGTCCTTACAAGGCGTGACGTAGACGTTGCCTGCGTCGTTAATGCCGAAATACGAGGTGCCCCAGCCGTTGATGTTGTATAGCTCGAGGGCGTCTTCAATCGTCCATTTCTTCATGCTTACAGGTTGAGCAGTTCTTTGAGTCTTTCTATCGTTATTTTTATCTTGTCGTAGTTGTCCATCAGACTGACGTCCAGCGTGTAGTGCGCTTTCGAGTAGAATTGTTCGCGATAGTCCAGCTGTTCGCGGATATAAGCTATCAGTTCGTCAGGCGATTTGCCCTTGAGCAGTGGCCTGTCGCCCTTGCCCATGAGCAGGTGCTTTTGTAGCACCTCGGGGTCGCAGCGCAGCCACACCACGTCGGCCTGCTGGTTCAGGTAGTCCATATTGTCGAAGAAGCAGGGTGTGCCGCCGCCGCAGCTGACGACGACGTCCTCGAACTCGGCCACCTCGTGCAGCATGTTGCGCTCTATGCGCCGGAAGCCCTCCTCGCCCTGTTCGGCGAAGATTTGGCTCACCTTCTTCCTCATACGGTTCTCTATGTACCAGTCGAGGTCGTAGAACGGCAGCTGCAGTTCCTTGGCCAGTGCGCGTCCTACGGTCGTCTTCCCTGACCCCATGTAGCCTATCAGAACGATTCGCCTCATAATTGTGAATGATGAATTATGAATTCCTCACCTTATTTATCACCTCCATGCACTCCTCGTACTTCAGCTCTTCGGCCCGCTCGTGCATAGCCTTCGGCAGGCGGTAGTTCTTGCCGTCGTAGGCGAGGTAGGGGCCGTAGCGTCCGTTCAGGATTTCCAGTTTGTCGTCTTCGAGGAATATCTTCAGGTGCTTCTTTCGCTCGCTCAGCCTCTTCTCCTGCACCAGGTGGATGGCCTGGTCGAGCGTGATGGCCATCGGGTCCACCCCTTTGGGCAGCGAGGTGTACTTGCCGTCGTGCAGCACGTAGGGTCCGAAGCGTCCGGCACCTATCGTCACCGGTTTCTTCTCGAACTCGCCCAGCGTGCGTGGCAGTTTGAACAGCTCCAGGGCCTCTTCCAGCGTCACCGCCTCCATGCTCATTTCTTTGGGCAGCTGGGCGAAGAGCGGCTTGTCCTTGTCTTCGGCCGTGCCAATCTGTATCACGGGGCCGTAGCGTCCTATCTTGACGTACACCGGCTTGTGGCTCTTCGGGTCGTTGCCCAACAGCCTTTCGCCGGCCTTGTGCTCGTTGCGGCTGTTCATGGCCTTGTCGACGGTGGGTTCAAAGTTCTTGTCGAAGTTCTTCAGCATCTTTGTCCAGCCCTCCGTACCCTCGGCAATGCGGTCGAAGTCCTGCTCCACCTTGGCTGTGAAGTTGTAGTCCATGATGCCGGGGAAACTGTTCATCAGGAAGTCGTTCACCACCAGTCCTATGTCTGTCGGCATGAGCTTGCCCTTGTCGGAGCCGGCCATCTCGGTGCGCACCTTCTGTGTCACCTGCAGCCCTTTGAGCGTGTCGACGGTGTACTGTCGCTCCTCGCCTTTCTTGTCGCCTTTCTGCACGTATTCGCGCTGCTGGATGGTCGAGATGGTGGGGGCGTAGGTCGACGGACGGCCGATGCCCAGTTCCTCGAGCTTGTGTACCAGCGAGGCTTCGGTGTAGCGCAGCGGCCCCTGGCTGAAGCGTTCCGTAGCCGTTATCTCGCGGCGCATCAGTTCCTGGTTCTCCCTGATTTGTGGCAGCATGTGGCCAGCCTCCTCCTGCTGCTCGTCGTCGTCGGTTGATTCGCGGTAGACCTTCAGGAAACCGTCGAACTTCACCACCTCGCCCTGGGCGACAAACGTTGTCGGGATGTCGGATGCTTCCAGGTTGGGGGCGTCGTTAGCCGGCAGGAGTTCTATCTCCACTGTCGTCTTCTCCAGCTCCGCGTCGGCCATCTGCGAGGCAATGGTGCGTTTCCATATCAGGTCGTAGAGCCGCTTCTCCTGAGCCGTGCCCTCAATGGTGGGCTGGTTCATATAGGTGGGACGGATAGCCTCGTGCGCCTCCTGTGCCCCCTTCGAGCTGGTGTGGTACTGGCGGGTCTTCGAGTAGTCGGCACCGTAGAGGTTTGTAATCTCCTCCTTCGAGGCTCCGAGACAGAGCGTCGACAGGTTCACCGAGTCGGTACGCATATAGGTGATGCGTCCGCCCTCGTAGAGG
>Ga0256405_10009103_pt1 | contig 13775 bp, 18 predicted proteins | sample RumenRJG_02DNA_FD_189096 | JGI IMG/M metagenome (GOLD analysis project Ga0256405, IMG submission 189096) | Bovine rumen microbial communities from Lethbridge, Alberta, Canada - RJG_02 | ecosystem: Host-associated > Mammals > Digestive system > Stomach > Rumen | place: Canada: Alberta...
GTGAAACATGCTTAAATGCTGCAACTCAGAAAAAATCATAGAATACAAAATTTGTCAAGAGATTTATTTTAACATAAAAAGATCTGGCCAGATTAAATCATCCAGCCAGATCTAAAGATCATCTCATCTGCTTAACTGCATATATGATATTTACATCATAAAGCCTTGAGCTTCCACTGCTATTAGCAGGGCCTTTAATCTCAATAGTAGGCTTAATATCCATCTCATCAGATGACGGGTTAATATCCATTCGGCCATTATTAGTTACATTGTAATGAGCTATCAATGCAAAGTATGAATGCCTGTCTGGAGAAGGGAAGTAATTTTCCAGTGTTGTAAGTCTTACCCAGCTGCCATCATAACCATCCTCCAGCTCTACTACACCACATCCAAAGAAGATATTACCTACCTGATAGGAATTAAAGAAGCTCATCTGAACCTTAGTTCCTATCTGGGTATGTGATCCAGAGTTATAAATAACCTGAGGCATCACATTCTCTTTAGTCTCTCTTATGATATGAAGGATAGAAGTAATATCATTCTGCTCAGATGTGATAGGGAAGCATATAGCACTTGGTATCTTACGGCCGTACTGCCTATTAAGATCTGAGTTAGTATTTGTCATGATATTATATACTCTGGTCTGAGCCGATCCTCCGGAATCTACAGCAAAGCAGGTCTTAATCTCCGGATAATTTGCCAGGATCCAGTTTGCCACACCCTGAATATCAAGAGGGCAGTAGTAGCTGGTTGTAATGATGTAATAATTCAGATCATCATCAACACCTATATTCTGCTGAGAGGTCTGTGAGATGCTGAGGATATTAGGTGATAAAGCATGATTTTCGATAAGAGGACACCATGCCAGAATAGCATTATCACATCCATCAGCTATAATATCAGCCATAGGAGTAGTCTGGTCATAATAATGGAAATCTCCATTATCATCAAAGCCCAGATAGCATACGGCAGGGCTGCTGATAACATTACCGGTAATGACTGAGCCGTTACTTATTGTGTTGCCCTGCATCTTATTGGCTGAATCATAAAACCCGGCATTAATGGCCAGCTTCGTACCTTCAGAGAATATCTCCATACCTTCCAGATTGTACTCACCTTTACAGTATGGGATATTTTTACTCCCATCCTGATTATCATGAGCAAGCTTAAGAACCTCGATAACATAATTACCATAATCATGCCTGATTATACTGACATCTCCGATAATAAAGCTCAGCTTTTCTTTATCAAGATCATCAGCTTTAGTATTAACTTCATTGATAGCAGCCACCAGATTACTCTGATCTGTAGTATCAAGATCATCAAGGCTACCGGTAATATCATTAACTCTTGCAGCCTCATCTGAAAGGGCCTGAACCAGTTCATTGATAGCAGCTACCAGATTACTCTGATCTGTAGTATCAAGATCATCAAGGCTGCCGGTAATATCATTAACTCTTGCAGCCTCATCTGCAAGGGCCTGAACCAGTTCATTGATAGCTGCTACCAGATTACTCTTATCTGTAGTATCAAGTTCCTGAATATGGCCTATCACATCTTCTACAGTAAAATGGATGATATTACTTCCATCTACATACTGATCACCGGCAGTAATAGGAGAAGCTACTCTGTAAAGAGTATCACCCCAGATAATCCAGTCATTTACTGCTGAAGGGAAGGTAGCTGTAAGAGTTGTCTCATCCTCCCATTTATCAGTAAAGTTTTTAGCAGCTCTTACAACAAAACTGCCAAGGTCAAATACTACAGTCCAGTAGTCAGTATTAGTAATCGCTACTCCTGAAGGAACCGGCTGCACACTGATATAAGCTGTACCGGTAAGAGGATCAATAACGATAGTATTTTTCTCATACTGGCTTACAATATTCCACTGAATAGGATCAGCATACTTAAGAGCATTGATAGATACAAACTGCTCTATTGTAGTCTTAAGCCTTATCAGCTCTTCAATGATCCACGTGCTATTGAGCTCATGGAAGTTTGTGTAGGGAAATCTCTCAAAAAGTCCCATATCATACCCTCCTTTAATATACTTTTAATATGAATCTGCTTATAAAATCCTCAATGATCACATCAAGGACATTGAGCTTTACTACTTCCCTCTGCTCCTGAATGAGTGACTGGGTTGAGGTCACTCCAATATTACCAGTTCTGGTAGTAGTTACTTTTCCGGAGTCAGATGTATCATGCTTTACAGTTCCTGAATCCTTATCTGAGATACTACCAGTATGAGCATCTGTTATGTTACCGGTATGAGCATCTGAGCTGGTACCTGACTGAGCAGCTACTTCCTTATCTACCGGAGCAGGTGTACTTGAATTATATCCATAAGTACTATCATCTGTAGTAACAGTAAGGCCATGAGTGGTAGTTATTGTATCGGTATGAGTTCTGGTGATAGTATCGGTATGAGTTCTGGTGGTATCATGATCATCAGTCCTGTAATCAGTACCCTTAAGATCTCTGTCCTCTACAACTTTACCATCTACATTCCAGATAGGATTATACTCATACTGAGTAGTCTCATATAGAGCAGTCCATACATCTACCTCTTTCTTACTCCATCTCTCAATAGCCATCTTCATAAATGGAGCATCCGGATATATTATCTCCCTCTCAGCTGTCTCCATAAGAAGATTATCAATGAGCACATCCTTCATATCCTGAAGGGCCTCCGGGATGTGGAATCCGTCAAAGATGGTATTATCAAATTTGTATAGTGCTATCATATCCATCCACATTAGGCTCCACCTCCTCTTCCTTAAATCTATAATCTACATCCAGCTCAATACCAAACATCTCCCTTGTAGCTTTACAGTCCTTCTTCAGCTGCTCAAGTGCCAGATCCGACCATAAAAGAGTCTCTTCATTATTAGAAGCAACCTCATCAACTATCATGCGTTCCTTCTTTTCAGTGTTCGCATTATTGATGCCGATATCCCGGCAAAATTCCTGCTCCCATCTCCTAAGGTCCATCATGATCTCATCAGCTACATAAGTATTTTTGAGGTCCTGATTGAACTGCATCCAGTTCGGGCTTCCATCTTCATTAAAGAGATCCTTACCGATAAAAGCAGCCGGCTCACCGGAAGCCACCTTATCAAACATCTTCTTAAAGCTCTCAGCATCTGCCTTATTCCCGGCTGCAAAGATATAGGATAGTTTACTGTTGAGGATGTTTGTGCCGATCGTCTCAGCGCATAGGGCCATCATATCACTGTAGAAATTTACTTTATCCATGAGGCCGCCATAATCTGGCTGCAATCTTAAGATAGTACACTGAGTACCTATCCGGGGCTCCAGGATACCCTTAAGCAGGGGATTAGTTATAACTGCGTGGGTCGGCTGATAGTAGATATCATAGCCCTTTAAAGCGCAGCCCTGCACGATAACACCAAACTTATCAGTATTTACTACAGCTACATATCCCCAAGTATAAAGACTATAGAGGAAGTAATTCTGAGCCCAGTTCTCCGGGATCGTCCACTTGAAAACTGCTATAGCCTTCTGGAGAAGGTACCGGGCAAAATATCTCTGGAGCCCGGTATTTTTACAATGCACTGTAGAAGGGCTGATAAGTGAATTGGCTGTATTTATGTGATCATAATAATATGGTGCTCCATAGCCATTCATTATCTAAACCTCCAGTCCTGTGATACTTTACATAAGAACCACAAATTTTTAAATATCCATTTCAGGTCAAAGTAGACATTTATAGTAATATCGCCCCAGTTCGCATCATAGTTAAATGATACAGTCTCAGCTGATGCGGTCCATACTGTATTACCGTTTTGGTCCGTGCAGGTGATTCCTACAACTTCATACTTACGACCGCCCGGAGTTGAATATAATGTAACAGTCTGTCCATCAGAAGGATTAAGATCATCCACATAAGCGTAGCCATTACCATTAGCGTTCACCTGAATGATGTCATGTGAGAAGGTTGCATATATCGTACAATCTCCCCAGCTGCTATCATATACGATCTGCTGTATCTGCTGTACATATATGGCTATAGAATAACCAAATTCACTCTGCATTGTAAGATCCAGAAGCTGAGCTCCATCATCAGGATAAGCAAATATAGTAACTATGTCACCATTATTCGGATTATAGTTATCTACTCCGGCTGAGCCATTACCGGTAGTGCTTACATAAATACTACTCATAATAGAAGCCTCCATTCATATAGGAGACGATCTGGGCCAGCTCACCATCCGTACAAGCTATATCAGGATCAGCATCAGAGCATAAGATGTAACCTGATAAGGTGCTTATAGTTCTGGCTGCGCATAATGGCCTTCCTCTGCTTGCAAGGTCCTCATTGGCAATATCAAAAAATCTACCAACCAGCTGCCATACATTTTTAAAAGTGCATGAGCCATTACTGCCTACAGTAGAAGGAACCGACTGAGATAAAGCAGCAGCATTTCCTATAGTTTCAAGGCCAGCTCCAAACATACTCACCGGATTAAGTCCTAGAGCACTACCTATAGCGTTCATAGCTCCACCGGCTACTCCGGATACTGCGCCCTGATTAATAAGATTCTGCCCCACTGTAACCGGTACTCCTATCTGAGCAAAATGCTCCTCTAATATTCTTCCGGAGCTATCCTCTATAGTAAGTTTACCAGAACCTGTGGCAAGATCTACAGCCAGATGTGATACTAAAGAAGAGCTTCCTATTAAATAGGAAGATTCTATAGGTATTACTCCCCAAGGTCCAGCATATAAATGATACTTGCTAAAAGGTGGCATGTTTAGATAATTGCCTCTGGTAGCTGCTTTCGGATGTTTAGGAATTGTATATGTCATGGAAAGCTCCCACTTCATAGAAGCAGATAATGGATGGAGTCCGGATCCTGAAAGATCCCACCAGCCCACATATACATTACCATTTACGACAACCGGAGAAAAAGGAAACCACATGCAGCTTACAATATACTGAAGAGGATTAAAGACACATTTAAGAAGGTCCTGCTCGATATCTGTAATTGTGCCAAGGTTTGCTACATCCATTAGATAATTACATAAGTACCGCATGGAAGCAGGATCCGCTCTATAATAGGTAATAGCTCCTCCGTTCTGTCCATTATTCTTACCCATGATACCAATGACATAAGAGCCTCCAGAGAAGCCTTCAGCCCATGATGGAGACTGAGCAGATGTACTGGATGAAGTTGTAATATCAGCAAGAGCAGGATAATACATATCCACAATATCACTGTTATAAGATGAGGAGCTTCTTAGTACATACCCACTATATGAGCCTATCCCGGTTTTAAAGGAAGCCATAGGATCCGCAGTAAGGTTAGCAGTCCAGAGCCTCTCATTAAATACCCAGTCATGCACAAAGTAGTACCTTCCAAAGTCTGCTATATAGCAGTAGTTATAGGAAGCTGGAGAAGAAGCCAGTCCTATATCCAGCTCAATAGTAGGATTTACAATGGAGCTTCCTCTTTTTATGATGCAGTCAGCTGATAGGCCGGCAGTTCCTGAAGGCTGCTTAGTAGAGTTTATCTTTTTGGCAAAAGTATAAAAGTCAATTTTTATGCTCATCATTACCTCATTTCTTAAATAAGGCCGGGCTTAAATACCCGGCCCTATTATAAGGAAGATTAATCAGTCCATGAGAAGCACAACTGCATTCTCTGTAAAGTCGTTCCAGTATCTGTCTGTAAACTTAAGCCAGAAGTTCTGATACTCGCCTTCACCATTGTAAGCAGCGTTTGTAGTTCTCTGGTTGCAGATTGTATAGCCCATAGCCTCCTCATCTGCAATGATACCAAATACATCAGCCTGATTTACTGCGGATCCTGGCTGGTCTAAGCTGCCATCTGTCTTCATATAAGTAGGAAGTACATTGATCTCATCAGGAGATCCTACAGACTGCCAGAAGTTTACTGACTCAGTATCTGAAAGCTTAAGATAGTTATCATGGAATACATCAGCGATAACTCTGGACTCGATACCGTATCTGTCTCCAGCATAGAGATATACAAGCTGTCTCTCATAAGGGGTATGTCTGGCTATCTCTGAGCCGGTGATATTCTGATGGTAGTTAATGGTTCTCTCTGTAAGCATAGAAGAAACCTGAGCCACTCTTCCGTATACCCACTTGATAAATGCTGGATAATTTGCAGGATCCATGATCTGCTGCTTAGTATAGCTCTGTCCAATCACACCATTATACTCAGTGATAAGGTGTACGATCTGAGGAGCATTATTAATAGTAAGAATGCCTCCGATCATGTTGGCTATGATCATTCTGGCCATAGCTTCATGCTTCTGCTCTACCTGATTAGAGATATTTGTCATCTTACCGGTAATGAAAGCTCCAAACTCTTCCGGGCCTGAGAAGGCAACATCCAGCTGATTAGAGAAAAGTGTCCACTGAATCTCATAATCATTCTGGCCGTAGAAGTTAGTCTGTACTACATCATCAAGGATAGGCTTCTGATCATCTACAGCTACACCATTAGTAATAGGAAGCCTTCCGGGAGACTGCCAAGGCCTATCAACATAGTTGATCTTCCTTACATGATTTCCCCATCTGATAGAGTCTGCTTCCAATCCCTTAAATTTCCTATCATAAGCTCTCTGGCTGATGATAGTCCTTGAAAGAACCTGAGAGATAGCTCCCATAAGATTATCATATCCGGCCTGAAGAGCTGTAGTAGCCACTGTAGTAAAATCTGAAGTGTTAGTAGCTACGATACCACTCTGTCCAGTAGCCTGAACAAGTACCTGATTAAGCACAATCGCAATATCATTAAAAGTTAAAGCGTTTGCAGCCATTTGTTATTCCTCCTTTTTAGTTGGTGGGTTGATAATTGATGCTAAAATACTTTCAGCAGTCTTCTGCTGCGTAGGCATCTGAGCCTGAAGAAGATTAGCATTCTGGATAGAAGCTGAAAGCCCTGAGATTGCAGCCAGTACATCATCCACTGAGTGCGGAGCAGCTGTAGCCGGAGCTGAAGGCTGCAAAGCTTCAGGAGCCGGAGCTGGCGTGGGTGCTGGAGCCGGTGCTGGAGCAGGTGCCACTTCCGGAGCTGGTGCGGGTGCTGGAGCTGGAGCCGGTGCACTTCCTACTACATTAAGAGCTGCTATCTGCTCTGCGGTAAATCCTGCTTTTGCAAGTACCAAAATATCTTCATTATTAAATGCCATTGTTTAGTCCTCCGATTTCTTTTTTCCTTTTTTCTTAAATCCGTTTAGCCCTTTGCTTTTCATGATGTTTCTATAATCCACATAAGAAACATCGAGATCAGTAGGATTATTACTAATACCTTCAACATAGCCCTTAGAGCTATACTGCCTTATCTGGTGCTCTTTGCATTCCTTCACCGGATCATTATAATCTGCTACCCAGTGAGCATATGATGAGAGCCTACTATGGTTTAGTTTTTCCCTAAAGCCGGAGATATCTGAAGAATAGATACCAACATAGTATCCATTATTTTCAATCTCCTCACAGAAAGCTATAGCAGCCTCAGTAGCTTCCTCTTTTCTTCCGGGCTGAGTAGTCTCTACATCTAAGAATACTGGATACTCCAGCTGACAGCCTCCAATAATCTTACAAAATCTCTTTGCATCTGCTACCCCGGCCTCCACTCCGTAAAAGTTCTTACCTACAAAGTAGTATGCTCCTACATCAATGCCGGCCTTCTTAGCAGCTTCATAATTAGATCTAAAAGTCTTATCTTCATAAAAGCCTTTATCTGATCCTCCGGCCTTCAGGATAACAAACTGTATCCCGGACTTTTTTACTCTCTCAAAGTCTATCTTCCCTTGCCAGTGACTTACATCAATACCTAAGATCTTATCCATCCCGCTTAATGATATAGTCAGTCAGTTTCTGGATGGCCAGCGTATTATTTTTCACTGCCAGAGATATCTCATCCATCTCCACCTTATGAGAAGCATGTATCTCTTTTAGATCCTCCCGGTGCTTATCCTCAATATACTTTACATACCAGCCGACACATACACAAGCTATAATAGGAAAAGCATATTGTCCTATCATGCTCCAGATCTGCTCCATATCTCTACCTCCTTCCCTTAAGTGTATACTTGTATACACCTGATGATAATTTTAAAGGCTAGATGATATCTTGCGCTGAGCCTGCGCATGGACACCCTTCAGGGGCTGCTCTAGTCCAATCATCTAGCCTATAATATATTCTAATATCAGTGGAAGTACTTGTCAAATAGGATCTCTGACATGTACTCTTCAAATACTACCTGCCTCGTCATGTATGCCCTCCAGAGATACATATACTTCAGTTTAAATCTGGCCTTATCCTTTTCACCGGCTGTATATGTATCCGGGCTTCCGGATCTGAAGGTAGTTACATAAAATTCCTTCCGGCTCTTATGCTTATATATGGTTATCTCCCCTATAGAAACCACTGGCTTATATTCTTTTATCGGCCTTGTCTCTATCCGGCCTCTCTCTTCATTAATAAAAGTATTCCGGATAGCCATCTCATAAAATTCAGTACCTTTAGTAAGCTGATATAGAGCTGTATCAGATTTCTCTTCTGAGATCTTAGACTTATAAAGGTCAATAAGCAGCATTTTCCTTTTAGGTTCGTAAAGATATTCTTTACCTTCCTTCCGGATCTTCTCAGCCTTCCGTACCAGATTAAGCTCCATAAAGAGCGGATTATCTATTCTGTTTGAGTTTGCGAGGCATAGGAGCTTTACCGGGGCCTTGCCATTAAGCTCCCTATTTCTGTTTATTGTCTCATAAGCATTAAATAGAGCATCAGCTTCTCCCTTGATAGGCCTCTCATTAAGCTCAGGGATAAACTCATCAAGGATGATAGTATCTATCTCAGACCCATCTACTCCTCTTAAGTTGCTGAAGGTAGATAAGGAAGTAAGAAGGCCTCTCTGGGGTCCCTCTGGTACTACTTTCCCATCCTCATTTACGCTGCTATCATAGAAGGCCGATATATATTTATTTACCGCAAAGGGCATTATGCTCCAGCCCATATCATCATTAAGAGTCTTATAGGGCTGCATATTTTCCTTCTTTACTATATCAGTCTGAGCCTGAAGCCTTCTCATATAGATAAACTTATGATCTCCTTCCTTCATCTCTTTAAGGGCTCCATAAGTTTTTCCGGTTCCTCTTCCTCCATATATAAATATAAATACCGCCTCATGCTTCAGGATCTCAGGGATATTAACATAGCCATCATCATTATATATTCTCATATTGTACTCCTGTATTATTGTATACACTCATAGCTAAAATAAAAGCTGGAGTAGCAGCAGCTCCAGCTTAAATCTTATCACTCAGCGTATGCGCATGTGATATATGTGCGGTTATTCTTTGATGTGCCAGAGAATACCTTGAGCTTAGTCACCTCTTCAGGTGGAAAGATATCGAGGATATCTCTGAAGGCACTGATAAAGGTCTGAGAGTTTGTAGCATAGGACTCACCTTCTACAGTTCTCATAGCGAAGAGCTCAACCTCTTCACCGTCGGCATTATGATCCTTGTAGATGGCCCATGCTGATAGCTCCATTGTCTGATCAGCAGCCTCAGTCATCTTCTGAGTATCCTGAGCCTTAGTTAAAAAGTACAGTTCCTGCTTAGTAAGTTCTTTGTTGGTTACGAGAATTTCCATTGTAATTTCCTCCGTATCTGTTTCTGCTTTGGTTTTAGTTTCTGCGATTGTTACCATAAAGGGTATGATCTCCGGGCTGCTACCGGATATAGCCGGGATATGAATCGAACATATCGAGCTGGTGAGGCTCATCCTCTTATCCACCAGTACAGTAAGAGCGCCCCAGATCCGGCTTGTTGGGCCTTAGATAAGCTATTTATGAGGGGAATAGCTTGTAAATATTATAACATATTATGATATATTATCAAGACTCAATCCGAAGCCTCCTCACTGTATTTAAAAGCTCCCGGTATTCCGCAGTAAGTCCTAAGGTCTTAGTGTTGGGTATAAGTGATACATTTCTGGTAATAGGAATAGGAAGGCCATCTTCATTTATCCATTCCCCTATATCCGGATGATCTGAATATCTGGCTTCAAGTCCTCCGGCATACTTAAATACAAAGCCTTCCTGCATGGCTTTTATGCCTCCGGCCCTTTCCAGTTCTATAGCTCCTATCCTTTTATTTACTCCGGCTATAGTAATATGAAGCTTATCCTCCATCTTCCCGGTTTTCTCATTAAGTTCCTCACATACATAGGCATACTTCTTAGCTCCCATGGTCTTAAACTCCAGATACTCTCCATCATCCTCCCACACTCCCATGTAATGCTTATTACCTTCCTGATCTACAGCCCATGCTCCATTCTTTTCTGATTCCTTCCGGATCTCATTATTAAGAGGTTCCCAGTCAACATCCCCTATATACTTGCATGAGTCAGTATCACAGTATAAAAAGTCTCCAGTTCCTGAATACATAATATTATCAATTCCTTTCTGAAGTTCAAACCTTCCCCAGCTGCACACCCATACTCCCCACTGGTATAAAAGGAAAGCCTTCTTATTATTTTTCTCCAGTATCTCCTCAGGGTCAGCTTCAGGATCATCTGCAAAGAGCTCCAGCTCATCTACATATTTTATATCTATCTTTACCGGGTTCTGGGCCATGAGTCCATATAGGCTATTGAGTAGATTCTTAAACTTATTATATAGAAGATCATAAAAGTCCTCATCATGCTCATCATCAGATGGCTTATTCTTAAGAAGAGTCTTATTTTTGTAGTACTCAATAACAGTATTAACATAAGCCGGAGGAAGCTTACCATATCTTGCATAAGCCACTTCTATAGGAATAAGTGTAAAATCATACTGATCTTTTATTATCCTATAGTCCAGATCATTTATAGCTAGATTATAGATTACTTTTGCTTCCAGTACTCTTCCGTTATCATATACTCCATGAAGGATTCCCTTACATTTACTTACTGGAATATATGGTACCGGTATAAGATCATCCTTAAGCTTTACATCAATAAGTGTGCACCTGATAAGTATAGCTTTATCCTTCTTAAATATCAGCTCTTCTATCTGATCTTGGGTGAGGTCTTCCTTAAATATAAACTTAGATACTGGATATCTTTTATTACATATATCATCAGGATATGAAGAGCTTTTATCCTTACCCTTGGCTTTTTTTATTATCTGATTTGAGTAGTATCTACTTGCATGAGTATTGCCTCCCCGGAAGGCATCATGAAGGAGCTGATATAATCTATAAGAAGGCACCTGATTCTGTATATAGTTCCTGCTTACTGTTCGCATGGCCTTCTTAGCATCTCTTCTGGCATAGCCGGTAGATGTTAAAGGGATTGTATAAAGATTATCTCCATCTCTATCCATTTCCTTCTGGATGGCTTCTACAAGTCCTCTTACATCATTAAGACAGTAAGCCATCTCTTTAGGAGATAGCTCTGTATACCAGTACCTTCTTTTGTTATAGTCCATCTTTAGCTTATAGTTCTTTACTCCCATCTTTTCGCAGAAGGATCTGAGGCTCATGTTTGTCTGAAGATAGGAGCATCTAAACTCAAGCCAGCCGTCATAAGTAGCCTTAAGTACTTTCCTATGATCTACAGCAAATACATCCTCAGGAGCAAATTCTAAGATACCTGATAAGAATTGAAACTCAAAACTAAGATTATGCACATATACAACCAGCCTCTCATTCTCTTCCATCTGATCCTTAAGAGCTCTCAGGAACCTCTTAAACTCCCACCAGGTCCTGCCTACTACAGATACATCCGGGCCAAATTGCCATTGCCATATGTACATAACAGATTGATCTATTTCTTTAATATAAGTAGTCTCTATATCAAAAGCTGTGATAATATCAATATAGTAGTACTTCTGTGTGGTACTCTGATTTCCTTTTTTCCTCTTTTGGGCTGGTAGGTTAGCATACCAGCCCACATCAAATTTATCCGGTGTAATGTACATTAAAACTATCTCCCCTTCTTTATTTTCTTATACTTCTTCTCCTCTGCATCTGTCATGCCTTCTACTTTAATACCCTTCCGGGCTGCATTACTTATCACCCTGCTTCTTAATGTGGATCCTTTTATCTCCCCTCCGGATCCGGCAGCAAGGGCCTCAAGTGCTTCCTGATTCTTAAGCCAAAACTCAAAATCTTCTTTTACTTTTTCAGGATCTACCCGGTGGATCTCCAGCTGATTAAATGCCTCCGCAGCTGTTCCTGAGTCATAACCCATCTCATCAAGTTTCTGGAAGCGGTACTCCTCCATAAATTTTCCAAACTGGAGGAAGTTCTCTTTTGAAACAAAATTATAATCATGTTCGTGAAGAGTCTTTAGGGCCTTCTTCATCTGAGACTCCATTCCGGAGACTGAGGATGTCTTTGCTGTGATAAATCTGGATAGATCTGAGAGCCTATGGGCCAGCTCAGCCTCAGATTTTATATCCTTAAGTTTTGGGTAGTGGTGTACATTTCTCTGATAAGTCTGAGTATCCTTCCACATTGTCTGACCCATTCTCTTAAGTCTCTTCTGTGAGATATCCCTAAGCCTTGTATATTCTTTTCGTATTTCCCCAAGGTTCCCGGCCTTCATTTGCTGCCGAAGGTTCCGGGGCTGATACCAGTCAGCATCATAGTTTAATTTACCTGTGACTCCCATCTTTTAGCCTCCTCATCCAGCTCATCATATGCTCTTTTACTATTTAAGATAAACCAGCTGATCATTCCGGATCTGGAGCGGCCATTTATTTCAGCCAGTTCATCCAGATAATTAAGAAGATCCTCTTCTATTGTAACAGATATATTCTTAGTCATTTCTTATCTCCTTCCTAAGGGCCTGAATATCTTCCAGATACCAATTAGCTCTATCCAGTACAATCGGATATTCATCATTAAGCTTAAGAGTAAGAGCTACATACTCCTGAGCTACTTCCTCAGCATTACCCTCAAGAGTTATTGTCATTGTGCAGCTATCGTCCTTATTCTTTTCTATATGGATCATTCTGCCACCTCCATGATCTCTATCATCTTAGTATCTACATAAAGTACTGGCCCCTCCTTAGTAGATACTGCTGCTACTTCAGATCCTGAAGCTACCTTAACAAATGCTCTGATTGTTACATTCCCAGGTATACCCGATACCCTTGCTATTAGTTTCTTATCCATTATTCCTTATCCTCCAGTCTTCCATCTAACTTATTTTCAAATGCCTCAGCTCTAAGCTCTCTAAGACGCAAAATCCGATTATCATAGTCTTTAATAATAAGATCTCTTTCCATGGCCAGCTTACTTCTTTTTTCCATATCGTAAAAGATTACCATGCCAAAATCATCATAGAGCTTTGCCACAGCTTCCTTATCAAAGTTTAATGGATGCCAGTTATATACAAACTCTATGAGCTCATACTCTTTATCCGTGGGCCTCTTACTACTTTTACTTAATGTATCAAATTCTGATCTAAGCATCTAACTCATCCTCCAATTCTTCAATCTTAATCTCTATAGCTGTAATTTTATCAGCTATGTGCTGTCTATGATCTTTTAAGCTATTGATCACTTTATCAATTCTTTTTAGATCTTTCTCCAAGCTCTCCAGCTCAGCTCTCCTACCATCAATCTCAGCTAGTACATTAGCCATTAACATATTCACCTCCTATCTGGCTGCTCAGTAGTTACGATAATATTTTATAGCATAATCTAACATAATTCAATCAGGATCTGAAATTAATTTACAAATGTTAAAATAAATCTCTTGACAAATTTTGTAT
>Ga0256405_10009104_pt1 | contig 13774 bp, 12 predicted proteins | sample RumenRJG_02DNA_FD_189096 | JGI IMG/M metagenome (GOLD analysis project Ga0256405, IMG submission 189096) | Bovine rumen microbial communities from Lethbridge, Alberta, Canada - RJG_02 | ecosystem: Host-associated > Mammals > Digestive system > Stomach > Rumen | place: Canada: Alberta...
CGAGTACGTGCTTGACGGAACCACAAGCTACTCCGAGATGTGCAGGATTTCTTTCGATTCGTAAGAAAAAACTTTTCAAGACCGCCGAAAGGCGGTCTTTTTTTTGTGCACAAACATGTTGACGAGCGTCAAGTTATCTGATATCTTATAAATTAGTTGACGAGCGTCAATTACAATCTTGGGCAATTTGCATACATTGAAGAAAGTAGATAATAGCTATGAACGATATTATTAAAGAGTTAACAGATTTAAGATACCTAAATTGGACAAAGTCCAGAAAATCATCAGGTACTGCCGGATCTTTTCTAAAGTCATATGATGATACCGGAACCATAAAAAAGTATTACAAAATTTCAGATTTCGATACAACTCTCGGCATAGTTGGGCATGAGTGCGTCAATGAAATTATTGCTCAGAGATTGATGAATATCATCGGCATTGAACATTTAGAGTACAAGCTTATACACGCACTAATACACATTGGTGGGAAGGAATACGAAACATTTCTTTGCGAATCCCTTGACTATAAAAAGCCGGGAGAGCAGAAGATTACTTTGGAAGACTTTTTTGCCCTTGAAAAAAGAGGAGAAGAAACACCTTTTGAATTCTGCCTTAGAAATGGATGGGATGATTATGTATATAAAATGCTCATTGTAGATTTTCTTTTGTTAAACAGAGATAGACATGGGGCAAATATAGAGGTGCTTAGAGACAGTAAAAAAAAGACAGTCAGACTCGCGCCCCTGTTTGATCATGGCTTATCTCTAGTTTGCAGATGCCATAGCTATAAGGAGGTAAAGGAATTTGAACCTTTAGAAGATAAAAGAGTTCAAGCCTTTATAGGAAGCAGCAGTACCGCAGAAAACATCAGGCTTGTTCCAAAGGATTATATAAAAAAACTGAAAGTTCTTAAAGAAACTGATAAAGAAAAGTTACTTGAAGGGCTTGAAGGAGTAATTGATACTTCGTATTTGGAAAAAATATGGGAGATGATCTGGAGAAGGTGGTGCAGTCTTAATGATATTTGAAATCAGAGACAGTTATGAAAATGACAGACTTTTAGGCTATCTTTTTTACTATGAAAGAAGCAGGAGATTTTTTATCGAACTTTTAAGCGAGCTTGATGAATGGAGTGCGCCTTTTTTGCTTGCTCCCTTTGTCCGGAAAGGCATTTACAGTATTGGCTCGGAGTGGAGTATGAAGTTTGTTAACCAAAGGATAATACCGCCGGACAGACAGAACCTTGGAGCTATACTTAGGGACAACGGACTAAAAAGTTATGAGCCGATAAAACTTCTGCAACTAAGCGAGGGAAGATGCGCACAAGACGAGCTGCATCTTGTGAAAACGTCTATTGATTATATGAACGAGGAGATACTTCGCAGGCTTAAGTTTAAGGTTAAAGATGTTATGACTCTTTCGGATTATAGGGTTATGGTGTTTTTTAACGATGAAACCTCGATGATTATTGATATTGAGAGAAGTAGAAGAAAGGACAGGCTTTTTGGAAATATATTAAAATACAGGTCTTTGTTTGAAAACGTCAGAGTTTCGCCCGGAGGGAACGGGATAGAATGGGGAGAAGCCAGATTCATTTCTTCGGAAGAACTCAGAAAAGAGGGGGTGCCTTCGGAAATAAAGTATGATGACCTCAAAGGGTTTATCAAGAATCGAGTCGCCGATACAACAGATGTTTCTGAGAGATTAAACTGCTCGCGGCAAAATATAGCCGGGCTTTGCGAAAGGGAGGTACTTAACCCTATTAAAAACGGATCAAATAACAAACTGTTTTTGATGGGAGAGGTAGAATCTTCGCAACTTGCATAAGATAAATTTTAAAATAACCTGCTTTTTGTGACGATTGGCTAAAAATAGGGACGAATTTCGGCAAAATTTATTTTTTTTTAATAATTCACTATGCTATAATGTATTTATTCAAGAATTGTGTATATTTTAACAATACACAATATACTTACGAGCGGAGGACTTGCGAAGTGGCCAGCTACGCGTACGAAGCAATAGACAGTCTTGGTAAAATAGTAAAAGGCTCGGTCGAAGCCGATAACGAAGAGGGGGTTAAGGCTGAACTTAAACGTCAAAACATCACACCTATCTCTATCAAATCCCAGGGCATACTCAACAAAGACCTTAACATCGATATCGGAGGAAAACCGACGGTTAGAGATCTGTCTGTATTTTGCAGACAGTTTGTGGCGATGTTCAGAGCCGGCGTTTCTATGATCGATGCCCTTAAGATGCTGACGGAAGCGACTGAGAACAAAAAGCTCAAAAAAGCCTGCGACGAAGTAAGAATCGCCGTTGAAAAAGGTGAAGCCCTTTCTATGGCCTTCAAGGAACATTCCAAGATCTTCCCGCCTATTATGGTCAATATGACTGCGGCAGGAGAGGCTTCCGGATCCCTTGACGTTGCGATGGATCGAATCGCCCTTCAACTTGAAAAATCAAACAAGACTAAGGCTATTATTAAGAAAGCGATGATGTACCCCATAATCGTACTTATCGTTATGCTGGCGGTAGTAATCGTAATGCTCGTAAAGGTTATCCCTTCTTACAGCGAGATGTTTAAAGATCTCGAGACCGATCTTCCTGCTATTACAAAGGGCGTACAGGCGGTCAGCGACTTTTTGATTCATCAATGGTATATAGTAGTACCTTTGATCATTGCAATCGTAGTTGGACTTATCATCTTTAACAAGACCGATACAGGTAAACATGTAACAGGTAAGATTGCTATATCAATCCCTGCAATCAAGAACCTTGTCGTTAAGAACGCTTCGGCGCAGATGGCTCGTACCCTTTCAACGCTTGTTGGAGCGGGCATTCCCCTTGTTGAAGCTGTTGAAATAGCCGGAAATGTTATGGATAATGTCTATTTCAAAGAGGCTATGTACAACGCGAAGGACGAGATTATGATAGGTCAGCCTCTTTCAAGACCTCTTGAAGAAGCCGGAATCTTCCCGCCGATGGTTTACAATATGGTAAAGATCGGAGAGGAAACCGGACGTACCGAGGATATGCTTGAAAAGCTTGCGGACTATTACGAGGAAGAAGTTGAAGCCGCAGTTCAGACAATGATGGCAGCGCTTGAGCCTATAATCATCATCGTACTTGCGGTCGTAGTCGGAACTATCATCGCCGCTTGTATGGCACCTATGCTCAAGATGTATCAGGCACTGGATCAGCTGTAAATAAATAAACAAAGGTTAATCGCCCGGGAGTAGGGCTCGGACTTTTAATAAAAAATTATACTTATTGCAAAGGAGAATTCTATTATGAAAAAGAATGCAAACAAAGGTTTTTCGCTTGTAGAGCTTATCATCGTAATTGCTATTATGGCAGTTCTCATCGGTGTACTTGCTCCTCAGTTCATCAAGCAGGTTGAGAAGTCAAGAGAGTCAACAGATCTTCAGAATATTGAAGAGTACAAGACGGCTGTCGAAACTGTAATTGCAGAAACTGGAAGCACTGACGCAGTTACTATTACTATTGACGCAACAAACGACGAGTTTAAGTGCAGCTTGGCTTTAACTGATTATGGACTTAACGCAGCAAACACTGCAGTAAAAATGAAGTCTAAGAAATGGCCCGCTGGTACTTATAAGTATGAGAACTATAGCTGGACAATTCCTACTGGAAATGCTGATTATTTTGACTTCCAGGGAAGAGCAAAGGGTGAGACTGGTTTCGGTACCTGATTATTCTGAATATGTTGCCTCTTATAACATTAATCCTATCAATCATCATATTTCTCTACGGTATCGTGATAGGTTCGTTCTTGAACGTACTTATCTACCGATTGCCGAAGCATGAGAACATAGCGACAAAAAGGTCACACTGCATGGAATGCGGTTACCAGTTAAAGTGGTATGACCTTATTCCACTCTTTAGTTACCTTTTTCTAAGGGGCAGATGTCGTAAGTGCGGTACGAGGATATCGATTCAGTACCCTATAATCGAGGCTGCAAACGGTATCCTCTACGTACTTATCTTTTTAAGATACGGGCTAACAATAGAAACCCTACTCTATTGCCTGTTATTTTCTGCACTTTTAGCATTAAGTGTAATCGACTTTAGGACATTTGAAATCCCGGTGGGATTCAATATCTTTATACTGATACTGGGACTTGTCAGAGTGGCTACCGATTACAAGAATTGGCTGCTTTATCTGATAGGCCTGGTATCAGTAAGCTTGTTTTTATTCGCGATATTTGCGATCACAAAAGGAAGAGGGATCGGCGGCGGCGACGTGAAGCTCATGGCTGCCACCGGATTACTCCTCGGATGGAAGCTGAATTTGCTCGGATTTGTGATGGGCTGTATTTTAGGCTCCATCATCCATATAATCCGGATGAAAGTTTCCAAAGAGGGGAGGACGCTTGCAATGGGACCTTATCTGTCTCTTGGGGTAGTCCTTACGGTATTTTTTGGAGAGTATATCATTTCCTGGTATATGTCTTTCTTTACCGCGTAAATAAGAATTACGCGGTTTGTTCCATGTTTGCGGGCAAAGGGCGCAAACATCAAATTAATCTTGTGAGGTCCAAAGGTAATGGCAAACAAAGTTATCTCAATCGAAATCGGTAATGACGTAACCCGTATAGTCCAGATGGACTATCAAACCAAGCACCCCAAGGTGTATCGTCACGCGACTATACCTACCCCCGAAGGATGTATATCCGACGGTTATATCAACAATGAAAATCCCGCTTTGGCGGAAGCTATTAAAAATGCGATCACAGACGAGAAGATGAACGGAAGCAAGAACGTTATCTTCACTATCGCATCCTCTAAGATCCTTACCAGAGAGGTTATGCTTCCTCCTATCAAAGCGAATATGATAGATGCCACTGTTCAGATGAACCTTGGCGAGTATTTCCCTATAGACCTTTCCCAGCATGAGGTTTCAAACCTTGTACTCGAGCATATAAAAGAGGGCGACAACGCCGGAAGATACCGCGTACTTATAATCGCTGCCGAAAAGACTCTCGTTCAGTCCTACGAAGCTCTCGCAAAGGCAATCGGCCTTACCTTAATACAGGTTGATTACGTTGGTAACTCAATTTACCAGTGCTTCAAAAACGAGAACGCAAACCGTTGTAATATGATCCTCAAGATTGAGGAGACCCAGACCTCCATAACCATTGTCGACCACCAGAACCTTCTCCTTCAGAGAAACGTTTCCTACGGAATCGAAGAGGTAATAAGAGAGGTTGCGGACAGGTCCGCCTTCGGATGTAAGTCCTACGAGGATGCCTGCCAGTATATTAAAAATAATATCTGTATTTTCGAGACTCTTGCGGATACCGCCGCAAGTACGGCTAACGAAAATACATCAACAGGAACGGCTCTTCTTGAGGCAAGAGCAGCGGTTACCCGCTCCATTTCCGGATTTATCAATGCGATTTCAAGAGTTGTAGACTTCTACAATTCAAGATATACGGTTCCTATCGACAGAATCTTTGTCTGCGGTATGGGTGGCGACTTTACAGGAATTAACACCCTGCTCTCAAACGAGATGGGAATCAAGACTCACATCCTTAAAAAGCTCGAGGAACTTCAGTGGGTAGCAACAACCGACCTTGCCGGATTCCACTGCTACGCAGCACCCATCGGCGCATCTTTCGCTCCTGTAGGCCTCTATAGCAAGGCAAGAGAGGACAAGGAGAAGCACAAGACAAATTACAAAGGCCTCGGACTTTTGATCCTTGCATTTGCCGCGGTGCTCAGCCTGGCGCTCTTTGTACCCAAGATGTTTACTTACTTCTCTTTGAAAGAAGAGAATGCAAACTTAACAAGGATTAAGGCTCAGTATGAAGACGATAAGCTTGTGTATGATAAGTTTGAAGCTACCAGGTCGCTCTACGGAGATGTGAAAAAGGGCGATTCACTTATGGAGAATCCCAACGGTAATGTCCTGGCATTTTTCGCTGAATTGGAGGATAAAATGCCTACTGAAGCGCAAATTGTTGAGTATGATTCCAACAATAAGACTTGTCATATACAGTTTGTGTGCCATGATAAAGAAGTAGCTGCCGGAATTATTGAGTTATTCAGACATTTTGATTCAATTGCTTACTTTAAAGTTTCGTCTATTGAAGAAGAGCATGATGATGACCTTGAGTTTAAACTTAATACTCTTGCTGAGCACTTGAATAATCTTGTAACCGTAGATGGCTATAACGTAGATATTATCAGCGATGAACAGATAATTGAAGCTAATAATAACGACGAAACAACTAACGGCGCTGAAGATGTTGTTAAGTATGCTACAACAATAAGATTTGATATAGAAGCGGTTTATTACTCCGGTCTTGAGGAAAATACTGAAGCTCCTTCAAATGAGACTGTTTCTACAGAAGGGGAGGTAGAATAATGAAAAAGTTAAATGATACACACGTCTTTTTGATTCTATTAATAGCTGCAGTAGCTCTTTTCATGGTTGTGTATTTCGTACCTTTCAAGAATACAAGTGACGAGGTTGATGCTTTAGAAAGAAACAATAATGCGCTAAGGTCTGAGATATCGGAACTTCAAATATATCACGACAACAGAGCGCAGTACGAGACTGATACTGAAACTTTAAAGAAAGAAATAGTAAATATTGTTTCCTCTTATCCCAGTGCTTATAGAGAAGAGGATTTTATCCTTGAAGGCGTTGCCATAGAAAAGGCTGCAAAAGATATTCAGTACAGCGGAATTAAAATAGGTGATCCTGAAGTACTTGTAACAATTGATGCGGATAGAATGAAATCTGTTGAAATAGAAGGCTTCGATAATCAGATTGAATTTACTTGCCAAAAGGTTGAGTACGCCAACGATATTACTTATGATTCTTTGAAAAGAGCTTTAGAAGAAGCTTTTTCAAGTGGCTACATGGCTAATATCGAGAGCATAACTTACACTAAGGAAGAAGACAGCGTAATTGCCAATGGTGTTTTGAAGCTTGGCTACTATTATGTTAGTGGAAACGGCAAGGAATATGTTCCTCCTGTGATTGAGGAATATGAGAAAGGAACAAATAATTTGTTTATAGGCGGAAAGCCTGTAGAGATTACTACAACGGAATCCGGAAATTAAGTATTATAGTGAAGACTTGGGATGTTTATCTTATATGAAATCATTTAATATTTTAAAAAAAATAAATAAAGATAATAAGGGAATGTCTCTTGTAGAGGCTATAATTGCTGTCGCAATTTTGTCCGTTGCTGTAATACCTGTTCTTGCATGCTTTTCAAGTACAGTGCGTTATAATGCTGTTGCGAAGATAAAACAAAGAGGCACCAATACAGGAATGTCTGTAATGGAATCGTTTAAAGCTTATGGCTTGAAAGATGCACATGATAAATTCGCAGATGGAAGTTTTTTGGCTTCCGCCCCCGCTGATGTTACATATACTGTTCCGGTAAGCGGTTATTTTGGGGAATACGTTATAAATAATGTTTCCTTTAATGATTCTGCATCCGAGACGGATAAAAAATACACTGTAAAAGTGACTGTGGATAAGTATCAGGATATAAAGGAAGCGGATGGAATAGAGGGTACTCCATTTTATAATCCTAATAACGGGGTTCAGTTTATTGAAGATCCCAAGGATGATTATGATCCGATGCATTACATAAAATTATGCATTGATGGAAATCCAAATGTTGACAAGGATAAGGTGTCGGATATTAAGATTACAAGGGAGATTCATATTGATATTAAAGGATCCGGAGATGTTGAGATAACATATAAGTTTAATGGCACATACAAATCATCAGGTGCAGAAGAAATCCTTAAACTTTATGATGGAAGTTCTATTCCGGATAAAATCAAGACCTTGAGTTGTGACACTCCTTCTGATCTGGAAAATATTTTTTTCTATTATTACCCGGCATATGATGATAGAAGCGGTATTGATATAACTGATGAAATCTACTTCACTAATTATTTTGAAGACGAAGACGGTATCAATTTATACATTTTTAAGCAAAAAGACAGTTCACTTGGATCCACAAGACTCAAAATTTTAGAATCCGGGTATGTGGTCAAAGTCAACTTGAGCGATACTGAAAAAAAACTTAATGTTTATGATGCTGTTAATAAGAATATTGGTTACATAAATGATGATGATGATGAAACAAAAAAAACTATTTTTAGTGATGGAGCGCTTAGTCATTTTAGTACTGATTCTGATACCAATATGAAACTGATTGAAGGTACTAGTTTTATTATTAATGATGAGCCTCTATCAGCAACAATTAAGGTAGAAGTTATAGATGAGAAGCCAATCTTTAATTCAAACAGTAACATTGTTACATTGTATGGAACTGTTATGATGTAGGGAATAGTTTATGTTGATAGATAATAACACTAAATTAAATATCCTGAAAAAGAAAAACTCAGGCTCTACTCTTATTACGGTTGTAATCGTGGTCGCTTTCATCAGCATTCTGGCGACAATACTTTTGTATCTTGTTAGTGAGAACTATAAGACAAAGGTCTATGATATGCATGCAAAAGAGAGCTTTTACAGTGCTGAAGAAGTAGTCGAACTAATGAAGGCTACTCTTACTAAGGACGTTGCAAGGGCCTCTAAACCGGCATTTGACAGAGTTATAATTGATTATGCACAGAGCGCTAACCAAGATGTTAGATCCACTACTTATTTTACTGAGTATAAAAAAGAGTTTGGCACCATTATGTCCGATCATTTTACTCCTGTAGCTGATGAGTCGGTAAAGCATAGGTTTATTCAATCATTCTTTCCTGGGGCTTATAATATTACAGATAACAGTTTTACTATCAAAATCAATGGCCGAACGCTTTCATGCGTTATAGCTGATTCTTTTGGATTTGACAGTGCATACGAAACTAAAACGTCGATTTATGATGCAACAACCGGTAAAGTAAACAGTTATTATATTAAGGATTTCAAGATTACTGTTACGGATATTACTGACTCAAATAATCAATATGTATCAATAATTGAGACTTCGTTTGAAATTACACCTCCTATGCTAAATTTTGGAGATGAAATCAAGAATAATGACAAAGAACTTGACTACGGAAATAGTGTAAAGTATTACAAGTTTAAAAAAGAATAGACTTTGGATTGTTTATGAAAGAATCATACTTTTTTAAAAAGAATAACAAAGGCTTGAGCCTTGTGGAGATGATTATCGTTATCGCTATTATGGCTGTAATGGTCGGAATGGCATCCGTTGGCTTTGGAATGGTTTCTACAAGACCGGTTACTCAGTGTGCACAGAATATGGAAATCTGCCTAAACAGATGTCGTACGCATACTATGGGTAAAACAAATGGCTTTGTAGCCTTTTATGCGGAAACGGACGGCTCGGTTTATATGGTTGAAAAACTTGGTTTTTCAAATTACAATTTGAACGATTCGAGTGATTGCGGGGCAGAGAATTATACTAAAAAAATGATCGGAAAAAAAGGTGTGGAGGTTAGCTGTGGCACTTTTGATTTAATTGAAAACCACGGGACTGATAATGCTATTATATTTGAGTTTGACAGATCTGATGGTTCTTTAAAGGCTTGCGGAACATTAAATAGTGACGACGGTAGCATCAATTCGAAACCTGCTGAGATTATCGTCAAAAAAGGAACCAGAAAGACGTATACGATTGAGGTACAGAAACTTACCGGGAAAGTAGTTCTTACTAAGGGTTAGTTACTACATAAGGAGGCCGTTATGAACCTGCTTAAAAAGATAACAAAAAACAACATAGGTTTATCTATGATAGAACTGATTGTCACAATTGCAATCATGGCAGTTATTTCTGTTGGTATAGGTGGAATAGTTGTTTCATCAACTAAGAGCTATAGCGCAGGTAGTGCTGAAGTAGGATTGCAACAAGAAGTTCAGAATATTACCAATATCCTGAATAATCTTGTGATTGATGCAATTAGTGCAAGTAATGAGTCCGAAAATACCAGTGTATTAAGGATTGATACTATAGATAGTTATACAGGGGAGAATGAGTATTATCGCATCAGATTGAATGATGCGGGAAATGAACTTATATACGAAAAGCTTAAAACCACATTAGTAGTCGATGGCGATGGAAATCCTATAGAAGCATTAGAAGTCGATGGCGATGGAAATCCTATAATTGAAGAATCCTATACTCTTTCAAAGTATGTTTCTGCTTTTGAAGCAGTACCCGGTGTTAAAAACGGGGCCTGGGATTATACGGTTCATTTTAATCTTGGTTTTAATAGCAAGGTAGCTGGCGTCAAGACTGCTGACAGAGTTTTAGATACTTCATTTACTGCGACATCGAGAAATGGAGAAGCCTTCAAGAATTACGAAAAGGTTAATGATGCCGTTATTGTTGTTGAATCTGAAGCCGTCATAGAACCTTGGCAGACTATTAGTATTCCCTACGAGATTCTGTTTTCAGGTGACAGGACCGGAGTTACATTTGATGCTGTCTTTGCAGGCGAAGCCAGTGGAACAACGCATACTTTTGTTGGCGATGTTAATGCAGAAGATAAAGCAATAACTATTACTGCTGCCCCTACGCAGTCTGATGATATTATTGTTACTCTTAGAGTTAGTGGGCCGGGGTATACTAGGGAATCTGTTGTTACTGTCAATACAAGAAGAGTTAATTCTACGAAGCTTAATACACCTGATATTACCGGTACATATGCTGTGGCTGAATCTACGTACACATTTAAGCCGACTCTTGGCATTAGTGGTAATAACGGAGATAGATTCTTTGCCCTAAAGCTTGACGATGATTATGTAAGCCCTTATTTGGCGCGTGTTGAAATAGAAAAAAGCTATTCCTATTCCGGAACTGTGACTGTTAACAAAAGGAATCTCAGTGGTGGCGCTATAACTGAGACTATCACCATACCTGGACCCACCCCAGAATCCCCCAAATGGATTGAAATTGATTATAAGAAGGATTATTTTGATATATCAATCAGCTCAGACCTGCAGGAAGAAGATGCGATTATAGTTCGCTTGGTTGCGCTTCATGCCTCCAAGGGAGAGTCTTCTTCTGATGCTTTAAATAAGACTTCAAAAAAATATGATTATACAAAGTTTGTTACCTATGATGAATATGAACTTTCCAGAGGTATTTTTCCTCAAAACGACGGCTATCAGAGAGGTAATGAGGGAGATATTTACTTTAACTTGAATAGTGATGCAATTAGACTTGATAATGTTGTAGGCAAGTATGTAGATAACTACTTGGATGCTCATTATGAAGAATTATTTGATCTTTTTGATTCTTATAAGATAGCACATGGTTTATCATTTACTGATCCGTCTGCCGAATCTGCTGCATTTGAGACTTTTAAGAATGAAATGCGAGGTCAACTCAAATCGAATATGAGCGGTAAGGTTCATACAGGTGCGTTTTACTCCGTAGGTTATACGGAGTTGCCTACAGATGCACCTGATAAAGATAATGCTTACTATAGTGCAGATGGATATAACTGGTCGCAGTTCAGACCTCTGGGCGCAATAGATGGAAACCTTATTCAGTTTGGTTATGATAAGTCATACAGACTTGAACCGGATAAGTCATATTCCGTTGAGTTTGTAGATGTCCTTTATACGACGGGTGATTTTGAATTATTACCCGGTGACGACGTTTCGAATAATAAAATCTTATGGCCTTACTATGATAAGCTCTTGCATACAGGCTTTGGACCTTCTTCAGAGATGTACGGCTGCGGCTTTGATTTCGATGACAGCGCAGAGAAAGTTACCAAGAATTATCATACTTATGCAGTTAATTTTGGCGTTGCTGTTTCTCAAATGATTTTTGAAGAGAATACAGCACTTGGTATTCCCAAGGATGCCAGAATGGTGGGTTCACCTTCAAGCCCGGTTATTCTCGGTAATGCGGGTGAAACTAATATTACTTTCGAAAATGCAGCCAGCTGGCCCGGACTCGGACATAATATGTTTATTAACCGTAACAGTTCTTCGCTTTATGTAAATAGAGGAGATGGTAACGGCTGGCAGAGTGTAAATCAGCATTTTGATAGCACGTATAACTGTGCAGAGGGTGGATTTACTGTTCAGCCGGGAGACTATTATTTTAAGTTCCAGAAACAGTCTGTAACGTCAAATCTAAACTATAATGCAGTATTTATGATGAAGAGCTGCCTTACTAATGTACCCAGGAACTATATTAAGGATGCAGATGGCGTGTTCAGCACAACAACGTATTCTGCCGGAACTTTTAACTATGATTATCCGGAGAACGTAGGATGCGTTTATTTCAAGATGTATGATGCTTCACTTATAAAGAAACTAACACTTCACTGGAATGATGGTACCGATAATACTGAAGATATAGCATTGATAACCAAGACTCAGTCTATTACACTTCCTACTGAAACTATGACGAGAGAAGGTTATAAGTTTATTGGCTGGTTTACCAGTGCTGTTGGTGGCTCTGCGTTGACAAATAATCAGCCTGCTGAACAATATTGGGATTTGAATGATATATATGCACATTGGGCGCCTGATACTGTTCGCCTTGACGCAAACGGTGGAACATTAAATGGTTCAAATACTGTTAATACCGATAATCAGGGTAAGATAAACAATATCCAGACAACAGCTACTAAGAGCGGATTTGCTTTTGTGGGATGGTTTACTTCGCCTGAAGGTGGAGATCAGTACTACGTAGGTAATCCAATCAGTGTAGATACTTTGTATGCTCATTGGCTTAAGCCGGAGTATTCCATAGCTGTGACATATGAAGGACAGGGAACACAGTATGTTTGGTATCCTGCTGCTGCTTACTGTCGAAAGTATAGGATTACCGTTACTAATACGGGAAATGTTGATCTTCAAAACATAACCTTGAATGTAAGCAATGATGCGGTTTACAATGATATAAACAGCGCCACTATGGTTTCTCATGACGGAACTGTTTGGGAAGTATCGTTGTATACTCCCATTCAGAAAGGTCAGACACATACGTTCTATGTAAACATTCAGAGAGGATCTATTGAAGGTAAATAAGTAATATGTGCAAAGCAGGGAGAAATCCCTGCTTTGTTATACGATGAGGCGGTTGTAAACCATAGATATATTATGATATTATTGTTATAGCTATATTTTTCCTACTTAAACATGATTATTGATTTACATTTGACTTTTTAGAACATATGTTCTATAGCAGCTTTAGATGTTTATGTAAGGAGGTTATTAATGCTTACATATGAGAAAGCTAAAAAAATTGGTATTGATGCATGCATAGATAAGCTTGGTAGGGAATTTGTTATGTCGCATAAAGATACCGCCAGCTCCGCCTTTGGAGATAGAGGAGATTATGTATATTGTTTTGTTGGAGTGAATGATAAGTCTCCTTATAATAAAGGAAATAAACTGATACTTACATCTGATAATAAGTATTCATTTGTTGCCAGGTGTACTGTAGATTATGTTGATGGTGAAGTTAAATTCCTTGAGTGTACATTACCATAAAAATGTATAGCATTATTTGCTTTTTATTTAGGGGTGGAGAGAATCTATTAAATTTGGGGGTTGTATGAAAGACAACAAAAACAAAGGCTTTTCGCATTATAGATTACGGGAAGACCAATGTGATTGATTTGGATAAGCTTCCTCCGGATGATGACTGTAAGCCCTCAATCATGAGTACCACATAAGAAAAATCCCTACATTTCTGCAGGGATTTGAATAAAAATTTTGTTCTTTGTAAATTTAAGATTTTTTGTAAAGGCTCGGACATTCCTTCTGGACTTT
>Ga0256405_10009105_pt1 | contig 13772 bp, 7 predicted proteins | sample RumenRJG_02DNA_FD_189096 | JGI IMG/M metagenome (GOLD analysis project Ga0256405, IMG submission 189096) | Bovine rumen microbial communities from Lethbridge, Alberta, Canada - RJG_02 | ecosystem: Host-associated > Mammals > Digestive system > Stomach > Rumen | place: Canada: Alberta | collected...
GTATAACACAATATATAGATATATACAACACCGTACAACATGATAAAGTGCGAAATTTGACAAAAAAATACCGCCAGTTGGCGGCATTCAGCTAATTATTCAATTTCAAACTGTCGAAAACCCGTCGAAGGCACCGCAAAATTGCGGTGCCTTTGTGCGCATAGCGCATGCAGCAATGTGCCCATTTGCCGGACAACTCGTCTTGTAATATCGAAGACAGGGAAGAAGACAGGTTCTGTGAAGAAACAAACTGCGCACGTTTGAAAATTGTATGTAATTGACTGAAATAACCGACAATTCAATATATTGTGGCGGAATTGATTGACAAATACAGGCTTTATGGATATAATAATCATACAAAGTACTTCAAGAAAAGGTGACGAGAAGCTCACCGATCAATCTTCTTTTAAACAAGCTTAGACACCAGCGGAGACAGATTCGAATTACCGGACAGTTCTCAAAGAACTCTCCGCAGGGGAGCTGCTTCAAAGAGCAGTTTCGCAGGATGAGATCAGGAAGGCAGACAGCCGCCGGTTTCTCCCATATTTTTCGAACATCCCGACCGGTAGTCGTTAGGCGGACAAAAAGAAGAAGAAAGGTAGGTAAATGCCACCCGAAACAATTGATTTCTCAATAACACAGTTACAATTGAATATGTTCCGCAATTGAGTACACAATGATAAGTGATGAATCACAGCATCGGATATTTTGAAAGATCACAGAATCAGGAAGTGGATTCACCGGACGAATAAAAACCCGACATATTCTGAATTCGGAAACCGGAAAGATGCAGGATGGGAAACAGGATGGAAGAGTCCTCTTTCGGATCATCGCATCAATCAGATAGTAGATGAAAGGTATGAGAGGTAAGTTTCGAAAGGAGTCGCAATTCATATAATGTTCTGTAGATCCGGAGAAAGCACCAGAGAGTGCAGCACAGATCTGAATGCGGACATCACAGTACAATCAGTACAAAAGATGAAGAGGAAAGAGAGCGGAGAGCCAACCAGAAAAGGAGGATAAGTCCATTGGATGGTGTTTTCTAAGGAAGAGTATTCGTCGTAGTAAGACCGTTGGAAAAGACGGCAGATGAATACTCTTCCTTCATTGTGCGCAAAAACATAAAATGATCTTTGTATTCAGGAAATAATGAAAATGGTTGATAACAGAACAGATCAGAAAAATGCAGAAGCCTGAGTGACCGGAGTCACAAAAGAGCTTCTGCATTTTTTTGATTTTACATAATTTCTTACGTTATTCTTTTACGTGGCTTTATGCTTTCGCATGTCTCATGTTTTTACATGCGTTTTACTTTCGGAAAAGACCAAATATTCCGCCTCCTATGCGGCGGGAGGGTTTTGCCTTCTTTTTGCGGGAGGAGACAGCCTCTGCGGATGTGTCGGGGACACAGCCGATGGAGGCGTTTTCACTGTCGATCTCAGGCGCGGCTTCCATGGCGGAACGCGCGTCGTTTTCCCGTTCTGCTGCTGCAGATGCAGGGTCAGGAAGCAGGCCGGCCTTCTTTTTCTCCATGTTCTTCTGTGCGGTTGCCAGCATCAGCTTGATGCGATTGAGCTGGTTGACTTCGCTGGCGCCGGGGTCATAGTCGATCGCTGCAATATTGGCCAGCGGGTACTCCCTGCGGATGGCCTTGATCACACCTTTGCCGACCACGTGGTTGGGCAGGCAGCCGAAGGGCTGGATGCAGACGATGTTTTCGACGCCGTCATTGATCAGCTCGATCATCTCGCCTGTGAGGAACCAGCCCTCGCCGGTCTCATTGCCGATGGAAACGATCGGCTCTGCATACTTGACCAGCTCGTAAATACTGGCAGGAGCTTCGAAGTGGACGCTCTTTTCATAGGCCCGGTAAATGGGCTTCAGGGCAGCTTCGATGGCTTTGATGCCGATGGTGCTCTTTCTGGCGGTCTTTTTGCTGGTGCCCAGATGTTCCGCTTTGTAGACCTGGTTGTAGAAGCAGTAGAGCATGAATCCCATCAGATCGGGAACGGAGGCTTCCGCGCCCTCCTGCTCGAGGAGATCCACGAGATAATTGTTGGCAGCAGGCGCGTATTTGACCAGGATCTCGCCCACAATACCGACGCGGGGCTTGCGCTCCTCACGGATCGGGATCGCGTCAAAGTCCCTGATCATCTGAATGGCCAGGCGCTGGACCTTGGGCAGATTCAAACCGTTTGTCTTAGTCAGAAAGTCTGTGCAGATCTTCACCCACTTCATATGCTTGGCTTCGACCATGCCCTTTTTAAGCTCATAGGGGCGCATGCGGTAGACGCAGCGCATCATGACATCGCCAAAGACAACGGCATAGGCGGCACGGGTGATCAGCTTCAGGTCGAGCTTGAATCCGGGATTTTCCTCGAGGCCGGACATGTTGACAGAGACGACAGGGATCTGTCCCATGCCTGCCTTTGCCAGGGCGCGGCGGATAAAGCCGACGTAGTTGGACGCACGGCAGCCGCCGCCGGTCTGGGTCATCAGAACAGCTGTCCTGTCAAGATCGTATTCGCCGGAATCAAGAGCTTCCATGATCTGGCCCACGACGAAGAGGGACGGATAGCAGGCGTCATTGTTGACATATTTGAGGCCGAAGTCAACAGCCCGGCGGTTATCGTTGGGCAGGACGACCAGGTTGTAGCCGCAGGCATTGACCGCCGGTTCGAGCAGGTCAAAATGGATCGGTGACATCTGCGGGCAGAGGATGGTGTAGTTTTTGCGCATTTCCACAGTGAAGGGTACTTTTTTGATCGCTGTGGAACGGATATTGCGCTTTGTATCTTTGGCGTCGCGGATACGGATCGCGGCGATCAGGGAGCGGACACGGATGCGTGCGCTGCCCAGGTTGTTGACTTCGTCGATCTTGAGACAGGTGTAGATCTTGTCGGAACCTGCCAGAATGTCGTTGACCTGGTCGGTGGTGACTGCATCAATACCGCAGCCGAAGGAGTTGAGCTGGATCAGGTCCAGATCATCGCGAAGACGCACATAGTTCGCCGCCGCATACAGGCGGGAGTGATACATCCACTGATCCAGGACGGTGATCGGACGGTCCGGTGTGGACAGGTGGGAGATGGAGTCCTCGGACAGGACTGCAATCCCGTAAGAGGTGATCATCTCCGGGATTCCGTGGTTGATCTCCGGGTCAATATGATAGGGGCGGCCGGCAAGGACGATGCCCTTGACATGGTTTTCTTCCATGAATTTCAGGACTTCCTCACCTTTTTTGCGGATATCAAGGCGGGATTGTTCGAGCTCTTCCCAACCGGCGATACAGGCGGCGCGGATCTCCTCTGCGGGGATCTCACTGCCGAACTCTTTTTCCATGGCATCCGTGATGGTGTGAACACTGGTAAATGCCATAAAGGGATTGCGGAACTTCACTTTACCGTCGGTGATCTCCTCCACGTTGTTGCGGATATTCTCCGGATAGGAGGTGACGATCGGGCAGTTGTAATGGTTGTCCGAGGAGGCAAATTCCGACCGCTCGTAGAAGAGGGACGGATAGAAAATAAAGTCAACGCCCTTCTCGATCAGCCACATGACATGTCCGTGAGCGATCTTGGCAGGATAGCAGGCCGACTCACTGGGGATGGATTCAATGCCCATCTCGTAGATTTTGTGTGTCGAGAGCGGGGAGAGGACGACTCTGTATCCGAGCTTTGTAAAGAAAGTTGCCCAGAAAGGATAGTCCTCGTACATGTTCAGTACGCGGGGAATGCCGACGGTTCCGCGGTATGCCTGGTCCTTTGTGAGCGGACGGTAGCCGAAGATCCTGCCCAGCTTGTACTTATAGAGATTGGGCATGTTGTTCTGTGCCGCTTCCTTGCCGAGACCGCGCTCACAGCGGTTGCCGGAGATGAACAGGCGCTCCTGGGCGGGCGCGGAGGAGCCGGATTTCTTCGCAGCTGCGTTTTTATCGACCCTGCCTTCCCGTGCTTTCTTATTTGCCTTACCTGCAGCAGGTTTTTTGTCCTGCATGGAAGCTGTATCGGGAGATTCGCCGACGCCGAGGGCCCTTGCAGCCCGCTCTGCGGTCTCCAGAGCTGTGTTCCTTGCGCGTCCGGCAGTCTCCAGAGCAGTGTTTCTTGCGCGCTCTGCAGTTTCCAGAGCTGTGTCCCTGGCGCGTTCTGCAGTCTCGAGGGCGGATTCCCTGGCGAGCCCGGCGGCAGTGCCGATGGAGCTCTCACCGATGGCTTTGGCGGCGCGTCCGGCAGTTTCCAGAGCGGACTCCTTTGCGAGCCCGGCGGCAGCGCCGATGGAACTTTCACCAATGGCTTTGGCGGCACGTCCGGCAGTTTCCAGAGCGGACTCCCTGGCACGTTCTGCTGCGCCGCGGCCTGTCTCAAGGGCGCGGGAAGCAAGACCGGATTCTTTTTTCCGGCTGCTGCCTTCGCCGGTCACAGGGACAGATTCCTCAAAGACAGAGGCATTTTCCGTCATATCTTCGCTTTCACCGCGAAGGAAGTGGTTGATGGTCAGGCGGCAGTTGTTGGTGCAGCGCCCGCAGGTGGTGAGAGTTGTCTCAAACTGAAGATTTTCGATCTCATCAAAGGAGAGCATGGTCGTCTTCTCTTTGCCGGTGTAGCGTTCGCGGGCAATCAGGGCCGCGCCGAAGGCGCCCATGATACCGGCGATGTCAGGACGTGTGACTTGTCCGCCGGAGATCGTCTCCACACTTCGAAGAACGGCGTCGTTATAGAAGGTACCGCCCTGGACGACAATATTTTTGCCCAGCTGGGAGGCGTCGGAGACTTTGATGACCTTGAAGAGGGCGTTCTTGATGACAGAATAGGCCAGGCCGGCAGAGATATCGGAGACATCCGCTCCTTCCTTCTGTGCCTGCTTGACGCGTGAATTCATAAATACCGTGCAGCGTGTTCCCAGATCGATGGGATGGGCTGCGAACAGGGCTTCCTTCGCAAAATCCTGGACAGTATAATTGAGGGATTTTGCGAACGTCTCGATGAAAGAGCCGCAGCCGGAGGAGCAGGCCTCATTGAGCAGGACGTTGTCGACTGCGTGGTTTTTGATGCGGATGCACTTCATGTCCTGTCCGCCGATGTCGAGGATACAGTCTACCTCGGGATCAAAGAAAGCGGCGGCATAATAGTGGGCAATGGTCTCTACTTCACCCTCGTCCAGAAGGAAAGCCGCCTTGAGCAGGGCTTCACCGTAGCCGGTGGAACAGCTGCGTACGATCTCTGCATCTGCCGGGAGCAGGCGGTGGATTTCCGCCATCGACGAAATAGCAGTCCTGACCGGGCTGCCGTTATTGTTGCTGTAAAAAGAGTAGAGGAGAGAGCCGTCTTCTCCGACGAGAGCGAGCTTGGTTGTCGTCGAACCTGCGTCGATCCCGAGGAAGCATTTTCCGTGATAGTCGGCAAGATCCGCACGCTGCACCTTTGCCTTCTCGTGGCGGCGGCAGAAAGCGTCATATTCCTCCTGTGAAGAGAAGAGGGGATCCATACGCCCGATCTCGAATTCCATGTGAAGCTTTCCGGACAGACGTTCCGCCATTTCGGAAAGGAGCACATGGTTGTCCTCCTGTGCGTTCATGGCGCTGCCCATGGCGGCGAACAGATGAGAGTTTTCCAGATCAATGGTATGTTCGTCGTCGAGATTGAGGGTGCGCACAAATGCAGCCTTGAGTTCCGGTAAAAAATGCAGGGGGCCGCCCAGGAAGGCGACATGTCCGCGGATGGGCTTACCGCAGGCAAGGCCGCTGATGGTCTGATTGACAACCGCCTGGAAAATGGAGGCGGCGAGATCTTCCTTGGTCGCACCCTCATTGATCAGGGGCTGGATGTCGGATTTGGCAAAGACACCGCAGCGCGCCGCGATGGTATACAGGGAACGATATCCGCGCGCATAGCGGTTGAGTCCTGCGGCGTCGGTCTGCAGCAGGCTCGCCATCTGATCGATAAAGGAACCCGTGCCGCCTGCGCAGATGCCGTTCATCCTCTGTTCCACGCTGCCGTTTTCAAAATAGATGATCTTGGCATCTTCGCCGCCGAGTTCGATCGCGACATCGGTTTTGGGCGCGATTCTTTCGAGGGCGGTGGATACGGAGACAACCTCCTGGACAAAGGGGACCTGAAGGTGGGTCGCCAGGGTCAGGCCGCCGGATCCCGTGATGACAGGGTGGACGGTGATGTCGCCCAGCTGCGCAAGGGCATCCTGTACAAGGGCACGGAGTGTGCCCTGAATGTCTGCGTGATGTCTGCGGTAATCGGCAAACATGATTTTACAGGAGGGATCCAGAATGGCAATTTTGACAGTCGTGGATCCGATATCGATTCCAAGTGTATAGTCTGTTGAAATCAAGTTTATTACTCCTTTCAGAGATATTCTGAAACTTTTTGCAAGTCAATTTCGAATCAGTGTTTCTCCTCTGATTCTGAAATTATCATTATAATGGAAGGGACGCCAAAAATCAACGATGCAGAACGGCAGCATTACAATCGCGTTACAATCGCGGGCAGAACGGCAGCATTTACAATCGGGATACCTGATGATAAAATGCTGTAAAAACACTGCACCGCAAAACGGCGGTCTATGATCCCGGAGGAATCTGATGAGCAATTTTGAAAAGAAATTCGGAAAATACGCTGTCAGCAATCTGTCGCTGAAGCTTGTAATACTCTATGTGATCGGGTATGTCCTGTATTTTGTAAAGCCGGACATCTTCTCGCTTCTGGTCCTGGATGTGACAGCTCTGATGAACGGACAGATCTGGCGCCTGTTCTCCTGGCTGCTGGTGCCTCCCGAAAGCGGCAGCAACTTCCTTTTTGTCGCCATTATGCTGTATTTTTACTATAGTATAGGTACTTCGCTGGAAAGGGTATGGGGGGATTACAAATACAATGTCTATATTTTCCTGGGCATTATCCTGACCATCCTGAGCGCCTTTTTCTGGGTCGGATATCTGCGGCTTTCCGGCTGCACGGGCCTTGAACTTGCGACATTGAGCAAATACGGGGCGGGTTATTTCAGCACCTATTATATTAATATGTCCATCTTCCTTGCTTTTGCCCTGACATTCCCGGAAGCGCAGGTCTATCTCTTTTTCGTCCTGCCCATCAAGGTCAAGTATCTGGGCTGGATCGATGCCGGTTTCCTCGTAATGAGCATGATCACCGGAAACAGCGCCGAGCGCTTTGTGATCGCGGCTGCGCTGCTGAATGTGGTGCTGCTGTTTATGCGTTCCCGCAGCTGGATGAGCTATTCCCCCGGACAGGTGCGCCGCAGACAGAAATTCCGCCGCTCGGTCGAGGAGGGGAAAAAGAACAGCAGAAGCGCGGCTACGATCCACAAGTGCGCGATATGCGGACGCACGGAAAAAGACGGCGACAATCTGGAATTTCGCTATTGCAGTAAGTGCGAGGGCGGTCTGGAATACTGTCAGGACCATCTCTTCTCCCATGTCCATGTGAAGAAGGGCGAAACACCGCACATGATGAAAATGGACAGGCAGTAAGGTCTGCACAGACAGATTTGAGGATTATTTTTACATGAGTGATAAGAACATCAATAAAGAGCAGGAGTTTATGCTGCTCCTGCAGAAGACGCTGAAAGAGGCCCGGGAAAACGGAGGAAGGATTTCCAGAGATGAGATCTCGGAGATTTTCAGCGGCCTGTCTCTGGACCGGAGCCAGCTCGAGCAGGTGGAGGGATATCTGAAGGCCCACAAGATCGTCGTGGGCACACAGGCAGGTGATGTGGACGCGCTGCCGGAGGTGGAGAGGGATTTTCTCACTTCCTACATGGAAATGCTGGATAATATACCGGAACTGTCGGATTCTGTCCTGGAGGCCCTGAAGATCTCCGCAATGGCCGGAGAGCATTCCGCCCAGAAGGAACTGTCCGAGCAGATGCTCAGGGATGTTGTCGATATTGCGCGGCTCTATGCGGGACAGGGCGTCAGTATCGAAGAACTGATCGGCACCGGCAACGAAGCCCTGGTGACAGGCGTCAGGCTTCTCGGCCATCTGGACAGCCCGCAGGACGTGGACGGAGAGATCGGCAGGAGGATCATGGACAGCATGGAAGATCTGATCGCCGCCATGCTCGATGACAATGCCATGGACAGAAAGATGGAAGACATGGTCAATCTGGTCGCGGACAAGGCGCATGAACTGGCCGAGGAACTGGGAAGAAAGGTCACGCCCATGGAACTTGCGGGTGAGGGCGATGTGACAGCGGAACAGATCATGGAAGCCGTGAGGCTGACCGGCGGCAAGATCGAGGATCTGGACGTGCAGACATGAGGCCGCAGGTCTGATCAGCGTAAATGAGGCCGCAGGTCTGATCAGCGTGCATGATGCCACAGGTCTGATCAGCGTACATGATGACCACAGGTTTGATCAGCGTGCATTGACCGGAGCTTCTGTTTGGATTATACTGAAGTTCCATTCTGAGCAGATAAAAGGACCCTAGGACAGTCTGGATATAGGGAGATTGCAGAGTCGGACGCGGGAGTCGATTGATTTTCGCGCGCGGCTCTTTTTTTAACTCGCCGGAAATTGCGGTTTCCTATGACCTGAACCCTTCGGCACACCGAAGGAATACCGGATGCTGCATCTGCGCCCGGAAAATAGTGCTGCACAAAAGGCGCACTGTTTTCAGCAGGACCTGAAAAGAGCACGGCAGCAGAATCCTGAAAAAAGCACTTGCAGGTCAGAAAAGGGAATGCTATACTGATAAAGCGAACAGATGTTCTGAATCATGAAGGAGATGAGATAATGGCAATTGCAAAAGATGACAGACAGAAAGCGCTTGATGCGGCGCTCTCACAAATAGAGAAACAGTTTGGCAAGGGTGCAGTGATGAAGCTGGGAGATCCCGGGGCGCAGCTGAATGTTGAGACAATCCCGACAGGATCTCTGAGTCTCGATATCGCTCTAGGCCTGGGGGGAATCCCCAAGGGAAGGATCATCGAGATTTACGGACCGGAATCCTCCGGTAAGACGACAGTCACCCTGCATATGATCGCGGAGGTACAGAGGCGCGGCGGCATCGCGGGCTTTATCGACGCAGAGCATGCGCTCGACCCTGTATATGCCAAGAATATCGGTGTGGATATTGACAATCTGTACATTTCGCAGCCTGACAGCGGCGAGCAGGCGCTGGAGATCACGGAGACCATGGTGCGCTCAGGCGCGATCGACATCGTCGTCGTCGACTCGGTTGCGGCCCTTGTGCCCAAAGCGGAGATCGACGGAGACATGGGCGATTCCCATGTGGGCCTTCATGCCCGTCTGATGTCCCAGGCCCTCCGCAAGCTTACAGCTGTGATCAGTAAATCCAACTGCGCCGTTGTTTTTATCAATCAGCTGCGTGAGAAAGTCGGTGTTATGTTCGGCAACCCCGAAGTGACCACCGGCGGACGTGCACTCAAGTTCTATGCTTCCGTCCGTATGGATGTACGCAGGATCGAGACGCTCAAGCAGAGCGGTGAGAGTATCGGCAACCGCACCAGGGTCAGGATCGTGAAGAACAAGATTGCGCCTCCTTTCAAAGAGGCGGAGTTTGATATTATGTACGGCAAGGGCATCTCTTATGTGGGCGATGTTCTGGATCTGGCCGCCAGCTGCGACATCGTCAATAAGAGCGGCGCATGGTACAACTACGAAGGCAACCGCGTGGGACAGGGCCGTGAGAATTCCAAGCAGTTCCTCCTTGATCATCCGGAACTGCTGGCAGAGATCGACCGCAAGGTACGTGAACATTACAATCTGGATCCCGACGGGGCTAAAATGCCTGCTCCGGCAGAGGATCCCGGGTCGGAAGAGTGAAAAAAACGCTCGATAGCATTTTTTTCACTCCAGAGGTTTGCGTCGAAGCGCCGCAAACCTCCGTAGATCCCATCGGAGAAACCCGTTCCGGGCTTTCTCCTCGGGTGCCTCAGCGCAGGAGCGCTTCGACATGGTCGGAAGAGTGAAAAAAACGCTCGATAGCATTTTTTTACTCCGGATGTTGCTGCCGGGGGCAGCGCAGACATCCTGTGACTGTATCGGAGAAATCGTCTTTTGACCCTGAAATCATAAATCGTTAATATACCAGAATGATATGACAGGCCGACAGGAGTCTGTGCAGGATGACTGCACGGACTCGTACCGGCCTTTATTCTTCATCGCGCAACACCCGTGACTTCCGTCGGGGGACAGGCAGGTAAAAAGAAAACCGCCATATCGAAAACCGCCATATCGCGCAAGAACCGCAGGCGGGTCCCCGCAGGGACCCGGATAAAGAAAGAGGAAAACCGATTTTGCCTACAATTCTTTCCATTGAACAGACCGGGGGCAGAACCCGGAGCAATACAACAGACCGAGGGAAGCGTCCTTCGGCACGAGGGCGTGTGCAAGTGGCCCTGGATAACGGCGACAGCTTTATACTGTCCTCCCTGACAGCCGCCCGCCTGGGGCTGGAGGAAGGGCAGGAACTGTCTGAGGAAGCATATGATGAGATCCTGAAGTCCCTGCGCAAATCCTGTATGCAGAAATGCGGAAGACTTCTGGGGACCAGGGACTATTCCGAACAGCGTCTGCGGGAAAAGCTGCAGACTGCAGGGTATCCTGCTGATGTTGTGGAAGATGCGCTCCAAAAGCTCAGAGACGCCGGTTATCTGGATGATCTCCGATATGCTGAGAGCTATGTGAGGACGCATATACAGGACAGGAGCAGGCTTCGGATCATGAGGGATCTTTCTGCAAAAGGAATCTCCGAAGCGTATATTGAAGAGGCTTTCCGGTCTGTCTCGGAAGAGGAGAATATTGAGGAGGCACAGCGCAGACAGATCCTGCGTCTGCTGCAGAAAAGGGGATTTGATTCCCGGAAAGCCACTTTCGAAGAGAGACAAAAGACCATGGCCTTTTTACACAGGAAAGGGTATCCGGCAGACATGATCCGGCAGATGCAGACTAAGAACGGAGTGACGCTCTATACGCCGGAAGAATACGCTGATTCATCCGGAAACGGAACGGAGGGACAGGAGCAAGGCTGATAAAATAATCCGGGAGCGATATACTCTTAAAACCCGTGAATAGCCTGCTTATTAGCGCTTATTAGCACCTCAGTAATGTCTTGACAGGTTCTTATATTAAGTTTAATATTAATTGTTGTAGTTTTGTTCGTTAGAATACAGAGATTTTTTCGTAGTTGTCTGGGAATCGAAAGAAGCAGTTCGAATGTATTCTATACAATAAAGCAAACCGTTCAACTGAATATGGAGGTGCTCCTGTATGACGATAGGAATCATTATTGCAGTGATTCTTTTGACATTGGCAGTAGCAGTTCCCCTCACCTGGTACATCACTTCCAACAACCACAGGAAGCAGGATGCGATCAAGGTGGACAGCGCAGAAGCAAGGGCGAGGACGATTATTGATGAAGCCCTTCGTGATGCGGAATCCAAAAAGCGTGAAGCCATGCTGGAGATTCGTGAGGAGACGTTCAAATCCAAGAACGAGCTCGAAAAGGAGATCCAGAACAGGCGCAATGAAGTACAGAAAAACGAGCGCAGGATTCAGCAGAAAGAAGAGCAGATCGACAATAAGATCGAACAGCTGGAGCGTAGGGAACAGAATCTGACTGCCAGGGAAGAAGATCTGCAGAAACTTCAGAAAGAAGTTTCAATGCTTAATGAGCAGCGTTTACAGGAACTCGAGCGTATTTCAGGCCTGACTTCTGAACAGGCAAAAGAACACCTTTTAAAAATTGTTGAAGATGAAGTGAAACTGGATTCCGCCAGAATGATCAAAGAGATCGAGACGGAAGCCAAGGAAGAAGCAGATAAACGGGCCAAAGAATATGTGGTCAATGCTATACAGCGCTGTGCTGCAGACCATGTTTCCGAGGCAACGATTTCTGTCGTCCAGCTGCCCGGTGATGAAATGAAGGGCAGAATCATCGGACGTGAAGGACGCAATATTCGTACTCTTGAGACGATGACAGGCGTCGATCTGATTATCGATGATACACCGGAAGCTGTCGTTATTTCGGCATTTGATCCGATTCGCCGCGAAGTTGCGCGTGTAGCGCTTGAAAAACTGATCGTTGACGGCAGGATCCATCCTGCAAGAATCGAGGAAATGGTCGGCAAAGCGCAGCGTGAAGTGGAAGCCAGGATTAAAGAAGAAGGAGAAGCCGCCACTTTGGAGGTCGGCGTCCATGGGATCCATCCCGAACTCGTTCGTCTCCTGGGCAAGATGCGTTTCCGTACCAGCTATGGACAGAACGCACTCAAGCATTCCATCGAGGTCGCGCAGTTATCCGGTCTTCTGGCAAGCGAGCTTGGACTGGATGTCCGTCTTGCCAAGCGCGCCGGTCTCCTGCATGATATCGGCAAGGCAGTCGATCATGAGATGGAAGGATCTCATGTACAGCTGGGTGCCGAGCTCTGCAGAAAATATAAGGAATCTCCTACAGTGATCAATTCCGTGGAATCCCACCATGGAGATGTAGAACCGACAAGTCTGATCGCATGTATCGTACAGGCGGCAGATACGATCTCCGCAGCCCGTCCGGGCGCCAGGAGAGAGACTCTCGAAGCTTATACAACGAGACTGAAACAATTAGAAGAAATAACCAACAGTTTTAAAGGGGTCAGTAATTCTTATGCCATACAGGCAGGCAGAGAAGTCCGCGTAATGGTAGTTCCTGAACAAATCAGCGATGCTGATATGGTAATCCTTGCAAGAGATATTTCCAAGAAGATTGAAGCAGACATGGAATATCCCGGTCAGATCAAGGTCAACTTAATCCGTGAGTCCAGAGTTACGGATTATGCGAAATAATACCATATAGTTTTATAAAATTTTGAGAATATGAAATGTATAGTGCTGCGGAAGGCCGGAAGGTATCCGCAGCACTTTTCATATATCGCTCACCGGAATACGCAGCGTTTCATGCTCACACTCCGGTCAGGATGTGACCATGAAACAACATGCGGCAGGGAAAAAGGCAGAGGTTTATGATGGACAAAATACCTGGAGAAGCTCCCGCGATACTGACGGGAGAAGAAGTGCTGCGGATCCTGGATGCTCCTGATCTGCATACAAACGCGGGACTTCGGGACAGGGCGATCCTGGAACTTTTAGGAGGTGTCGGGCTCAAGGTCCGGGAGCTGGTAACACTCCGCCTTGAGAATATCGATCTGCAGATCTCCTGCGTGATCCTTCCGGGCCGGCCGGATCAGATGATTCCTTTCGGCAGCCGGACAAGAGAGTGCCTTCTGCGTTATCTTTACGAAATCAGGGATGAGGTTAAAGGACCGTCCTCCTTGCTGTTCCCCGGAAGAGGCGGCGGTATGCTCACCCGTCAGGCGGTATGGAAGATCGTGAAGAAATATGCTGATGCAGCGGGGATCGGATCTCCTGTGTCGCCGGAGGATCTGCGGACAGGACTTGCGGTCTCATTGCTGCGGCGCGGTGTCGAACCCGCTTCTGTGCAGTCGCTACTGGGAATCCGCGGCCCGGCAATGAAAAAATATCTTCGTGCCGCAAAGGATCAGTGATGTGACATAAACTTATCTGTACACGCCCTGAGAGGGCGTGGACAGCCTGCTGACATGATTACAATTAATTCACATTTTTTACAAAAATATTGAGCAAAATGTATGTAAATAGGTTATAATCCCATCTTTGACAGCTAAAAAGCGGAGAGAGCTGATAAATAAAGGCTTTCTCCGCTTTTTAAATTGTCCAAAACGTAGCTATATATTATTACTTTTTCTTGGTTTTCCGTATTACTCTTTT
>Ga0256405_10009106_pt1 | contig 13772 bp, 13 predicted proteins | sample RumenRJG_02DNA_FD_189096 | JGI IMG/M metagenome (GOLD analysis project Ga0256405, IMG submission 189096) | Bovine rumen microbial communities from Lethbridge, Alberta, Canada - RJG_02 | ecosystem: Host-associated > Mammals > Digestive system > Stomach > Rumen | place: Canada: Alberta...
GGAAAGAGCACCAACCTGAAGGTTCTTACCAGTGAACTTACCATCCAGAAGGTTCATGGTATTGAACTGAGTGGTGGAAGCAACACGGTCGATTTCAGAAGAAAGCTGATTGATCTCAAGCTTGATCTGGTTACGATCCTGGGTAGTGTTGGTGTCGTTAGCTGCCTGAGTAGCAAGTTCATTCATTCTCTGAAGCATGGAGTGAACTTCGTTCAGTGCACCTTCAGCTGTCTGTACTACAGAGATACCATCCTGTGCGTTGGTGGATGCACGGTCAAGACCGCGAATCTGGCTTCTCATCTTCTCGGAGATTGCCAGACCTGCTGCATCATCTGCTGCTCGGTTAATCTTGTAACCACTGGAAAGTTTCTCAGTGGACTTGCCCTGCTGTCCGGTAACGAGACCGAGCTGACGATTCGTGTTCATTGCCTGTAAGTTATGCTGTACTACCATTTTGTTTTCCTCCTTGATTTGGAACGTCCGCTTCATTCCCTGCGGATCCTATATGGGATGTGAACCGTAAGCCAAATGAAGGGTTGTCCGGCATCCTTGCCCCCGATTCACTTGAGTTCTTTTTGCTTACACTCCATATATCGGCCTTCATCGGAAGAACTTTACACCTTTTTTCAAATTTTTCTATTTTTTGTTAATTCGTCCCTATTTTCCTTCCGCTTTACCAGCCATTCGATTCCCAAGAAAAAAAGACCGGCAGCCGAAGCTGCCGATCTCCTTATGGTTGTGTACTTACGTACCAGGCCTGAATTAGCCGAGGAGAGAAAGAACTCCCTGAGTGGACTGGTTAGCCTGAGCCAGCATGGACTGACCTGCCTGAGCAAGAATGTTGTTCTTGCTGTAGTTAACCATTTCCTTAGCCATATCGGTATCACGGATACGGGACTCTGCTGCGGAAGTGTTCTCACTGGTGGTATCCAGGTTGGCAATGGTATGCTCCAGACGGTTCTGGATAGCACCAAGCTTAGCTCTCTGAGTAGATACCATGTCGATTGCGGACTGTACCTTCTTCATAGTGGAACCAGCGGCTGCGAAAGAGCTTACGGAAAGGGTGCTGCCCTTAACGCCAAGAGTGCTGGACTTCATAGAGCTGATGGAGATGCCGATAGACTGTCCGGAAAGTGCACCAACCTGAAGGTTCTTATCGACGAACTTACCATCCAGAAGGTTCATGGTGTTGAACTGAGTGGTGGAAGCAACACGGTCGATTTCAGAAGAAAGCTGATTGATCTCAAGCTTGATCTGGTTACGATCCTGGGTCGTGTTGGTGTCGTTAGCTGCCTGGGTAGCCAGTTCGTTCATTCTCTGGAGCATGGAGTGAACTTCGTTCAGTGCACCTTCAGCTGTCTGTACTACGGAGATACCATCCTGTGCGTTGGTGGATGCACGGTCAAGACCGCGAATCTGGCTTCTCATCTTTTCGGAGATTGCCAGACCTGCTGCATCATCTGCTGCACGGTTGATCTTGTAGCCGCTAGAAAGCTTCTCAGTGGACTTTGCCTGCTGACCAGTTACGAGACCGAGCTGACGATTGGTGTTCATTGCCTGCATATTGTGCTGTACTACCATAATTCATTCCTCCTTGAATGTGATGCTGCATCCTTGCAGCATAGTTGGTAATTTTCTGACAGTAATTTCAGATCCGGCCGTACGCTCCTTCACTGATAGGTGTCAGTTTTTACTTACACTACATATATCGGACGAGTGGTCCAGATATTAATAGCCAAATGAAAAAAATTTAAAATTACGATTATTTCTTATCATCCATGAACTGAGGATCCACAAGATTGGTCCTTGCCATGCTCTGATAATAGGAACTAACCGCTTTCTGATTCTTACGAATCTCTTTTGCCTGATGGCGAATATCCGAGAATTTTGCTTCCAGGAGAGATTTATTTTCCTTCTCTTCTACCTGAATGCGGGTAGAGAGATCTGTAATCTCTCGAATCAGATCCTTCATTTTCAGGATTTCACCTTTATATTCTTCCGGATTTGCACGAAACAGATCACGCACTCTTTCGTACATCTGCTGAAAGCCGCTGTCCAACTGGTCCAGCCGATCTATCAATTCCTGCTTCTTTGCAATATTCTCATCAAGTTCTTCCGGAGTCGATATCGCATTCTCTAAAATATCTTTCTGGCGACGATTCATCTCCCGAATCTGCATGAGGACTCCAACCTTTTTTTCAAGGCTTTCGCGAAGCATTCTTACATATCCTGTCTCAGCCACTGATTCGCTCCTTATGCTACGCCGGATGATCCGTTCTTTGTGCGTTTCATAACTTCCTTCCAGGTATCTCTCATGGTATGCATGATGTCGAGGCATTCATCGAGAATCTCCGGATCCTTCTTCAGGTTCGCCCACATCAGACGATCCCTCAGATAGGTATAGACATTGTCAAAATCCTTTGCGACGGGATATTTATGATTCAGAGTGCACTGCAGTTCTTCCACAATCGCATCTGCCTTGCGGATATTATTGTGTGTCTTCTCAATATTCTTTTCTTCCATTGCTACTTTTGCAATGTTGGCAAACTTAATTGCCCCCTCATATAACATGAGAGTAAGTTCCGCGGGAGATGCTGTCATTACCTTGCTGTTCTTATATGCTGCGTATCCTGCGTTAGATAACATAAGATTACCGCCTTTCTAACTTCGGGATAGATTATCCCATCATACCTGTAAGAGAACTGGAATTGCTCTGTAAGGCTGCAAGCTGTTTCTCCATGTTAGCGAACTGCTTATAATACTTGTCTTCCATCTCTGTCAGTCTGGTCGTCCACTGCTTAATCACATCTGAATAATCACTGTATTCCGATGCCATCTCTTTATCATTGTAGACGGTATAAGCACTTCTCATGGAAGTACTCTTCATCTTCTTGTCAATACCATCATAGAGACCGGATACAGACTGCTGCATAAAATCAATTACAGAATCCGGATCTCTTGTAAGCGCAGCCATTAACTTGTCTGCATTGCCCGATGTAAGAGTGTCATCTTCGTCTCCATCGATATGATAAGCATTCTGTTCGTTCTCTGCAGAATTCAGGAATCCAAGCGTATGCACGCCAAATGTAGACCAGGACATCGTCTTATCGCCTACCTTATAGCTCTTGGACATGGCATTCGTCATGGTATTGATGACACCATCTAGGGTTCCATCTCGGCGAAGGAGGGATGCCTTAATCTTGTCTTCCCACTTTTCTACCTCAGTATCAGACATGGATGCTTTCTGCTCATCGGTAAGTGGATCATATCCCTTGGCAGATGCTGCATTATAACTAGCAGTCAGATCATTGATCACTTCGTTATACTGGGTCAGGAAATCCTTCACTTTATCATAGAGGCCCTGAGTATCCTGGGAAGTTGTAATCGTAACCGGTGCCGTAGTCTTACCTGTTGCGGAGATATTAATTCCATTAATGGAGAAGTCATTGGTAGAGCCGGTATAGGTTGCACCATCAAGTGTAATCTTCGCATCTGCACCCTTAATCTTGACCGCATAGCCGGAATCCGCACTGGAACTTCCGTCAGGCGCTGAAACCAGGCCTAGTGCCTTCAGTGCCGATTTCGATGCATCTGTCGTATCCGCACCTCCCTCATCGAAGGAGAAGTCATAAGATGCACCACTCTTCTGAGCTGCAACGAAGATTCTTCCGTTTGCCTCATCGAAATTCGCCTGGACACCTGCATCCTTAAGTGCATTCACAAAATCATTAACTGTAGAATCCTTGCTGACAGAGATATCCTTTTTCTTTCCATTATAGGTGAAGGAAATCGTATTTCCGTCTTCTACGTCATATCCAAGTTCTGATAACTTTGTAGAACCCTTCGCGGTAGATGCCTTGCCCTCTGCATCCTTCGAAGTTAGTTTTGCACCGGTAAGATAGGCCGTAGATGCAAGGTCCTTGACTTCAAGGGTATGTGTTCCAATTGCCGCTGCAGAGGACGCTGTAACACTTGCCTTCGTAGTATCAGAGACGCTTGTCTTCTTCGCCTGATAAGCTGATGTGAATCTCAGGTTACTAATGGAAGTATAGAGGCTATAGATCTTCTTATTGGTATTCTTCCACGCATCCTGTTTCCAGGAAATCTTGGTCTGTGCCTTCTTGGCATTATCCACTTTGGTCTTGTATCCGGATGTAAGAGCAGAAACCAGCGCTTCTGTATCCAGTCCGGAATTCATTCCAGATATTCTAATAGGCATAGTGGCCTCCTTATCTCTTCTCGTCAACCATGATACCGGCCATCTCCCAGGCCTTTGCAATCAGGTCCAATGTCTTCTCAGGAGGGAATTCCTTGATAACCTTCCTGGTCTCCTTGTCGACGATCTTGATCGTTACCCGGTTGGTCTTATCGTGAATGCCGAAGATAGCTTCCGTATTCTCAGACTCTCTATTGATCTTAGAAACAGCATCTTTAATTGCTTCATTCGAAGCCTTACCATTCTGTTCCTCTTTCTTGCCATCTGCATTCTTCTCTGCAGGATTTGCCGACTGGAGCCTGATCTCCTGAGCGGCTTCTACATTCGGCTCCGCATTCTGTACAGGACTTACACTCTCTGTGTTGTAGGTTCTGCTTGCATCCTGAAAACGATCTGCGATCTGGCTTGTCTGACTAATTGATGTCATAACTAACACCTCCATGTGTACTATTGACTATAAAAACAGAAATAAGCATACGCAATTTGTATCGTTGATTTACACTTCTAACTCCTATATCGGAAGTCACGTCAAAAAACTGAATGGTAAAAGACCAATTTTTAAAAAAGTTTTTTCAAATACAAAAAACCGCACACATAAATTATGATTCGCATTCTCTCGCGAGGGCCTAACTTATGGTACGGTTTTCATTTACGAAGATTTCCCTTACAGGCAATTAACCAAGGAGTTTCTTCAGTTCCTCAAGTCCTGCCGTATTCATTGTCTCCTCGTTCTCCTTCTGGATCTGCAGATAGATTTCCTTACGATATACAGGTACTTCCTTGGGTGCCTGGATACCAATCTTGATCTGGTCGCCACGGATGTCGAGGATGGTAATCTCGATGTTATTGTTGATTACCAGGGATTCACCCTTTTTTCTTGTTAATGCCAGCATATCACTCACCCGCCTCCTTTGCTTTCTTAAGGATGTCATAGATGGGGAAGCGGACATCGTAGTCATCATTCTCTACGATGATCTGAGCACCCTTCATGTTATCGGTATTAATAATAAGCGGAGCCTTAAGGTTGACCGTCATATTCTTAATATCAGCAGGAACCTTAACCGTTACAAGAACATAGAGATTGTCCGGTCCGAGTTTTCCGAGGGGTTCAAGAAGTTCATCGTTCACCGTCGGATTGTAGAAAGGCTTGACGAGAGAGGGCTGCATAACAGGCATTGCAAACTGCGGTTCATCCAGAGACTGGAACCACATAATGGTGTCTGAATCATCGCCCTTTTCGCTGTCATATATCAGAGTAAATTTCTTAAGTTCCGGGAAACCGATAATACCTTGTTCCAGGGTCACAATCTTGTCTTCCTGGATATCGATCTCTCCGAAGAGTCGTGTATTCGCTTTCATTCCCTCTCCTGTTCTATTGCACTATATAAAGCAGATCTAGGACCTTACTTATTATACTATATTTCAGATGTAATTCAGCAGATTGACCGAGCCGAGTCTACCGGCTGCCGTCAGGCTGGACTGATATGCGGTATATGCCGCCGTGTACTTCAGTACGATATCAGACAGATCCACATCATCATTCGATGACTGAAGTTCCTGCACGGTCTCCTGCTGATCGGACATACGTTTCTTGGTCATCAGCAGCTGATCTGCCTTACATCCGAGCTTTGTTGTTGCAAGACTGATTGTCTCTGCATAAGCATCCGATCTACCAATATTTTCATTATAGACCTTGGACATATGATTATCTGCATAATCAGCTTCACGCTGTGCAGCTTCTAACCATTCCTGAAGACGGCTCTGATCAAGGGTCGACGCGAACTGGTCATCTTCCCTCATCTTGGTGAGCTTATCTATCTTGTCATGTGCATTGATTGCCCTGGACACAGCATCAATCATGTCCTGAATATCCTGATACATTGCCGTATCGAAGACTTCATCCGCTTCAATATTCACTGCAAGATCCTGATTTGCTGCAATCGTGTAATTGATCTCGTAGGTAACTTTCTCACCCTTCTCATCATACTTATCATAGCGAATCGGGTTCTTTTCATCTGTCACATCTGTACAATTGTAGTAATATTCCGGGCGAAGCTCGCCATTCGAAAAACCTGTCTTATTGTACTGCATGGTCAGGGTTGCATTTTGAGACTTAAGCGTTGCTGCAATATTGTCTCCAAAGATCAGTTCTCCGGTTTCTTTAACGAAGATCACATCGTCTTCACCCAGATTCTTCTTATTGCTATCTTTCGTCTTCGTATCTTCCAGCCAATCCGCTTCCGTCTCATAGACCTTCACGGACTGTGTCGTATTAATCTTCGTTGCACCGGTCGGATCTGCAGGATCCGTTCCGGTTACATGGATATCGAAAGTATCGCCCGTAATCGGAGCAGCTTTATATACGTAATTACCATTCGCATCAACACTTCCGGAAAAGACAGAAGTAATATCGTTATAACCCATACGGATGCGGGTATAGTCTGACTCTTCCATCTTGGCAATATCAGCAGTCTGAACCTGAGTCTCTGTGCTTGGAATATGTACTTCGTTACTGAAGTAGCGGAACTTCTCCATAGCATCAGAAACCTTAAAGGACTGCTCTACATTGTAGCTGGTCTTCTTCTCATCTGTCATGAAGGTGAGCGTTTTATTCGTGCGATACCCTGTAAATACGGTACGTCCCGCATAATCCGCATTACCTTCTGAATAGAGCTCCTGCTGAAGTGCCTTGAGCTGGGACAGAATCGTATTGCGATCTGTCTGGGTCAGAGGGTCGTTCGATCCCTGAACAGACAGGCTATGAACATCCTTGATGATTTCTTTCATATTCTTCAGAGCGGATTCTGTTACATCCATCCAGGACTCTGCATCCGGAATATTCTTCTCATAGTACTGGTCAATTTTCGCCAGCTGGGTTGCGAGGCGGAGAGATCTAACCGCTACAACCGGATCTTCCGAGGGGCGGTCTATCTTCTTCTGTGTAGTCATCTGCGTATTTTCTTTGTCAACGATGACCTTGGTACCATTGATATTGGTATTTGCCTTGGTCATGATCATATTATTCGTAACACGCATAAGTTACTCCTTCTCTTATACTCCGGTCTGAGTGATGAGTCTGTCATACATCTGATTCAGAACGGAGATTGCTTTGGAAGACAAGTTATAAGCATTCTGGAACTTCACCAGATCAAGTGCCTCTTCATCTTCATCTACGCCCGATACCGATTTTCTCTGCGTATCAATGGCATTTGCAATACTCTTATAGTTCTCTGCAAATACAGAGCATTCCTGAGCGTCCACTGTCATATCGGAATAGATGACTTCCAGGAAGTCTGAACCACCACTGTTTCGGAACAACTTTGTTTCACTCTGCAGCTTCTGCAGACGCAAGACAATATCAGATGCCTCAATACCATTATCGGTCTGAGTGTTCCCATTCTTAATATATCTGGTGGTTCCAAAATAGTTAGGATCCGATAATTTCCTGGCAACATTCACATTCTGTGCGGTCAGACGATAATATGCATCCGACAGGGGATTCTTCTCATTCTCCCTGTTAGTAAAACGATAAGTTCTCGGGAGCGCTGAATCAGCCTGTTCTTCTGAGAAAGTCGCTTCCTTCCCTGCGAAAGAATCATAAGCCACAAATACAGCTCCTGCCGGATCACCATTTGCATCCTGGGCTTCTTCTTCAATATCGTTGAAACTCTTTGCAAAGGAACGCAGGAAGGCGTTCATCTGGTTCTGATAATAGGGAATGCCCTTGAAATCGATGGTCGATCCTACATAGAGGATATTCCCCTTGATTTCATTCGCTTCATTCAGGTCAAGCGTACGATTCTGAAGTTCAAAGGTGTAAGATTCGATTTTACCGTTCTTATCATAGTTTACAGAGAAGCCATCATAAGGGTACTGGGTGTTGTTCACCGTTACATAGCCCTGAACCGGCAGATTCATCTGCAGCGGATCCGTATTATTCGGATAATTAATGGTGATCGTCCCGGACGTTGCGCCAATAACATGGCCCTTCAGGTTCTCTTCATTATTACCATCACGAACCTCAAACATCGCTTTTAAGGATCCCGTCATGGTCTTGGAATTCATGTTAAGAAGTTCCCCGGTATCTGCCCAGGCAACATCATAGAGGCCTTCCGCATCGCTCTGGTTATATACATTTCCCCGGGTCACTGTGGTTAGCTGGTTATACTCAAAAGTATCTACCAAGGATTTTCCGTTGACCGTCACTGAGTAATTCGTTGCTCCGGTATACATATCCGGGAAGTTAGAATTCGTAACCTTTGCTTCCTTTATCTGTACAGGAAGGATCTTGGATAGTTCGTCTACCAGAAGCGCTCTCTCGTCACGGAGTTCATTCGCATGACCACCTTCTACTTCGATAATATTGATCTGACGGTTCATCAGGGCAATCTTCTGGGCGATAGAATTCACCTGATCAACAGTCGTTTTAATCTCATCATTGACCGTTGTCTGAAGTTCAGACAACTCATTTGAGATATTATTGAAATATCCCGTCAGTTCTCTGGCATCACTTAAGAACTCATTTCTTGCAGAAGTATCTCCGGCATTGGAACCTACAGCATCCAGGGCATTGAACATCTTGGTGTAGATTCTCGTGAATCCTGGAACTGCAGCACTGTCCTTATAGTAATCCTCTATCTGCTGCATATAATAGAGCTTCTTATCGTAGAGACCGTACTGCGCATTATTGTTCCAGTATTTTTCATCAAAATACTGGTCACGATTCTGTGTTACAGACTCAGCCACAACACCTGTACCAGCATTACCATACTTCTGAAAAGTACGGATTGCCGGACCGGACTTCAGATTGACGACCTGTTTTGAATATCCCTTTGTATTCACATTAGAGATATTATTTGTAGTTGTTTCAACCGATGCCTTGAAGGCATTCAGGCCGGTGCCGGCAATCGACAATCCGAAGAAAGTAGATGACATAGGCTATCCTTTCTCAGCTTACAGAGCTTAAGAGATATTCAATCATCTCAGAGACGACATTGATATATCTGCTGGATGCATTATATGCATTCTGGAATTTAATCATGTTCGTTAATTCTTCATCTGAGCTGACACCGATGACAGCCTGACGATTGCTCTCAATCGTGGCAGTCGTGCTGGTCAGGCTCTCTGAAGTTGTTTTATAGATGGAACCCTGTGTTGCAAGTTCTCCGATGTACTTCGTATAGAATCCGGTAAAACTTGTCGGGGTAATATCGCTTGGATTCAGGGTATAGCCTGATGATTCCCATAACTGATAGATATCATCTGCCATGGAATAAGCCACACCATCATTCTTGGTCAGATGAGGAAGCTCCGTCGGGAAGGACTTCAATTCCTGATTGACCGTTACATCCTTCAGGGTATAGCAGGTGGACAGGTCCGAAGAATCTTCTTCGTTATAAACGTAGAGCAACTGATCGTTACCTGCAGCGTCCGTCACAGTTACCTGCTTATATCTGTCGCATCCGGTTCTCGTATAGAGTTCTTCCGGCGGCAGTTTCTTGCTCTCGCCATAACAGCACTTATCTACATCAAGAATCTTCGTATCCGGTCCGATCAGCACTACATTCCCCATGGAATCCTTACCGGTTACAGTGCCTGTTGACCCTGTCACTGCACCATAGGTCGTGTTGGGTGCAAGCAGATCATTGACTCCGGTCATGATCGTATGAACCAGGCGATCCAGTTCTGCCTGAGAATTCATAACAACTGAGTTAGAGATTCCCTTGGAATACTGATCACTGGTGAGATTCTCCAGATCGAAGTAGTTGGCATTATGGTCACCTCTTGCAAGGAGCAGAGATTTAACCTCACCTACGTCATTTCGAACTGCAGGGTCAATTGTTTCTGTAGAAAATGCGGGATAATACTGATCCCTTGCGGGATTGGACAGATGGGTCCAATAAGGGGTCAGGAAGCCTGTCAGATTATCTTCCTTGAGACCCAACTGGTATACATGAACCTCATCAAGGAATTCTGTTCCTTCCAGACGTACCTTCACAATACCATCTGCAGATTCAGAATATTCGATATCAGCAAGTTTGGATAATTCATCCAGGTCCTTATCTCTCTGATCTCGAAGCTCCATGGCTGTCTCAACTTTGCCTGCTTCGATCCGCTGAATGGCTTTATTCAGTTCCTGAATCTCTTTACCTAGTTCATTGATTCTGGTGACATCATTCTTAATCTTTACATTGATTGTCGACTGATATTTGGCCAGACCATCATAGACACCGGACGCCCTGCTTAAGAAGAGTTCCGACTTCTGGATGACAAGATTCTGATAAGTTGTATTAGAGGGATCCTTCGCATATTCAGCGAAAGCGGAATAGAGATCGGTGATCGCATCACGGAATGCTTCTCCATCCGTTTCCTGCAACTGAGTTTCAATCTCGCTGGTAGCGTCATAACCTGCTGCATAGAAAGCGGATCTGCCATTCTCTGATCGATACGCACGGTCTAAAAAAGCATCCCTTGCATGAATAACATCACCGATATTTACGCCCAGACCTGTCTGCTGCGTACTTACGGCTGCATTCTGAAAGGATGTGTAATGTCTGTCTTCATAAAAAACACGCTGGCGAACATACCCTTCGGTACCGATATTCGCCAGGTTGTTAGAGATAACGTTCAGTCCATTCTGCGAGGACTGTAATCCGGATGCTCCGACGTATAGACTCCCAAAGCCGTTTGCCATGATATACCTCCAATTACGGTATCAATGTCTCCGGCCGGGAGATTCCATTCTCTTACTGCTTTGAGTCAAAGCTACTGCTTCCGAGCAGATCGCCGGTATTGTATGCATTCCTGTTGTAGTTCGCAGTTTCCGGTGCCTGTTTCAGGCTCTTATAGAGATTAAGATCAAACTCAACCATCTCCATAGCCTGTTTCAGAAGGTTCTGATTCTGGACGTTCCAGAATTGTACCTTCCTGGCAGAATCTACAAGAGCATCCCTTGCTTCAAGCAGATCCTTCTGTTCCCCGGGCTGCCGGTCCAGAAGTTCGATAAGCTGTGTTATCGTCAGGTTCTGTCCGTCTTTGCCAAGAACCGTCGCCATATCTGTCAACAGACGCGCACGACGATTCTCCAGATTTTTAAGATCGGAGGCGATGTCTTCTTCCTGTGCCGTAACACGTTCTAAGACATCAATCTTCGAATGTACGATTGAATCTCGTTTTTCTTCACACATAGAGAGGATAGCATCATAGCCTTCCTTCTCTTTCTTCAGAACATCGAGCAGTTCCTCAACAAGACTTGCCACTTGAACTCCTTAGCCCTTAGAGGGCGCCGTTAAACTTCTCAAGCAGCATGCTTGCGAAATCACCAGTGTCTACAGAATAATTACCTGAGTTTAGTTTTGCCTTCATCTCAGCAACCTTATCTTCCCTGACATCGGGTGCTTCACGAACTGCCTGTTTTGCGACGTTCAGATCGGTAGCGTGTGAAACGATCTGCACCTGATCACGTCCCATAGACTGAGCCTGTGAAGTCTTAGCCTTCTGTACGCGATGACTGTTGTAGACCTGAGCTACCTGATTGTAAGCTTCGATACGCATAACAGTGTTCTCCTTTCCTATCTTAGAGAATGAGAACCAAGACCCTGTCTTGTGTCCTCACTATTGTTATCGGATGAAGTCTCTGAAACTTTACACTGTTTTTCAAAAATCCAAAAAACTTTTTCGCAGGACTTCTATTCCTTATATAATGCTTGAAATATCTGCTCTTCCGATTCCTATTCATACCTTTTTATGGTATAATAACGCGTCGGAGCCTAGCTGTTTTATCGGCTCCCTGAGCAGAAATATTAGAGCTTTCACGGAGTTTTTCAAGATGTCCTTTACAGATATTACTTTTATCGCCAGATTTCTTCCTATTTTTCTGGCCGTTTACTATATAGCACCTAATCGCTGGAGAGATCCTATTCTTTTTATCGGTTCTCTTATTTTCTATGCATTTGGTGAACCCAGGATGGTATTTATGCTATTACTTCTTGTGATTGCCAACTATCTGATGGGTCGGGTTCTTGTAAAGCCTCGCGGGGTCATGGAAGAAGGACTGCCCGAGTTGGACGAGAACGGTAATATCGTAATTATCCCTGCTGTACCGGAGGCAGATCACTCTGCAAAACGCAAGGCAATCCTTATCCTGTCTGTTATTCTGGACGCTGGTGTCCTAATCTTCTTCAAGGCCGGAGCTCTGATCAAGCCCGGACAGATTATGCTTCCTCTTGGCCTTAGTTTCTACATCTTCAAGATGATCTCCTACCAGGCAGACCTCTACACGGGCAAGATTAAGTTCCGTCCCGAATTCTTCCGCACCGCGGTATACTTCACGATGTTCCCTCAGATTATGCAGGGACCGATTATGCGTTATTCTGCCGGCGACTTTGAAACAGCACATGGCAGAATCTTCTCCTTCTCTCGATTCGAAGAAGGTTTGGTTCAGGCTGTCCTTGGTATTGGAATGAAGGTTCTGCTTGCTGACAGAATCGGTATTCTCTGGAATGAGATCACCAAGATCGGTTATGAGAGCATCTCCACTCCCCTCGCATGGATGGGCGCTTTCGCCTACACCTTCCAGCTCTACTTTGACTTCTGGGGTTATTCACTGATAGCATCCGGACTAGGTATGATGCTTGGTTTCTCAGAGATCATCAACTTTGATCATCCCTATGCTGCGAAAAATATCGCTGACTTCTATAGAAGATGGCACGCAACACTTGGTTTCTGGTTCAGAGACTACATCTACATTCCTCTCGGTGGAAGCCGTGTTTCCAAACTTAAGGTTATTCGCAATCTCCTTATTGTATGGGCGATCACAGGGCTCTGGCATGGTGGCACCCTGAACTTCTTAATCTGGGGCTTAGTGCTAGGTATCTTTATCATCCTCGAGAAATTCCCTCTTAAGAAGATAGAGAAGCGAATTCCTCTTCTCGGTCATCTTGCAGTATGGGTCATCATACCTCTCACCTGGGTCATCTTCGCCATCCCCAACCTTCACGATCTTGGCGTATACTTCCTGCGTCTCTTCCCTCTTCATGGAGGTTCGCAGATTGTTGCCCAGAACGACTGGCTCATTCTCTTAAAACAGTACGCTCCATATTTCGGAGCATCTGTCTTCCTCTGCATCCCTGCAGTTGCGAAGACCATACGCAAATATTCACGTAATCAGATTGCAATCATCTGCTTCCTGATTCTCTTCTGGATTTCGATGTATTTTGTCGTAACGCAGCAGAGTAATTCATTTATGTATTTCAGTTTCTGAGGTAATTATGGGCGGTAAACATAACAGTTTTCAAAATCTATGGCGAAAGATGCCTCTATTATGGCTAATTCTGATCAGCACACTGATCCTGTCCCTGATCGGACTGATCGGACTCAACTCACGATTTAAGGACTTCCGAAAGCTGGACTTCCGAAAAGAGCCACTCTTTGCAGCAACCATCTTTGGTATCAAAGACTCCCTGAATGGTGATGAGACCTTAATTCTTCCCGCGAAGGCAATTCGTCATGATAAGCAAAGTATTGCAAACAAGGGAGAAGGTAAGGAAGGCGGTTC
>Ga0256405_10009107_pt1 | contig 13771 bp, 13 predicted proteins | sample RumenRJG_02DNA_FD_189096 | JGI IMG/M metagenome (GOLD analysis project Ga0256405, IMG submission 189096) | Bovine rumen microbial communities from Lethbridge, Alberta, Canada - RJG_02 | ecosystem: Host-associated > Mammals > Digestive system > Stomach > Rumen | place: Canada: Alberta...
TGATTCCCAGATGTTACAGCAGTATGCACCTAGTGAAATAGAAAAAGATAAGCTTTTTTATTTGCTTCCTGTTGAGTTTAGAAATGAACATGCTGAATTAAAGGATATATATGATTCTAGTATGTTGTATGAATACTCTTATGCGGCATATAGTGACGGACTTAAAATAGAAACAGCCATAGATTCTGGAACAATAGAATGGGGGGTCACAAGCAGTGATAAAGCGTTTCTACGTATAGATGATTACCTGCACTTTTTGTTGGGTAATGGTATTATAGCAAGCATATTTGATGAATATAGAAATGCTGTAAAGAACCTTTTGTCATCTTTGGTTTATAAATATTCAACTCAAAACAAAAAAATATTACATGAGCAGGTGTTTCCTTTTGAAAGAAGTGAAACAATAACATTTGATGAAAAGAGCTTCTATTGTTTTGTAGAGTGTTTTGATGCAAAAGATATAAAATCTTTATTTGTCAAGCATAATGTTGAAACAATCGCATTTATCAATATGGATTTGATCGAGAAAGCGGCAGATAATATATTGTCGTATTATGAATTTGCATTGAAAAATAAAAAGCACCCGGTGGAAGTTTATCGGTTGGAAGCACTGATAAAATCACTTGTGTGTTTGCTTGGATATATGAATATATCTCAGGAATTGGTTGATAGGACGATCTCTTTTGTGCTTTCTCATGAATTTAAGCAGATTAGTTTTGCTGAAAAGCGGATCTTTTTGATTCGTCAACTTCATCAAAGAAAAATGTTTAGTGATATAACAGATAAATGTGTAGAAGACACTCTGATAGGATTGATTGATTTACATATTCATAAATTGCAAAACGTAAAAAATGGCGAAATTGGAATGCCAAGTAATTATGGCGATTTAATATATTTAGTCTCACCAAAAGAAAAAGAATTTGTATCGCGAAAACTATCTAATCGCATTGCTATAATCATGGAACATAGCTTAGTTCCTCTGTATGATGATATTGCATGGAAATATTGTGAGCACATTACAGCACCACAAAAGGAAAGATTGGTTGATTGGGCAACTAATACTATAACTATCAGTTTTCGTTTTGATTTGTTTGCGATATTGGTACACTGTCATGCAAGCATTAATGATAGTATTATACAGCAGAGCAAGGAATATCTTAGGGAAATAATAAATAAAACCAAAGGAATAAAGAAAAAAACAGACACTATTCCCATAAATAATCCTTATGATGATTTGGATCAGGTTGGACTTTGGTGTTATTATGAAATGCTAGACAAACAGGAGTATTCAGAGTTTCTGGGACATAGTGCGTTGTTTGATTTCTTCTATGAACAAGAAAATTTTGATTTTTCGAGATTTGATGTTGTTTGGTTGTTTAGGTATTATAGAATAAACAAAAAACTATTGATATCGATATCTGAAAACGATGTGGTAAAGAAAAATATACGTGAAGTTGCTGCGATTCGTTTGAAATCGGGTAAAGTCGATGATAACGATAAACACATACTTCAGGATATTCTCATTCAATATTTCTGTTGATATGTTAACGAAAGAGACAGGGGTGCGGTTTAAGTTTCTTTTTCGCTATCATTAACTATCCCACCACCAAGCAGGAACTCCTGACCCCGTCATCGAATATTATCCCCGTAAACTGAATAACGCCTATGAAGAGTGCGCGAGGGACAAGCCCTGTGACCGCACGACAACCTGCCGGAAACGGTAAGGTGCCAAAGCTTGACCGATGGGATGAAAGAAAAAGATTTCGCGCCGTCCTGTCGGGAACGATAGGATGGCTTTTTCGTACTCTTCAGGGCCCGGAAGGAGAGTACGAAAAATGAAAGACAATGAAAGACTGGTGCCCCGCTTTCCTGTGTTCCACGTTCCACATGACGGAAGGCTTGTTAAAAGCCGCCTGCAGATGTTCTGCATTCCGAAGGAGAAGGTCTGGTTTTACCATGAAAAGATGCGGGATAAAGTGGTGGCTGTACTGATTCCGCCGGAATGCCGGACGGAGGGGGAAATTGCCATATTCCCTTTCAGCCGCCTGCAGTGTGACACGGAAAGGTATAGGGGACCGGAAGAAGTCATGGAAAAATACGGCATGGGCTACAGCTATTCCAGAGCCTATGACGGCACGCTGATCAACGAAAACCCGGGAGCCAGGTGGGAGATCCTCAGGTATTATGATCGGTTTCATGGGTATATGAATATACTTTGCAAAGGCCATCCCCGGGTGTTCCTGATCGACCTGCACAGCTACCATGACGAGATCATCCCAAAGGACTTCCTGGTGCCGGGACGTGAAACGCCGGATCTGTGCATCGGCACAGACCTGCGTTTCACCCCTCCTGAAGTCCTGTGGATCGTGCAGAAACATTTCCGGGAAGCCGGTTTTACCACGGATATCAACTATCCCTATTCCGGCTGCTATATCCCGGAAAGAATCGCGAGCGGAGAAATCGAACGGGACTTCATCGCCGTCATGCTGGAGTTCCACCGCCGGGCTTACCTGACCGCGGAAGAGGATCTGGATGAAGAGAAGATAGAAAAGATCCGGCAGGCAATCCGTAAGGTTATTGAGGAGTGCAACGGGATCCGGTGGGGAAAAGAAAAACAGGCCGGAACAGAAACGGATGATGTTCTTATTTAGTGGTCATTGCGATTGCTGTTGCGAAGATGCTTGCTAAATCCGTTAATTCTTTGATGGCATCAAAACACTGATTCAGTTCGTCTTTATCAACAGATTCAAATCCCTTCATGATGCTTAATTTCGGGACGTGTATGCGGATCATTGCAGACTTTTTTGTTGGAACAACAGTAATATCCGGTATTTTATGTTTTCGGGCCCATTCCGCTATGAATTTGGCACGATCCGTTTTATCAGAAGCTCTGGGGAATGTAAGATCTACATGGCCTTCCTGAATTTTATGGTTGATATATACAGTTCCAAGCTCTGTCCTATAATCAGTCCACCAACCATTCCGATCTTCCTTTGTGCTTAAGGCCAGGGAAGGATAGTTTTCTTTCTGATAGCTGATATATTGTTTGAGGAAGGTGTTTGCCTTTTCGTTGACATTGTTTGGAGCGGGCTTCTTTGCTTTGGAGATTGCCTGAGTTATTTGCTGACTGCGGAATGCACTTAATGAATCATCTTTTCGGTCGAAGTATTCTTTGCACTCTTCATAGAACAGAGGATATTCATATAGCTTTGCTTCTTTATTGTTCCGGTAGTATTTCTCAGGACAGAATATGAATATCCTGAAATCAGTATACTCGCCGACCTTTACTCCTTTTGCTCCGCGTTTAGTGTATCTGTCATGCTGCTCGGGCATGGCAATAGCATCGATCTTATCTTCGATCAGTAATCCGTATTTGGTACCTTCCACGTCAACAATAACCGTTATATCTGATTCGCCCAGATAACTGTCAGCTTTTGACAATTCTGCATGAAGAACATGGACTGATTTTCCCTTTAAATCCGTTTTCTCTATAACAAAAGAGGCAAATTCAGGATCAGTTGTTATTGATTCGATAAACAGAAGATCCATATCCCTTTCGCTGATGGTATTGTTAAAATGCACAGAAATCATGACAGGATACTCCTTTGTAAGTATTATCTGAAAGGGCTTTATTGTCGTACATCTTTGTTTATGATATCACGCTCCATTTGTGTCTGTCCATGATAGAAATGTGAAAATATCCTCCACTACGTCGCCTTCCAGGCGACCTTTTTTCTTCTCCAATCTGCTATCCTGTTTACGGAAAGAAGGACGGGAGATTCCGGGAAACCGTAACGGCAGATTCAGGACAAAACAGAGAATCAAGTTAAACTTGAATTCCTCGACTCAAAATCAATTCCCGCCCGCTGGCACATATCTTCCGGATCTGCTATCCTGTATATGCGGCCGGGGGCCGCGGAAAGAAACAAAAGGAGGGTCGTTCAGATGGCAAAGTTACTGGATCGCGCAATTGAGTTCGCAATGGTGAAGCATGCCGGGCAGGAAAGAAAAGGAACAACCATTCCCTACATCACGCACATCATTGAGGCGATGGAAATTGTTTCCCGCATGACAGAGGATGAGGAGATCCGTGCGGCTGCTGTTCTGCACGACACTCTGGAAGATACGAGAACAACCAAAGAGGAACTGATCGAAGCTTTCGGCCAGCGGGTAGCTGACCTTGTGGCATCGGAGAGCGAAGACAAACGGAAGGATCTGCCGGAGAAAGATACTTGGCTGCTCAGGAAAATGGAAACTATAAAGCATCTTAAAGAGGCAAGCACGGAAGTCAAAATGATTGCCCTGGGTGACAAGCTTTCCAACATCCGCGCTATGACCCGGGATTACCGGGTCATCGGGGAGAAACTCTGGCAGAAGTTCAATGTGAAGGACCCGAAACAACAGGGCTGGTATTACGGCGCACTGGCTAGCATTTTCGGGGAAGATAAATTCCTGCAGGAAACCCCGGAATACAAGGAATATGCGGAACTGTGCGCGAACCTTTTCAGCGGGACGTATGACGGGGAAGGAAACAGGCTGGACTGATGTCAGCGACGAGCATACCATCATGCAGAGCTTGCTCAGAAAGCTGTAATTCATTCACTGCAAAACCATTTGCATAAGGAAGAACAATATCCCCCGCTTGACGAATGAAAAGATCTGAAAAGCAATGAAATGACCTGTAAGCAGCGGCCTCCCGCCAGGAAAGTGACGGGAGACCGTAGAGGGTATTTCTGATCATATATCATCATCTAGCACTCCAGCTTCTTCTTCCATGTGTAAAGCTAGTTCATAGATTCGTTCAAAAGGCACTGCCATGCGAACAATCTTGCTTTTCTCAGGATCGGTCTTCATTGTCTTAGCTTCCGCAGCAGCTTTCTTCACTATTTCTGGATCTTCACCCAATACAGCTGCGATCCACAGCAAGGAAGAGGGATTCATCAAATGGTTGTAAGTTTTCCTGGCACTAAAATTATGCTTTCGCTTGAAACCATACCTGATCCCCTGGGTCATTTGATCTGAGAACCAGGTGACCATATGTAAATGTTCATAAAAATAATTGATATTGATTTCTGTTAAATAATCTGCAATTTCAGATTGTGGCGGTAGATTTGCGAGGATATAGGCCATTCTATGGTTATCGATGTCACCATCTGGAAGCGCCGGAATCTCTTCCGGCCCTCCCTCATTCATCGATTTTTGATGGATTTCCGTTATCCAGTCTTGGAGGTAATGCTGAAACATGGAGTGTACGGCTGGTGGAATCATATCGTCTGTATAATCATACTTCTTCAGCAATGCTACATATTCTGAAAGAAGAATCTTTATGGCTTCTTCATCGGATGCTTCGTATTGGATACGTCTGACTGACTCGGCTGCATCCTGTGCAAAGCGCAGATATTTTTCATCATCAAAATCATTTATATGCCAGTCTGCTAGAAAGGCATTCCAAGCCATATAATCAACATTGTAAATTAACCCATCAGCTATTTTGTCCAGTTCATTTTCAATATCCATATTCAAGCCTCTATTACATAAACAAAATAAACCATAAACCTGACATTCGTCACCAGCACAATCTAAATATTTAGTGTCTACGTTGAATAAGACACTAGTTAAGCCTTTGTTTAATTGAAGGATCTATGATGTTTGCAGGGCATTTCTAATTATTTGAACTTTTTTATCATCATCAATATATATTAATTGAGGATTTGTTTTCTACTAGGAAGACGTTTTATACCACAAGGAGAAAGATCAAGAGTTCCCCTGGGGTTCGTCTTCACGCATTGAATCAAATAATGCAACGTTGGTTCATTCGAATTCTTATAAGAAGTATATAATCATCATGATGATATTTATTGATCCTCAACTATTGGTTTGATTTTTGCATGAATGGTTTGGAAGTGTGTTGAACAGTTATGCAACACGATTAACTTCAGAATATAAAGAACGATAACCGCAATACTGATAATCTGCAGATCCCCACATGCAATCCAGATGGGGTTTATATATATTGCCATGGAAATTGTAATGTCTCCCATGCTATATCCTTGTATCAGATCTGCAATGATACCAACAAAGATACAACACAGCATTACTGAAATCTGATTTTTCAATAATTGGGGTTTATCATCACAATGAATTAGTTTTCCAGCTTTCAGTTCTTTTGAAATGTGATACATGACACTGAAGGCTTTGTAATGATAAATTGCCATTATCAAGAAACCTATGACCCGTTCAATGAATATGAGAAATTGTAGCCAGGATCCTGTAACAAGAGTGTTTACACCAAAATAAGCAAATATGAAAACGAAAAGTGAACGCATTTCATTCGGACTCTGGAATACTACAATCGAATATAAAATCACAAGCGCAGACAAGAAGATGAATCTGATTAAATGACATAGAGCCACTATTCCGGCGCCTTTTTTTATAACGCGAGTCAGGAAACTGAAAACCCCATCCAGAAGTGTCAAAATTAAATGTCCGATTACAATATAAAGGCATATGTGATACGCTTTTTCTTCTCCGAAAAGCTGATAGATAAATGAATTCTGCTCTACAAGCGTCTGGAAATGCTGACGATAAAACAATAGCATTCCCAGGATTATACAAGATGCAATAGCTTCTACAATTTTGATAATGGCAAGGATAGTTGCATTTTTAGTGTTGATGTACTTGATAGAAGTTTCACTCATAGGCTATACCTCCTGTCACGCCATTATACGATATGATTTGCCTGGTTGTATTACATTCAATTCTGTTTTACATGGGAGTGTTATTGTTATTATTGTTGTTATTGTTAGTGAAAAGGGAAATGATAAAGCCAAAAACTGCAGTAACAGCGGTACCAATAAGGATTCCGAGCCCAAATTGGTTACTGTTTTGCGCTTCCTTTGCAACGTTATGCTCTTCTGCCAAAAGGGATCTGTTATGCTCATGATGTTCATTATAGGCATCGTGCATAGATTGAGAATAATACCGTAGTTCCTCCAGATACACATTAAGCATTTCTGGTTTTGCGTTCTTTTCCTTAATCAGATCACGGACAACGGAACTGTTCTTTGACGCGTTATCAAGAACTATTTTGATGTTTTCATTGTCAGCAGAAATAGCAGCCCTGGATAATTCGGTATATTTATCCACAATAGCTTTATTCAGATCTGCGTTCTTAGATATAATGTCATAAGCTTTTTTATATATTTCAGGGGTAGCTTTGATTAACGCATTGGCCAGCAAATCAATGTTTTTAGGGGTGATCGCTTTAGGCCCTTGAGTGATTAAACCGTTTATAGTTTTTTGTTCATCAACAGTCATCGGAAGATTATCTGCCATTATTCAGTTCACCTGCCTTTGATGAAAGTGTATCATGATTTGTCTGCAATTCCAAGAATGAAATCGTACGACTTTACTTAAGACTGTTTTTTGTCAGCTAAAGAGGACAAAATAACCAGATCATCCTGATATCCTTTGAGTGAAAAAGCCAATCAAAAGGAGGGTTTCACATGAGGATAACCGGATTCATGAAAAGACTTACATGTTGTTTGCTGGCATGCCTTTTACTGATCTCTGTTTCTTCTGCGGCAACGGTGGATTTTTCATCTCTGTCAGATCAGGATCTCCTTGATTTGCTGACTCAGGTGAATCAGGAAGTTGTCAATCGCGGACTCAATAAAACAGCAAAACTGCCACAGGGAGGATATATAGCAGGGAAAGACCTTCCAACGGGCAGATATATTTTCACTAGCATGGCGAAGGAAGACGATTGGGGGAACCTGACGGTTAAAGCAGATGAAGGGAAGGGACAATTGATCCTCTGGGAAGTGATAGCTGCTGCAAAGAAAGGGGAAGATCCTGAAACCGTTTTTATTACATTGAACAAAGGTGACAAACTGGAATCCGGGGTTCCGTTCTCACTGACGATTATGTCAGGAGCACTTTTCCAGTAAAAAGAAGATATGAATGGCCGAAAAGACAAGGTGCTGCCTGGTGCAACACCTTGTTTTCAAACTCGCAAAAAAAACATGGCCTGTTATAGGAGCAAAATGAAGGAGGTAACCAAAATGCCCTATAACAGGAAGACCTTTGGCATCATTATCAGCAGATTGCGTGTGCAAAAAGGCATGACCCAGGAACGTTTATCCGGACTTGCCGGAATTGCCAGGAGTCATCTGGCATCGGTGGAGAACGGAGACAAAACAGTGAAGCTCGATACCATGTGGCGGATTGCGGATGCATTGGAGATAATGCCGAGCGATCTGATCAGAAAAATGGAGGAGGAATTGGGGAACACAAAAAATACAGGTAAAAAGTAGATGTTAAGAGGCATATTACCGTTTTGATGTGTTGATGTGCAAGAAAGTTGGATGCTATAATGCAAATGATAATCAAAAAAGAATATTCGACAGGAACCAACGCGAAAACAGATAATACCTGCTTGTATCAGCAAAATCAAAATGATGATCAGAAGCTGAAAGGATGAGGGAACACTGTGTCTGACAAAAAAGATAAGAAATCATTCCTGAACACATTAGGTAATGCAGCAAACAATCTGGCTACACAAGGCGGAAAAGTATTGGCAGGGACGGTAAAATCAGCAAAAGATATCGGTAAGAAAGCCGAAGAGCTGACCCATAAGGCAAAGGATGAGGTTGTTCATGCACTGGATGCTAACGGGAGTGGCAGCGTGGACCTTGAAGATTTCATTATCCATGGTCTTCGTGCTCCCGGCGTTCGCATTAATCGGGAATCATTTCTGCGTGCGGAACTTCAGAAAGACTTCACCCAGGATATTATTGAATATGCGATACAGCATAATCCTGCACAAGCGGGGATCACGGTAGAGCAGATTGATCGTCATGCTGAACAGGTTATTGCTTATGAACGCAATTGCGTGACCGGTATATCTTCTGCTTTGGGAGTGCCAGGAGGTGTGGCAATGGTCGCCACACTTCCCGCCGATATGATTCAGTATTATGGATTTATGCTTCGGGCTGCACAAAAACTCTTGTATTTGTATGGGTTCCCGGCAATTGATGTAAATGAAAAAGACAATGTCTTTGATTCGGAGACACTGAACATGTTAACACTGTGCCTTGGTGTTATGTATGGTGTGTCCGGAGCGAATCAGGCAATAAAGGCAGTCGCTAACGCACTGGCTACAGGCGTGGAAAAGAAACTGCTGAAAGCAGCACTGACCAAAGGAACAATATACCCGATGGTCAAAAAGATTGCACACTGGTTTGGCATAAACATGACCAAGAAGATCTATGCCGGCTTCTTCAAAAAAGCGATTCCGGTTGTTGGCGGAGTTGTAGGAGGAGCAATTACTTTCCTTTCATTCGGCCCTTGCTGTGAAAAACTCAAGGATACATTAAGGAACACGAAGTTAAGCAATCTGAAGAATTGTGAAGATGTGAATATAGAGGATTTGGATTTTGACCCGGACGATGATAAATAACAGAGAAGAATCATAATGTATAAAGGCATGGGTAGAGATTGATTAAGAATGTAAAAATACGTAGTTAATACTTGGGATCCGATTTGTGATTAACAGCAGGGCAGAGCCCCTGCTGTTTTCAGTCTGCATAAAAGCTGTTTTCAGGGAAAAAACATACAGAAACAGCATTCATAGAATTGCTTTCGGATAGACACAAAATCTGCGGGTATGCTATACTTTATAAGCTAACACATCCTGAAAAAAACATATTTTGCAATGGCTCCCAGGAATTGGCTGATTGGAAAACCTGAAAGTATTGAACATAACATTGAGCATCAACATGCTCTTTGTAGAGCCGGAAAGTATTCTGATTCCGCTATGATAGTGAGGGTTATATGCTTCCGGTATTTGTAAACGTCGAAAGATCAGTTGCGGTTGAAGCCTGATTGCTTGGGTGATATAATATATTAATAGTTTTTTCAGAGGGAGAAGACAGAATTCATGCATGATGCATACACTTTTATAGATCTTTTTGCCGGATGCGGAGGACTAAGTGAAGGGTTTTATAAGCAGGGCTATAAAGCCTTATTGCACTTGGAATTGGAAAAGGTTTTTTGTGAAACACTTAAAACCCGTATGCGCTATTATGGATACAGCGAGGAAGAAGTGGAAAACGCTGTTTTATGTGCTGATATAACATCCGATGGGATTATCGAAGAAATTGATAAAAGAGTAAAAGAAGAAGTGGACCTTATCATTGGTGGTCCTCCATGTCAGGCGTTTTCATCTGTTGGAAGGGCACAATCACCGGATTCTATGAACAGCGATCCCCGGAATTATCTGTTTGAGAACTATCTGAGCATCCTGAATCACGTAAAACCTAAGATGTTCATATTTGAAAATGTAAAGGGAATACTGTCAGCACATCCACAGGGTGTAAGGATATTCAATATCATTGTCAGGGAAATGAGCAAGACCTACAATATTGTTGATGATCCCAAGACAATATTGCTGAACGCTGCTGATTATGGTGTTCCTCAGTTCAGGGAAAGGGTTATCCTTATTGGTGTCAGAAAAGATATTGACTATATTGATGTAAAAGATATCTACGCTCATCTTCAGAAAACACATTCAGAGAGCGATGCGAGTTTGCCTAAATATGTTACGGTTGGAGAAGCTATACTTGATTTGCCAAAGCTTTTGCCAGGTGAAGGTGAAGAAAAACAGATTATAAAGTCTGAAATAACGAATGATTACCTTAAAAAAATACATTCCCCTGATAAAGTTGTATATAATCATGTGGCACGGAATCATAATGAAACGGACAGGGAAAGATACAGAATACTCAGCCGACACAAAAACTGGCAACTGAAAGATTTACAGACTGTAAGACCTGATCTGATTCATCATGATCCGAAACACTTTGGAAACAGATATACTGTACAGGAGGCGGATAAGCCTGGCAAAACAGTTGTTGCTCATTTGTATAAAGATGGCAACTTATTCATACATCCGGATCCGGAACAGGCGAGAACTTTTACAGTGCGTGAAGCAGCAAGAATACAATCCTTTCCGGATGATTTTATTTTTGAAGGTTCAAGAACTGATCAGTTTAAACAGGTTGGGAATGCAGTACCTCCACTTATGGCAGAATCATTTGCAAAGACACTTCACTATTATCTGGATTTGATCAAATCGAAAGCTGACGGCACAGGAAAGGAATAAAGGATGAAATATCAGTTTATAGATCTTTTTTGTGGAGCCGGTGGCTTTTCGTGCGGGATGGAAATGGCTGGCTTTGAATGCATAGGTGGAATAGAACTGGAAGACGTTATTGCTCAGACGCACCAGCTGAATCATAAGCATTCAAAAACAATATCCGGAGATATCAGGAACCTGCCACCGGAAGAATATGCGAAAATCATAAACAGAGATCATGTTGATGTGATCATTGGGGGACCGCCTTGTCCGACATTTTCAACAATTGGTGATGCGAAAATCAGATCTGTCACTGGCAAACCGACATCTGAAGACCCAAGGAATCAGCTGTTCCTTGAATATTTGAAATATGTTGATTATTTCAGACCTGATATTTTCGTTATTGAGAATGTTCCTACATTTATAACAAAATATAAAGGGAAAATATTCAATACTGCTGTAGAGATTATTGAAAACATAGGCAAGGATGAAAACGGACAGGGAGAGGGAATATATGAAGTTGTAAAACCTGTTCAGGTTCTGAATGCGGTTTATTATGGAGTGCCTCAGACGAGGCGCAGAATGATGCTTGTGGCTCATAAAAAAACAGGGACACAATACGTTTATCCCAAACAGACACATTTTTATGATCAGTCGGAAATGGAACGCATATTCCTTACGCCGTGTACGACGGTAGCAGATGCAATAGGTGATTTGCCAGAGATTACTGACAACTGGCGTATAAGCGAAATGCCTTATTCGAAATCTGACAATCTGACAGATTATCAGATGCTCATGAGAAAAGACGGGAATGGCAAAACGGTCAAAAACAATATCTGCAGGATGTCCAATGCCCGGGCGAAAAAAGTGTTTCCCCATATGAAACAGGGAAGCAAATATATGGATCTTCCGCCGGAAATCAGACAGATTTTGCCTTTCAGAGAGGATATCTTTCACGACAGATTAAAGAGGCTGGTTATGAATGAGCCGTCATGGACGGTGATTGCTCATATAGGAATGGATGGATATATGTATATTCACCCTACTGAAAACAGAACTCTGTCAGTCAGGGAAGCGGCGAGATTGCAATCATTTCCTGACAGATTTGAATTTATCGGGAATCAGCAGGAAACGTATGTTCAGGTTGGTAACGCTGTTCCGCCTTTATTGGGGAAAGCGATCGGGAATAGCATAATGGATTATCTGGAGACAATAAATAGGAAAGGGTGATTCTTATGAGTGATGATTATACTTATAAAAATGCTAAGGCTGACCTGTTGGACTATCTGGGAATTAATGCGAATGCTATTCGGGAAATTGAAAACACAAATGGCAGAGGATTTGTTTATAATGTAAATGATGAGGACATTGTCGTTTTTACTTATCCGATCAGTTGTAAAAAAACATATAAGCAGGACTTTTTTGATACGCGTGACAGCGGTGTTGCTGTAAGAAAAGCGGCATGGAAGTATGCAAGCGTTCATCATATGAAGTATTTTTGCCTGGGTATTAACCCTACAAAGGAAAAATACAGAGATTATATTCTGAGTCTGGAAAGCAGAGAAGAAGATATCAGTGCTGTCTCATTCAGAAAATCGGATTCTGCCGCGACCATTACAGGAACGCAGGTGAATATACCTAACGATTTTATTCCGAGCGGTAATGTCAGACGGATTCGTACTCCCAAAGGTTTTTACATAGCTGCAATTCATCGTAATTATATAAATGAGTACCTGAAATGCTTTGACAACCGTCCTTACAATTATGAGGATGATAAAACAGAGAACCTTGAATATACGGAGGAAAAAGCACGGGAAGAAATTTCTTTTGCAAACAGTAAAGACAGTGCACGGAAGATAGTAGATCTGATCTATAATATAGACAGACTGAAGAGACTTGAAGAGATTATTGAAAATAACGACAAGAGCATCAAAATCAACACTGCAGATCTTGGCGGAAATTATTTGCGTTATATATTGATAAAGCCTTCTTCGGAATTATACAATGAAAACAATGATGGAAAGACAAGAGTATTTACTGATAAAGACTATATTATTCAGTTTAAAGATAAAGAGGAAAAATGCAGATTGTCGACGGAGTGGGTCAGCGTGGCATTAGGTACACAAGGACCTAGTGCAAATTATCTGCTTGCTCTTATCAAAATCGTGAATCGGTATTATTCTGACTGTTTCAGAATATATGAAGAATCGGGGGAATGGTATATTGAATATCTCAGGCAGAATTTCTCATTAAAGAAGTTGCCGGAATCTTTTGATGATGTATATACTGAAAGATTTGTACAATCGCTGATTGCAAAGCCATTTGTTATTCTTACGGGAAACAGCGGAACAGGTAAAACCCGTATTGCAAAACAGTTTTCAGAGTATCTGGAAGTAAGGGATGAAAACGAAGAGAAAAACTGGCTGGTTGTACCCGTAGGCGCTGACTGGACTGATAATTCCAGAATCATGGGATATTATAATCCACTGGCCAACAATGGAAAAGGAAAGTTTGAAACATTCAATTAACGGACAGCCGGAAAGAAGTGTAAAGCAAACAGACCATCACAAGGATGGCCACGCAAGTTAGTTCAGATCAGGCAGGAAGCGGTTCGGGTTCAACAGGATCCTCCTT
>Ga0256405_10009108_pt1 | contig 13769 bp, 7 predicted proteins | sample RumenRJG_02DNA_FD_189096 | JGI IMG/M metagenome (GOLD analysis project Ga0256405, IMG submission 189096) | Bovine rumen microbial communities from Lethbridge, Alberta, Canada - RJG_02 | ecosystem: Host-associated > Mammals > Digestive system > Stomach > Rumen | place: Canada: Alberta | collected...
GCTCCATTGATACATACAACCCGGAAACCCTCTTGCGATGCACCGGAACCGAATGCCGCAATAGGATGCGTATAATTGTCTCTTTGTCCTCCAGTTGCTGCTGCCGTCATCACAATAAACCCTTCGAACCGGCCGGCAACAGACTGATCCTTTACAGATTCTACCTTAAAGCCCAGGCAGTTCAACAGATTCTTTAGACGGTCTGTACCAAGCCGGCTACCTCCCGGAAGCCAGTTGTCTGCCAGGCGCTTGGCGCCTCTTTCTTCCTTGTTTCGAGTTCTGCTGCTTACCAGGCTGGAGAAGCTCGATTTATGAGTGGACACAGGCCTGTAATAGTCGTCATAGTTGTCAAGAAATTCTTTAAGAAAATCCTCATCTATAACATCTTCATTTTCATCGTCCGTATCAGATGTACGAGCAAGCAAAACTTCTGCCACTGTATAATTCTGTATACGAATCATTTCCTGAATACGTTTTGCTCTTCGTTCCCTTGCCTCAGCCGAAAGACCGGATATCTGAGCAGTTCTGAAGGCTTCCAGCTGCTCCAGTAGATCGGCTTCTCTTGTCTTGGCCGCTTCACTTATATCAGCCAGATAGCTCTGCATTACCTTCTTAAAGAAGCCATAATTGGATGTGTCCGTTGCCCACTCATACCAGGCGTCAACAATCTGAAGGATTTTCTCCTTTTTGTCTTCTTCGGAGTTATCAATCTGGCCATAGCTCTGTGCAAGCTCAAGTTCGCCTATGAAGTCATTCTTTCTACGTTCTGCCTCATCCTTAGCGTAATTGATTCCTGTGCTGATTTCACTGGAGACCTCACTGGTATCTATTCCAGGCTGCATATCCGACAAATATCTCACCAGCAGTTTCGCCATGCCATAATTGTCTTCCTGATTCTCCAGGATATCTTTTAACCGTTTTTCGTAATCATGTTCTACGCCTGCCATTTTCTTAAGATGAGCAAGAATGCGGTTTGCCGGATATATCGCTGCTAAAGAAGCCCCGTGATCATCCAAATCCGGGAAGAAAGACTCATCCAGCATGATATCATCTGTCAGAAGGAAGGGTGCGTAGAAGTACCGCCGTTCATTTTCATCAAAGGATGCATCCAGGCATCTGGAGACTTCATCGAGCGTATAAACTAATACACTCAGTCCTGCTTTTTCATCTTCCTCAATGTCTTCAGAGCAGACTGCTTCGACCTCAGCTATAGACTTTTTAATGTCGTCCAGTAATGGCTTACGCTGGCGCTTGTAAGCGAGGCTTCCTTCATCTTCAGCGTTATTGCTGGCTCGGTCAATAAGAATACACCAACGGACCAGCAGCTGAACGGCATTCATTGTCGTGATGGTGATATTACTGCGCAAACGGCTCATCAGGTCTGCATGACGTCTGTACATCATATTGTCACCGGCTTTTTCCCAGAACCGAACAATATACTCCCATACTTTATCCGGACTAATCGATTCCTCAGAGATGTTTCCGTCGTCTTTAAGAAACTCCTTCTGCAGAAATTCTATTGTCAACGGCAGCATCTCCCTATCACCGTCAACAATCGCTTTAATATGAAAACCGAAATCACTGTTTACCGAGAACAACAGTTTCTTTGTTTCAAGGAAACGTTTCTGACTGGCATTCTCCTTCTTCCGACTGAGCACAAAATTCTCATAGAAGTTATTTGCTTCACTCCGAATCTTTGCTATTTCTGCCTCCAGCTCAGCCTGGCTTTTAGCGCGGTAATCTGCGTATGCATCCATTCCCTTCTTATGAGCGTCTTTAAACTCCATAAGGGAATACAGCACATTGCTCAGTGCCGGAAACTGATCACAGAGAGAATATCCTTTGATTCCATCGTAAAAAGCTTTGATCTGATAATCATATCGGATCTGATCTGAGAAAAAGGTCCGGATCGCAGTAGCAATCACCATCGCATCATCGAACAAACTGCGTTTCGACATCAACTGGAACGCATTCTCTGCCGAATATGTGCAGTGCGCCATGGGATCATTCACTGCGTACGCAAGAACTTCATATAGTTTCCTGCTTTCATCAGTATGAGAGTTGGTTTTTGCATACGCTGTAGCCGCATAAAACTGATGGCTTGCAAGCATTCGATAGATGGTATTCCGTACTTCATCTACAGAAACTGTTTCCTGGGCAACGACCTTTTTACTCATTGCAACTGCTTCTGTTACAGGCGGCATATATGTGACTGGTGCTTCTTTCTCCGGAGCATTACTGATTGTTGCAGCAGGAAGCTCAGCCTCTGTTTCAATTGAACCCTCTGCGGTTTCAGCCTCGTTTTCCAGGTCTTCGGATGGAGCGGTCTCTGTCTCCGCTGAAGCTTCCTGCTCAGCATCATCCTCATTTACCTCGGTGGTTTCGGCTTCAGGTGTATGCATTTCATTGATGGCAAAGGCATCCGTCACATCCATTGCTTCGTGCGATATAGCATCATAATAACTTTGCTCTTTCAGGCTATACAGGATAATCTTTGCCTTAGAGAAATCATAATCCATTACATCAATGAATGTTGATGCAATAGCCTGTGCACGTTCAATATCAATGCCTGCAAAAATGACTGTCGTGATCTCATTGCAGTCGCTGATAAAGTCTTGCATCAAGTCACATTCGTTTCCACATTCGATAGTGGTATCCCAAAATCCTCCCACAGCTACTACGCAGCGATCCAGTGAATCCGGATCAAATAATTTAAAGCAAAAGGCATCCGTAAATGTGGCATCAGAAGTAGTGAACCTTGTACCAGGCCAGTTTGTTCTTGCTTCAATATGAGCGTCAGCAAATACCTTGGCAAACGCAACTCTTGCAGCAGCACTTGTTGCTTTATCCTCTATAGTCTCGCCCCAGTCTTCCACGGCTTTCTGGCGGACTCCGATATACTTGCTAGCCTCCTTATAACTAAGTGCCTTCATGAGTCGCGGAGATGCACAATAGAAACTGCCGCCAGGAGTCAATTTGTATAAACGAAGATAACCCTTTTTCTGCAAGTCAATAAGGGTTCTGTCAGCAATTTCCACTGGCACACCTTTGCCTGCCATCAAATCAGCAGACACACAGTTGGCACTGCTGACCCACTCCAATATTTTCTTGGCTGCCGGAGCATTCATCTTCCGGATTTCATTTGTGAAGACACTGGACGAAATTTTCTTGTCTTCCGACGGGCTTACGTCTTTTGACATAAGACCAATGCTTTCTTCAGCATGAATAAGCCCGCCATTTGCTTCGAGCTTTTTCACAAATTCTGAGAATTCCGGAGCAGTGGATGTAATACTTACAGCTTCATCAGTGTTTTCTTTTGTTCCCTCGATAGAATTATCATCTACCGTTTCATCAGTGCTTTCCCTTATTTCTGAAGAAGAGGATTCTGTCAAAGATGGGCTGATCCGTTTCTCTTCTGTAACATCATTATCGGTAGAGTCTTCTGCTTCATCAGCGTTTCCATCCGAAGACGCCGCATCCGTTGACGTACCCGTCGAGATTGCGTTTAAGGCATCTGTATCCACAAAAAACTTTTTTGTTGCCAGGCCCAACTGAACCTGATTGGGGAAGAATTGCGAAACGAGCTCCAGTTTTTCATAACTCTCCTCTGAGTCATATTCATCACAGTCGAGAGCATTCATAAACGCAGTCGGTCCCTGCATGTCATTTTCAAGGGCATCTAATTCCGCTTCTTCCTGACCTGTTATCTGGGAAAGCAACTTTTCAGCCTGTTCCTGATAGGGACGAAGAGCATTAGCATACCGCTCAATTAAAGACCTTACTGACACAAACGATTCCAGTGTCTTACGCATCGTATCAAGCTGCTTCTGATATTGAATGGATTTGCTGTTTTTCAACGCTTCGACCAGTTCGGCTACCGGACTGCCGGAAGCAGGCATTTCTTCGGATGTAATCTGTGATGACACGTACTTCTCAATCGAAACGTACTGTCCCTTCAGTTTCTGAATAATCTGATCAAACGCTTTTACGTCTGCATCTTCAGGTACTCGTCCCGCAGAAATGGTGCGCAGCATTTCCTGCAAAACCGTCGTTGAGTCATTTGCAGACATATTGAAATCCCGTACAAGCTCGTCAAAATTAGTGTTCATTCCTTGTTCCTCCCCAACGGGTTCTTTAGCCGGCAGCGCTTTTACCGCCTCTAAATCTTCTGCAATTTCTCTGCATGTATCTTCTGTAATCTCACGATCACTTTGAAGGAGATCTAATGCTGTTTCTAGGTGTGTTCTTAGCCTTAAAAGGCTTGGATTATCTTTACTCATGATTCTCCTCCATAGTAAGCAGATCAACTTTCTTTACGAGAGAAGTTGGTAGCTTCAGAGAAGCCAATACATCTTTTTTACTCTTTTCATTCTTACAGATCAGAGTAACTTTTGTTACTTCTTTCGCACCAATGACTTTCAGTAAGGTTTTTTGCTCATCGAGTGTGAATGCTGTATGCTCAAGCTTCACACATGCATATATAAGGTCTGGTGTTTCGCTTGCCGAGCAGCCGAAGAGCAGTTGAGTATTCTCTGGAAATGAGAAAACCATAAAATCTCTGACTTTCAATATATTCACGTAGTAATCACGCAATATAGCGGCCCTTTCAAAAGCAACAAGTTTCCATTTCTGCTGAGGAACCGCCAGCCACTCGGGCAATATTAGCGCTGTATATCCAAGTTTTTTTCTCAGCTGTTGTATTATGAAACTTCTTTGAAAGCAGAGCCATCCTTTGGAAGTCAGTCCAAGGAATGAAGCACTCTCATTATCAGAAATAATCTTGAGCGGGGCAATGTACCCTTTGTGCATCAGATTAATGATCTGATCTTTAGAAAGCTGCAGTTCCTCCTCTTTTACGAGCTTTCTAAGCCCAATGATGAATAATGCCTTAACCGAATCCTGATCCTGCAGCAAATCTGCAATAATGTCATTGCTTTTTATATCTTCTCCGGTGATATCAGTAAACTCAATTTGAATACCACATTCATCGTCTGCTTCCGTGTTATTATTATTGGCCAATGCTTGTAAATAACGCAGAAGCACGCTCTGTAATTCCTCACAGTTTTCTTGGGAGGGTATTTTGTCAGCATATAGAACGTGCAGCATCCTCTCTATAGCGTAAATCAGGTCTGGCTTCACTACAGCCATGGAAAGGCCTGCGCTTTTATCTGGTATTACATTACTCATAGTAGTAGAGCCTTTCTGTTGCACGGGTACAAGCTACGATCCTCTGATTTTTCGTCATATTATCCGATATGACTAACACTACCGGAAATTCCAGACCTTTTGCAGCGAATATGGAGTAGCACGGAATCCTGTCATCAGACAAACTCTCTGAGTATGTATCCAGGAATTCGAGAGGAACCATATCCCCAACCATTCTTTGCAACCTTTCGTAACTTGAACGATCCTTTACAATAACCGCAATATTCTTCTCATTAAGAACCGGTAGAATCTCACGCATACTGCCGAGTTCCTTTGGCATCTTTTTCTCTTGAACTTGTCCAATATACTTCATCGCGCAGTCGAATTTGCGGTTGCAAAATTCAACAATGCCTGCTTCGTTTCTATAGTTTCGATCCAAGGGAAACACCTTATCAATGCCGGTTTCCTGTTTCCAGTTGCTGATTCCACATGCGGTATGCAAAACCTGATCAGTATCCCCAAATACATTGAATGCGGCATCAGGAAACAGGATCCGAAGCATCTCATAATCCGCCTGATGTAAATCCTGCCCTTCATCGATGCACAGTAATGTATATCTTGGAAGAGAAGAGATGCCGTGCAAACGATAATAAATCTTCACATAAAACAGCAGATCTGACTTGTACAAGATACGAGTCTCCCGTCTGCGGTTCTCTCCAAGTTCTTCAACATCCAATGTACGAATTCCAAACTGTTCTTTTTCAGGAGCCAGGGCCTTCCATACTTCCTGTTCAAACACACTGCTTTCGATACGGGAAAGGAAATACCGTGCTCTCTCCATATCGGCTCTGCGAAGTGCTCGTGTTGATTTCTCTCCCTCATATTGTGAGGCCTTATTTCGGAGCCATTCCTCAAGCTGAATTACAGCCTCTGATTTTTGAATTGACTCCTGTGTAAGCGAAGCTATGCGATTCTCTACAGTCCTTTTTCGCTTGGCCAACGCCTCCAAAAACTGTTCTGCGGATTGGTCGCCGATTTTCTTTTTTAGTTCCTGTTCTGCCAGAGCACAAAATTCATCTTCCAGGAAAAGAAGATATGCTTCATCATCTTCAAATGATCTGCCCTCAGTTAAATCACGCAACACATAAAGCTGATGCATATATTGCGCTGGCGCTCCCACTCCGGTACCTTCTCCAGGGCCTTTATCAAAATGAGCCAGTGCCTTGCCTGCTGTCTCAATGCGCTTTTTCCTCTGCGCAATCCATTCTGTCCGTTCTCTTACCGCTTCCGTCCATTCTCCCAGTAGTTTTTGGGCCTCTGCTTCATCATCAACTAATTCTTCATGTTCCTTTGTCGCTCGACTTAATGATTGCTGAACCGAATCCAGTTCTTTCCGCACCTTTTCATACTGGGAGCGATGTTCAATATATTCCGGATCCTGCTGTAAAACAGACTCTCTACTGTCAAATTCCGCAATGGCCCTTTCCAATTGTCCGACAAGCTGGGTAATTCCATTAGCATTAATGGTTTCGAGCATAGGCGTACCTAATGCCCTGCAGCCGGCCTCAACATAACCAGTAATAGCACGATCTATCTCTGCGTCAATTCGAACTATGTTCACCGGATCATATACCTTCTTCAGGTAACCATCAGGCAAATACTCCTCTGAAAGTTCAAACTGATACTGCCTGTTTCTGAATCGAGGGTCATAACGGTTCAACAATGAACGATAAAGATCAGAAATAGAGCAGTCATTGATATCCGACAACTGATATCTGCGAATCAAATCTGCAGAATAGTTCCGAAACAGCTGTGTCGGGGTGAGTAACAGGACACGGTTCCAACCATCCTCCGAAAGAACATCTCTTAAAAAGAACAGGCGATGGAATAAGCACTGTGACTTTCCTGAACCAGCGCAGCCTTGCACCACAAAGTTTTGATCGACATCTGTTTCAATAATACGAAACTGCTGTTGCTGAAGCGTTGCAATGATGTTACGAAGCATCGGGTTGCTTCGGTTTTCCTGCAGGATCTGTTCCAGAAGCTCATCTGCGTTAACGGAAACAGCATCCTGCTCTGGGAAAAGCTGCATAACATTCAGCAATTCCCTGTTCCGGATTTCATCATCACAGATCAACAGCGTAAGGAAAACAAGTTCACTCCCATTTGCCCAATACCGCACTTCATCAGAATGCTTTGATTGATAGCAGTGAAACAGAGCGGATGTAATGGGGCGTTCTTTATCCAGCTTGAAGGGTACAAGATGACCATTCTGACCAATATTGATCACCTCATCAAAAGATTCATTATCTGATAGATAAAAGTGTTCCGACCCATCGTATCCTTGCTCCTGCAGTTCAATATGAGCAAAATAAGGTCTCATATATAATTTCTGGATCAAAGACTCGACCTCATGGCGCTTTTGCCATGCGGCAGCTCGGGATCCATACGCCATAAAAGCATCCTGGTCTTCATAAGCCCCGGATCTTACATATGCCTCACTATGGCGTACAGACTCATTTGCGTCTCTTTTCCTTCTATCGAATTCAGAATAGACCGCCTCCTTATGTCTTTCTTCTGACCGGAGAAGTTCATCCAATGAATAACCCATGCTTCAACCTTCCAATTGCATTTTATTTTTTCAGCCGGATATATTCCGATTGATGATTATCCAGAGTTCTTAATCTGACTCCAATGAATTCATAAGCATCTTTTGATACTCGGCCTTCACCAATTCCGGTCCAAGTATCTTCATCGCTCCGTTCCAGCCAAACACCCATCGATAAAACGTAGGGGAGAGGCTGACCGTTACAGTCGCCTTGAAGTGATTATCGTCGATTTCCTCTGTCAGGACTTTGGTCCCGAAATGATCTACGATAGCGTTCATAATGAATGTTTCGCACTGTAACTCCACATTGATCGTTTCATCACCGCCGTACATCCGGAACATTTTCTTCATGTAGTCGGCGAGTTTGAAACCCTTCGGCTCAGGAACTGCTTTCTGATCCTCAAGGACGTTGGGGATCCGGTAGATCCGGTCCAGCCTGAAATGCCGCATGTGCTCACGATTGTCGCAGTACCCGATCATATAGTAATAGTCGCCGTCCCAGACAAGCGCATACGGGCTGACAACGTAGTACTCCCCGTCATGCCGCAGTTCCTTATATTTTCGGTTGTTGTAATCCGCATACTGGAAGCTGACCTTGCAGTTCTTATCGATAGCTTCGTTGATGCGGTCCAGGATATAGAACGCTTTCTCATTTTCCGATTTGATGCGGCCTTCAACCGTAATATGCCGACGGAGTTTCTCGGCATTATAATCAGACGTCAGTGATGTCAGCTTCTTTATCAGCTCCTTGCTTTTCTTCTCAGTGATGAATTTGGAAGAGGAAACCGCATCAATTAACAACTTCAATTCCGATACATCAAACGGCCTGTCATCAAAATAGTATTTGTTCTGTCTGGACTTGATGATTTCAAAATGGATCCCCGCCTCCTCCATCATAGCAATGTCGCCAGGGAGAGTAGTGCGATGGACATCCATGTTATGTTCATCTTTCAGGTACTTCAATAGTTCTGGCGTTGAAACAGGATGATCCTCATCGGAATGCCTAAGCAGATATTGGTATATGTATAAAAGTCTGAGTTTATTTCCGTTTTCCATAGTTCACCCCGTTTTATAGCAGAATAAGCCATAGATAATTTCTGCACTAAAATATCGAACACAGTTCGGCCCGCCTTTAACCATTTCATTTGACCTCGATGACCGAACTCATCTAGTGGAATCATCCAATCATCAGTGATAGATGGTGAACGTACTCATATCCCTTCAATCCTCTATTTCATCATGTATCGGGGTGTACTCTGAAACGCGCTCAAAAATAGCCTCTTTAATCGCTTGGACACAACCCAGCGTGTCTTTCTTTATATCATTTCCCCAGAAATGAAGAACTCTCCATTCAAGAAACTGCAAGCGCTGATCTATATCCCGATCTCTTTCCTGGTTCCGAAGGATTTTACTGATCCAGTACTCACCTCGTTCAGATTTTGAAAGTCGTTCCTTCAGTTGATCCCAGTCTTTTCCATGAAAGAACTCGCTATCGCAGAAAACTGCGATCTTATATTTTGTTATTGCTATGTCTGGCTTACCTGGCAGTTTTTTATAATTCTTCCTGTATCTGATACCTTGTTTCCAAAGTGCTCTACGCAAGATTACTTCAATGCTGGTATCCTTGGAGCGGATCCTTTTCATATTCTTCTTTCTTTGCTCTGGCGTAAGAACATCCATAAACCCGCTCCATTCTTATAGCAGTATTTATTGAACCGAAAAGGCTGATTTTAGCAATTGCGAGATAGTTTTCCCCCATGCATATGCTAATAATGGAGGAACAGCATCTCCAATTTGCTCATATTTGTCTTGTATATTATTGTGTAAATGAGGCGTTAAATATGGGCCTCCTACAAAATCATAAGAATCAGGAAATGACTGCAACCTAGCACATTCACGGACAGTCAAAGCTCTATCATAGATAGGATGAACAAATTCATCTAAGCAATGGCTTGTTACTGTTGGTGACGGTTCAGAAGAAACCAGCCGGTAATTTCTTTTAATAAACATCTTTTTGGGAAGGACACGGTTTTTCTGTAATGCTTCGCGTTCTTCTCCGGTGTATCTATCAAACAGATCCTTAAGGCTTTCTCCCTGTTTTAATAAATGAAACCTTTCAAGCGTTGCCTGGCGGTGCTTCATCGGCATATGATATGTGATATGTTCAGAACGAAATACTTCACGATGCCAAAAACCATCATCTCTCAAAAGATCAACATATTCTGAACTTTCATCAGTGTACTCCGTTTCTTCCTTTCCGCTATTGGGTATAACATTAGGAAGCCCTGCAAATGCTTCTTGTACACTTACCAGCTTCCTTCCAATCTCTGGAATAGGGGCATTTAATTCTATATCTTGCATTTTTGTTGCCAGTATAAAGAATCTGTGCCTTTTCTGTGGCACGCCGAACTCGGCAGCATCTAACACAAATCTTTTGTGGTTTGTAAATCCATGCTCGTCAAGTTCCTCCTCTATTTGATCAACAATCAATCTGTCAGAGTCTTTTGTTACCCGCTTGGATTGGATTCCCGGAACATTTTCAAACAGCAAGAACTTCGCATTGCATATCTCAGCAATACGAATTCCTTGTCTGTATAAAAACTGCCTATCATCATAAAAGGATCTTGATGTATTCCCAGCAGTAGAAAACGTTTCACAGGGCATCCCTGATGTAACTAGGTCAACCCCGTCTTTGGGGATAAAAGGAATTATTTCCTCACGTGTTACAGCACAGATATCTTTATGAATCACGTGAACTTCCGGATGATTCCTTTTGTAGGTGTCACAGCAACTTTCAATAAATTCAATTGCCACGAGTGTCTGAAACCCTGCAGCATGCATTCCCGTACAAATGCCACCTGGTCCTGCAAAACAGTCAACATGTGTAAATGCCATAACTAATCTCCTTGGCTTTTTGATAGCTATATGTAGCGCCTTCTCTTACTGATGTAATGCCTGCCAATATCTGGTAAACCTCTGGCGCGCTGATGTAAACTTCTCCGCAGCTTGCCGGGCATCTTCAACAAGAAAATGCAAGTCCTTGTCTTCATAGATTCTGTCATTAGAAGCTGCGTCTGATAACACATACATTCCATGCCAGCCATTTTCACTATATTGGGTGGTGCCGCCACCATTTACCATTTTTTCAAATTTAGGCATTGCGAGATATGTCCCATCAAGTACCACTGCAGCAGACCAGAAATTCTTATTCATAACTTCGCTTGAAAAATCTCTATCTCGACCAACGCGATCCCTAATGCTCGTTTTTGCCTGAACGCATCCAAAAACCACATTATTTCCATTAACATTCACGACAGCGTAAATATCAAAATTATCACTGTGTGCAATCTCTGGAATCTGGTCCGACTCGTCATTTGATATAAGTCCATCACCAATCATTTGCGTTAGTTCTTTCTGCAAGACCAACCTAATATTGTATGCGCTCAACCTGTCCCTTGTTGCCCGGACAACATACTCTTCGAAAACATGGCCACTGCATTTTTTCCAGCTTTGTGCACCACTAATAATGGCGTCAACAACACCTTCGTCGAGATCATCAATGTCAGTTATATTTACCTTGCGTAATAGATGAGCGCGGTAAATTGCATTCCAGATTTTTGTAATACTTGCTGAACTTGAGTACTCTGGAATTGCTGTCTCAAAAGTATAAAGAATCGCCTCGTGCTGTGCTTTGCGCTCACTTGCCACTTGAGCATTTTGTGAGGTCCTGCCAGCTAAGTCTTCGAGATACTTTTGCTCAAATATATAATTATATGTACTTGTACAATACTCTTTGTAATCCATCTTTTCTCCTTGCTATGCTGTTATCGCTTTGAGTTCAGAAATACAGGAGGAAACTTTAAAACAGACGTGTTTTCACCTGATTCTTCAATAGCTGCTACGTCATCAAGCCACAGGCGTAAAAACCTTTCTGTTTCCGGATCATCTCCGGTAACCTTTTTAAACGTAACTGTATTATTCAATTTGATTCTTGTTGGTTTATCTCGTTCGGGTTCCCTTAATCCATCTTTCAGCTCAATACCAGCTGCAAAACGCCTAATATCGGAAACAAAGTCTAATACAATCACCTTTTCCTTGTTATCAGAAATTCTGAGACCGCGTCCAAGTTGCTGTATAAAAATTCTTCTTGAATGAGTCACCCTTTGGAACACTAAAATATTAACGTCCGGAACATCGAGCCCCTCATTAAAGATATCAACCGTACATACAACATTTACTTTACCTTCAGAGAAATCGCTGAGTACTCGGTTCTTATCGTATTGTGTCATTCCATCTCGGCCATTACCTGAGTAAATCGCTGCTGCGTTACAAAATCCTAATGCATTGATTTTTTGCGACATAATTTTCGCATGATCTATAGTCCCACAGAAGACAATGGCCCTTGGACAGCTTTGCTCTTTCCAAACATCCCTTAGAGCATAGACTACTGAATCATCCCATTCATCAATAAATAGTGTTCGGTTAATCTGTTTTGGCGTAAATGTATGTCCTTCCAGGTTTTGGAGTGCCTCCCAGTTAATATTGTCAGTATACATTCTGTAATCAACATTTGATAAGAAGCCTTTTCGAAGCCCCTCTATCATATCTATGCTTATTACAGGCGGACCAAAAACATCCTCTAATTGCATCTCATCCGGGCGCCAGGGCGTTGCTGTCAAGCCTAATAAAAATGGTCCGTTATCACTCCCCGCGCGCAATTCCTCAATAACTTGCTGATATGTAGATGACCCGGCATGATGGCATTCGTCTACTAACACTACATCATAATTGGGCAAACTGTTTTCCCTTTGTATATATGATGCGACAGAGTCAACACATGCAAAGACAAATTCATATTGAGACAGTTGCCAGTTATAGGGTGATTCTAAGCCGTTCCACACCAAGCTCCGTTGTTCTTTTGTCATAAACTTCCAAAATGATCGCTCGAGCTGATAAACGAGAGGGTTTGTATGAGCCAGTACAAGAACACGGATTGGCTTAATTAGGCTTATTCGCCTAATAGCTTCAGCGGCCACAAATGTTTTTCCAAGGCCCGTCGCCAACACCACTAACGCCTTCGTCTTACCCAGTGAGTACGCATTTACGATTCCTTGGATGGCCCGCTCTTGATATTCTCGCGGAGGATATGTATTCGGAATGCCATTCCCCGCTCTTGATAAATATCCAACCAAAAACTGACAATCCCACAATTGAAGCGGAATCCCGTTTTCTCTTAACTTTTTACAGTAGGCGCTTGCCTTTCCATCAAACCCATTTGAGGCAACGATAACTGGAAATTTAGCTCCGTACGTTGCTGTCGCCTTTATTGTCTCATCAATAACCGCTGTTCCAACAGGGACATTCCAATGTTTCATCTGAAAAAGCCATCGCGCATTATTTTTGTGCGCAATTATATCTGCACCATGATCCCCACTCTGTCCAACAACTCTCACATCTTCAAATCCCTGCACAAGTAGTAATCGCCCTATCATACGTTCAAAGGCTTGCCAGGTACAGCTTTTAACTTCTTCGTAATCAATAAACATCAGAAACCACTTTCCTCATTAAAAACTCAACAGAGCACATTGTTTTACGCACAAACAGCATGTCAGATGTGTTCAGTTTTAAAAACATTAGGATGTCTTCCAGACACATGCTGTACTTACTATACGTTTGCTGTTGAGAAATCGTCTTAATCTCAGAAGGGGCATCCAGTGAAAGATATTTCTCGTTCCATACGTTACCATCAAAGAACAGTGCTGGATTCATACCAAACAGCTTAAGAATGTAATCATTCCCAACGTACAGAAGATATTTACCATTTTGTTTCATGGCTGCAATTTCGCTAATATCTTCCCCTGCATTAATAATGTTTGTTGCCATGATCTTTGCTTGATCATCAGACAGCTCATCAAAATAGTTTTCCGCTTCCTGGCCGATGGTCATGGAAAGGCGCTCTTTTATCGTCGTAAAAATAGCGTGGATGGCAGCCTTTGTTGTTTCTGCATTACTTTCA
>Ga0256405_10009109_pt1 | contig 13768 bp, 2 predicted proteins | sample RumenRJG_02DNA_FD_189096 | JGI IMG/M metagenome (GOLD analysis project Ga0256405, IMG submission 189096) | Bovine rumen microbial communities from Lethbridge, Alberta, Canada - RJG_02 | ecosystem: Host-associated > Mammals > Digestive system > Stomach > Rumen | place: Canada: Alberta | collected...
TAATTTAATTGGAAAATCAGATGAATATTTAGGTTATGATTATTATATAAATGCAGAATTTATTAAAGAAGATGAATGCAATGAATTATTAGACACTTATTTTAAAAAAGTTAATAAAAGTTATCATCAAATAAATATATATATAAAAGTATTAGCTGATCAACTCAGAAAATTCTCTATAAACTATTATTTAATGATTGAAATACTTAAATGTAATGGGCTTAAAGGGGATATAAGAAGTGATATAATTAATGCATTTTTAGATTTGACCAATTTCTTTACAATAGGAGCATTTGATAATATTTTTTCTGAACAAGTATTATCTTTGAATTCTCAAAAGATTATTTATTATAATGAAGATGAGGAAATCAGAAAAGCGGTTAATAAATTATCTGTTGAAAACCCAAATATTAATTTTAAAGAGCTTAATGATAAAGGATTTATTTTTATTAATGAAGATGGGCAAAGTCCTACTATTATAACTTGCGCTCCTAAAGACTCAGATATCTATAAAAGATTAGATGAATTATATAATTCAAGTGCTAAATTTGGAAATGATCAAGGAACACATTTAGAAATTCCAGATTTTACAAAAATGGAAAAAACTGAAGAATTTTTAGAAATAATAAAAACAATAGTCGATAGTCGTGAAGATATTCAAACAATTAAAAGTAAATTAGGGACTTACGTATTTAATGAAGATAATTTTTTCAAAATGGTCCAAATTTTACTGAGATTTAGAGCAGGAATACCAGTATTAATTATGGGTGAAACAGGTTGTGGAAAGACAAGTTTAATTAACGCTATTGCTCAAATAAATAATTATAAAATGATACCTTTTAATATTCATGCAGGAATTACTGATAACGAAATAGTTCATTTCATGATTAAGAATAATTTATTGGAGAATTATTTAGGATATGATGAATTTGATGATGATGTTGATCGTTTAAATAGTTTTAATATTGGTGAGGATTCTTCATCAATTTCAATTTCTAATTATTCAACGAAAAATAATTTAAAAATTGAAAATGAAATAAAAGAAGGTGATAAAATAGATAATAAAAATAAAGATGAAAAAATAATTATATTTTTCGATGAATTTAATACTTGTAATTCATTAGGGTTATTAACAGAAATAATGTGCACTAATAAATGTCAAGGTGTAAAAGTTAAAAAAAATGTATTATTTGCTGGTGCATGCAATCCTTATAGGAAACTCAAACCAAAAAAAGCCGAAAATGAAGATTATGAAACTACTGCTTTAATTAAGCAAGATTCTCCAATATCAAAACAAAATTTAGTATATACTGTGAATCCTTTGACTTATACACAATTATATTATGTATTCAATTTCGGAAGTTTGACTGAAGATGCTGAAAAAAAATATATAACTGGAATAGTTGAAGCAGAAATTAATGAATATGTAAAAGATAAAACTAAATTAGAAGAAATTAAAACCATTATGATAAAATCATTCACAACTGCACAATCATTCATTAGGGATATAAATGGAAAAGAATCTGTGAGTATGAGGGAAACAAGGAAATTTATGACTATATATAAATTTTTAATAGAAGATTTTGAAAGAAAGCGCTTATTAAGTATTTCATATTCAAAAAAAAATGAAAAGGAAAAAGCTGAATCAAAAGATGAAGATTACAAATTTTATTTGAATAAAACTAAATTTCTTGGACAAAAATATTCAATAGCTGCAGCTATTTATATCTGTTTTTATATAAGACTTTCCACAAAAAAAAATGAATTTGAAGCGAAAATGAATGAAATATTATCTCTTGAATTTTTACAATATCCAAACCAATTACAAAATGAATTAATATCAAATATTAAATTAGAGAAAGGAATTGCTCCAAATGAATCTCTCAGACTAAATTTATTTATTTGCTTCATTGGAATTATTACAAGAATAGCTGTATTTTTAGTTGGCCCTCCTGGATGTTCTAAAACCTTATGTTTCAATTTATTAAAAAAGGAAATGAAAGGAAATCTATCCAAATCAAAGTTTTGGAAAGAATATCCTCAATTAATAGTTACATCTTATCAAGGTTCATTGACAAGTACTTCAAAAGGTATTATTGATACTTTTAAAGATGGAGAAAAAAAGCTAATGGATTACATTAATAGAAATAATAAAAAAGATGGTAAAGTTAAGGAAAAAAAAGAAAAAAAGGAAAAAGTAGAAAAGTCCGAAATTGATACCGAAATAAACATTAAAAAAAATTTTCAGCAAAGTAATGATAAAGGAATAATAGTATGTGTATATATTGATGAAATCGGCCTTTGTGAACTTTCTCCTTCAAATCCTCTAAAAGCATTGCATAAATACTTAGAATTAGGATATAAAAATCAAAATCTTGATGAGAAATTGGCTTTTGTTGGTATTTCGAATTGGCAATTGGATGCTGCAAAAATGAATAGAGGAATATTTTTAAATGTATTAAATCCAATTTCCAGTTTTAATCAAATGAAGGAAACAGCTTTTCAAATAACAAATATATACGATAAAACTTTTACTTCGAAATACGGAGAAATGTTAGAAAATTTGACAATGGTGATCTTTAATTATAATCTCCATTTGAAAGAAATAAAAGATGAACAAATATTTTTCCACGGAACAAGAGATTTTTACAATTTAATAAAAACAGTGACTAAAAAAATTATTGAAAAATTTGGGGAAAATAAATCAGAATTAAAATCTGCTTTATTTGCTATTGAATGTAATTATAACGGTATATCCAGAAATGGAATTAATTCTGCGGATTATATCAAAAAAGAATTTAAAGCTAAATATCCTGAAGCTAAGGATATACCTGATTTTGGTATTGTGGAATGCATAAAAAATAATTTAGATAGCGATGATAGTAGATTCTTATTATTAATCACAAAATCAAATTTAAGTCAATATTTAATTTTAAGAATAATAAGAGACATTAGAGAAGAAAACAAAATTATATATTATTTAGGAAGCCTCTTCGAAGATGATTTATATAATGAAGCTTATTCAGCAAAATCCATAAATAGAATTAAATTTTATTTAGAGCATGATATTGTTCTAATCCTTAAAAATTTATCAACTACTTATTCTTCATTATATGATTTATTCAATCAAAGGTACACTTATATAAAAAATAAAAAATTTGCAGAAATTTCATTGGGTGAAGTTTCTAATTCATCTTATGTTAATAATGGTTTAAAAATTATAGTTTTGATTAGAGAGGAAAAAGTTAAAGAACAAGATCCACCTTTTTTAAATAGATTCGAAAAATATTATGCTTCTTTTGATAATATTCTCGATGAAAATGCAAAAAATATTGCTAAAAAAATATATAATTATAAAAAACTATTATTCAAAAAGAAAAAGAATAAATATAATTTTGAAAATGAATTAATCAATTTTTATGAAGAAGAAATTAAATCTTTAATTTCAGAATATATTATTAAATCAGATAATAAAGAGCAATTAAAAGAAGAAGAAATTTTTGATGTTATTTTTGAAAAATTATCCAAAACATTTTCTCAGGAATTAATAGCTTATTTGAATCATTATAGAAAAGAAAATTATCCAGAAGAGATTGATAAAATAAATAAATTCTACTCAAACACTATTCATTCTAACTTAGAAACTTTTGTAAAAAAAGCAGCAAAAACAATTAATGTAGTTTATACTTTTACTTCAACAGTTGCTTCTACTAAATTCAATTTCGAAGTAGAAAATGATTCATTCGGAATAATTAATGGAGAAAATATAAAATATCTATATATAAATTTGATAAAAACAGAACGCCAATTAGAAATTGAAGTTTCTGATTTTTATGAGTCAGAAAATAAATTAATGCTTATTAATTTTGAAGAAAGCGATTCATCTAATTTAGAATTTACTTTATCCTTTTTAGAAAGATTTGAAAAAGATAAAAGCATTTTAGAAAAAGAAAAAAAATTAATTATTATTTTGATTCGTCTTAAAAGAAAAAAGGAACCATATAATTTAGATATCTTTGTTCCCAATTTATCAGGAATTGAACAGACATTCATTGATAATTTGAATGGAAAGGATGTTCTAATTTGCAATGTCATGAATCAAAATATAAAAGAATTATTTTCGAATACTAAATTAATTGATGTTCATGAATTATTTTCTAATGAGTTATTTTGCTGTTTCCAAAAAATAGAATATATATTTCAAGATGATACGGTGGACCAAAAAGATTATGTTAATAATATTATTAACATTATTTTAAATGATGAAGCCTTAATAAATAAAATAATTGAAAGAATCATCAATGAAATAGAGAAAAACTATGAATTAAAAGAGGAAAAAGAAAATAAAAATGAAATAATATTAGAAAATGAGGAAAATAAGAAAAATAAGAATATATTCGATGATATTTTAGAAAAAAATGCATTTGAAACAAGCATAGACTTTGTATCAATTCTTTCATATGAATTAAAAAGAATATTCATTGATTACTTGAATAAATTTATCATAAATTCAGAAAAGTTGACAATATTATCTTCTCTCTCAAAACCATTACCAAGATATGCTATCAAAATATGGAAAAATTTTTTGAATACTATAGATTTTAATAGAGAAATTAATGATAATTTAAAATCTAATAAAATAAAATTATGGACTAAATTAAATTTGCCTTCTATAAAGTCAATTGATTTTATAAAAAATATCATTGAAAGCGATTCAGAACAACTTATAGCAAAATATTTGGAAGAAGAAAAAGAAATAAGAGATTGTGAATTTCCTGAAGAAATTGTTCAAATTGAAGATGATAATGAAGAAATAGAAGAAGAAGATATTGAAGAAAAGAAAAAATTGGTGAAAGAATTTTTCATGAATGATAATAATGATATTTATGATCATAAGTTCCAAAAAGCCCGAGAAGACATCGAGCAATTTTTTGTTCCGAAACAACAAGAAATTAATTATATTAAAAAGCAAATAGAAAAAGATAGTTTTATTAAATTACTAGAAAATGATGAAGAAAAAGAAGAGTTATTAGGATTATTTTTCAAGGATTATTTTTCTCAGATAATAACTTTATTAATCCAAAGAGAAGAGGAATTTTACATTGATTTAATTATTTATTTAATTAGTTTAAGATTCGGGGAAAAACCAAAAACAAATTCTTTGGATTATTATTCAAAAAGTATATTATGGATTAATATATATAAAGATGAAATTATATTTTTATTGAAGAATTTCGGACTATTAAAAGATAAATTCCCAGACATTTTAGAAAAAGTTAAGCAAAAAATAGAAACAAATAAAGTAAGTTATATAATTTCATCTCACCATCCAAGACATAAAAGATTAATTGATAAACCATTTTTATTAATAATAGATTCATTTTTCTTCAATTTAATAGAAATTATTGAAAATTCACAAGGCCAAGAAGTCATAGAAATGATGAATATTTTTTCTGAAATTGTTCAAAATGGTGAATTATATAATTCTAATTTGTCTCTTAAATCAAAGGATTTCTATAGATTTAAAACATTGTTCATATCCATTAAATTATTCAACGAAAAACAAGTTTATAAAAAAGAAGAAATTGATATATATATTAGTTATATAAAGAATGAGAGAAAAATGATTTTAGAAAATCAAAATGATAAAGTTGCTGAAGAAATAAAAAAGCAAATTAATTTATTAATGGAAAAATTACCTGAGTGTGAAGAAAAAACTAAAACTATTATGAAAATATTAATATCAAAATATAAAGAAATTACAAATATAAATTGTAGAGAAATTCTATGTGATTTAGTTTTATCAGATAATAATTTGATTAAAATTTCAAATGAATTTTTTATTCATATTTTAGATAAATTTTCTTTTAATCCTGAATCATTAGATTTAGAAAATAATAGTCCAGATTCTCCATTTTCAAATTCTGTGGAAAATAATGAAATGTATTCATTATACAAAAAAATAGACGAAAAAGTGGATTGTAAAATTTTATCGGAAAATTTAAAATATATTTTTAAATTTAAAATTTCCCAATATTATAACGAAGAGCTCAATAAAGAATATAAAAATCAAGAAGAAAAAATAAAAAGTGAAATAAATTGTTATTTAGGGGATGAATCTTTAATGTATCTTAGAAACGCACATAATTCACTTATTGAAATGGTAACTTCGAAACAAGAAAATAGAAATAATATTAAAAAAATATTTTGTATAGTTTATTCCAGTTTTTTCCTTGAAAGATTCGTTTATTATATAGTTACTCAAAAAATATTATCTTCAGCATGTAGAACTGAAATAATTAATTTCTTAAAAGCAGGAGGAAGTGAAATAAAAAAAACTTATAAATTATTCATATTGAAGGAATTAAAAACTAAATATATATTAGAAAGGACTGAATTTTTAAATATTGATAAATGGACTGAAGAATATCAATTAAAAGATTTGTTTGAAAATTTAAAATTTGAAAAACAAGTAGAAAAAAAAGAATTACAAGGAAGTTTAGAAAAGTTATTCTTTGGAGGATATACATTAGAAGATTTACAAACCGAAAAAGAAATTAGAAGTCTTGCTAAATTTAACCAACGTAATTTAAATGAAACACAATTTTTATGCAATATTGATTTGTTTATTAATGATAATTTAAGTACACTTAAAACTGAAGAAGGAAAAGAACTTTGTAAAAATTCGATAGATATGAAAGATTTTAATAATTATGTTACAAATAGTCTACATTATTCTAATTCAACAAAAAATCTTATAAATTTATTTTTTGAAGAAGAAGAATTTAATATTAAATTGTCAGATATTGTAAATAATACAAATTATTTTGAAATTTTATTATATGCTTATAAATTTGCTATTATATGCTCAATGGCTGACCAGAATTCTGTTTTTTCAAAAATGATAAATGAAAAGATGGTGGAAAATATAAAAAATTCATATATTCCAGGAGTAGATCTATTTTGTGATTCTTTGGTTGAATCATATTTGAATATGAAAAAACCAATATCTCAATCTCATAACGGTGGTTATGCAAATGGATATTATATCTGTGATTGCGGAGAATATTATTTTCAACCACCTTGCGGAGTTCCAACAACCTTATATTATTGTGCAAATTGCAGTAAAAAAATAGGAGGATTAAATCAAAAGTTAATAATCAGAGATGAAGATAATGGAGTTTATAAAATAATGAGAATATATCCTGATGAAAAAAATAAAAATGATGTACAAGCCAGAGGAGATTTACAAAGTATCTATGGCCAAAATTTCGAAAATGGTTATCCAAATAAGATATTTAAAGATTTCGAAAAAGAAATGAAACAAAAAATGAATGAAGATTATAGGGGAATTCATGAACAATGTTATTTACTTTTTATAAATGAAACAAAAAATATTAGGAAAATTAGTAATCAAGTTACTTATCGACTTCTGAATTTTATTATTTATTCAAATATTTATTATGGTTTAAAGTGTGGATTTTTGAGCATTGATGATATAAATAAAAATAACTATATTCCAATAGAAGAAAAACCTTATGAAGGCTCATACACTGAGGATGAAGATGATTCATATAATGATTATAGAGCAAAGTTATTAAATAAAAGAAAAGAAGGAATATCCGATGAAAAAAGTATAATTGAAATATTAAGATTAAATTGGATTTTATTAGAAAAACAGCTTAAAGAGAAAAATGTTAATAGTATTCAAATTTATATTAATACGATTATAAAAGGACTTTTCGAATTTATAAAAACTTCAAATGATATGTCAACTCCGGAACAAAGGAATTCATTCGAGAGTGAATTTGACTCTTTTATTAATCAATCTATTTTGGATTATGAAAATAATTCGGCAAATTATATCGAAAATATTGATAAAATAATGTCAAATAATTTAGAGATTGAATATAAAATATTAGAAAGAGAGAATATGATGGATAATGTCGAAATTAAATATCCTTATTATTATGAATTTTTATCTATTCCATTAGTTAAAGAAGATGATATCAAAGACCGATTAAAATTAATAGAAAATGTCGAGAAAATATATCCAGTTTTGTTTAGCTATTTAAATTCGGATAAAAAAAATGTTGAGTATTTGCAAACATTCAGTCAAATAAATAATTTTGTTAATTATACAATTGAACATTATTCAAATGCAATTTCCAGAGAAGATGCAGGAAAAACTATAATAAGAAATGAAATAGGGAATAATATTCCTTTGCGTTTATTTAATGAATTTTTAGATTCATTTAATAAGAAAAAACTCTACAAAATTGCAAATCAATATGAATGCCACAGTTTTAAATTTGATTTAAGAGAATTAAGTAGAGATGATTTCTTGTCGAATTTCCTAATTGATAACGGAGTGCAAGGATATGGAATGCAATTAGCTGGTCTTTATCAGAAATATATTTCATTCCAAAACCAATTTTTAGATGATGTTATTTACATTATTGGAGAAAATAATAATGAAATTATTGGAAATTCTGAAAGATTGGAATATTTAAAAACTAAAATAAAACAAGAGATTAATCCTCAAAAAGCAAATAAATATAATTTATTGAATTTTGATATTACTACTGAAAATTATAGCTCATTTTTAGAAATGGTATTATTTTATTCTTATAAAGATTCACAATCCCCAATCCCCAATCCCCAATCCCCAATCCCAATCCCCATTATTTTAACTTAGAATAATTTGAAATATTTAATAAATTTTAATAATTAAATATATTTTATTTAAATAAAATTATTTAGTAATAAATTTTTTTTTATTTACATTCTTGAAATAAAATTTCCATATCTATTTCTTTATTTTTTATAAATTTATTTATTCCTTTTATTTCTTTCAATTTATAACATCCATAAAACAGTGAAGGAATCTCAGTAAGATTACTAGTATCAAAATTGGTTAAATCCAAATTTTCCAATTCACTACAAAATTGAAACATTGCTGTCATATTGGTTACTTTTTTTGTAATAAATTTATTAATTCCTTTTATTTCTTTTAATTTTAATCCATAAAACATCCATGACATATCAGTAACATTACTAGTATTAAAATTAGATACATCTAGATATTTTAATTCATTACATTCTAAAAACATTCCTTTCATATTTAATACTTTATCTGTATTAAATTTATTAATCCCTTTTATTTCTTGTAATTTATAACATTTATTAAACATAAATGACATATCAGTAACATTATCGGTATCGAAATTATGTAAATCTAAATATTCCAATTTCATACAATGTTGAAACATAATTTTCATATTTATGACTTTATTTGTAATAAATTTATTTATTCCTTTTATCTCTTTTAATTTACAACATTTATTAAACATACCTGCCATATTAGTAACATTACTAGTATCACAACCAGATAAATCTAAATATTCTAATTCGTTACATAATTGAAATATTCCTGCAATATTTGTTACTTTATTTTTTATTAATTTATTGACTCCTTCTAGCTTTTCCAATTTGTTGCATTCATTAAACATAACAAACATATCCGTAACATTACTAGTATCAAAACTAGATAAATCTAAATATTCTAATTCATTACAATATCGAAACATGGCTCTCATACTTATTACTTTTTTTGTAATAAATTTATTTATTCCTTTTATTTCTTTTAATTTACAACATCTAGAAAACATTTCTGTCATATCGGTAACTTGACTAGTATTAAAGTTAGATAAATCTAAATTTTTTAATTCAATACATTCTTGAAACATTCCTTTCATATTTGAAACTTTATTTGTTTTGAATTCATTTATTCCTTTTATTTCTTCTAGTTTACAGCATCTATTAAACATTTTTCCCATATTTGTTATATTTGACGAATCAAAGTTGGATAAATCTAATGAAATTATATGTGAACTATCTTCAAAAAAACCTTCAAAATTTGTTAAAATAATATTAAAAACAATTTTAAATTTATATCTCCCTTTTTTTTGAAAATTACATATCCATTTATTATCATCTCTGCTCATATACATTTTTATATTATTAATATAAACATTTATTCCATTATTTATTTCAGTTTTAAATAAAACAATATTACTATTGATTTCTTCAAAACTAATATATAGTTCTCCTTCAATTATATTTTTATCTTTGAATTGTATGTTATTATTATTAACATTTTTTCTGTCTTCTTCTATAAAATTTGAAGATATATTAATAGATTCTTTCTTTAAATTTATCAGATAATTATTATCAGAAAATGGTAACACTGATATGCAATTATTATATAACCAACTAGTATTAGCATCATTATTTACTTTCCAATTTGATATATTAGGTAAAGATACTAAAGAATAACAATCAGAAAATATATTACTTAAATTACTTACTTCACTTATATTCCATTTTGATATATCAGGTAAAGATGATAATGAATAGCATCTATAGAACATATTACTAATATTAATCACTTTATTCATATTCCACTTTGATATATCAGGTAAATAAGATAAAGATTTGCATTGTGAAAACATAGAACTCATATCGGTAACAAACCCGGTATACCATTTGGATATATCAGGTAAAGATACTAATGATGAGCAATTATTAAACATATTGGAAATATTATTAGTATCAATTAGATTCCATTTCGATATATCAGGCAAATATTTTAATGATGAACAATTATAAAACATACCATTCATATAACTAACATTTTGAGTATTCCATTTTGATATATCCGGCAATGATTTTAATGATGAACAATTGTAAAACATACCATTCATATAACTAACAATAATTGTTTCAAATTTTGAGATATCTGGTAAAGATAACAATGATGAACAATTATAAAACATTTCTCTCATATCAACAACTTTTTCTGTATTAAACTTTGATAAATCAGGAAGAAAATTTAATTTTTGGCATCCATAAAATAATCCATTTAGATATCTAACATTACTAATATTCCATTTTGATATATCAGGCACAAATTTTAATGATGAACAATTATAGAACATACTATTCATACTAGTAACTTTGTCAGTATTCCATTTTGAAATGTCTGGTAAAGATATCAATGATGAACAATTATAAAATAAATTGCTCATATCTACCATTTCACTAGTATCCCATTTTGATAAGTCAGATAATATTAATAATAATTCACAATTAAAAAATAATGAATTTATATTAATAACTTTACAAGTATTCCAATTTGATAAATCAGGTAATGATAATAATGAACGGCAATTATAAAACAATTTTTCCATATGAATGATATTATTTGTATTCCATTTGGATATATTAGTTATAGATTTTAATAATTTACAATTATAAAACATACTATTCATATTAATAACATTAATAATATTCCATTTAGATAAGTCAGGTAATTTAGATAATGATTCGCAATTATAAAATATACTATTCATATTATTAACATTATTAGTATTCCACTTTGATATATCAGGCAAAGATTTTATTGATTTACAATTGTAGAAAATAAAACTCATATCAATAAGATTATTAGTATTCCATTTAGATAAATCAGGTAATATAGATAATGATTTACAATTATAAAACATATTATTTATATATGAAGCATTTGAAACATTCCATATTGATATGTCAGGTAAAGATAATAATGATGAACAATTATAAAATATGCTATTCAAATCTGAAGTTTTGATAGTATTCCACATTGATATATCTGGTAAAGAAGATAATGATGAACAATTATAAAACATACCACTCATATTAATAACATTATCTGTATTCCACCTTGAAATATCGGGTAAAGATTTTATTAAGAAACAATTATAAAACAAATTGCTCATATCAATAACATGGCTAGTATTAATTATTGATAAATCTGGTAATTTAGACAATGATTTACAATTATAAAATATATTGCTTATGTTTGAAATACTAATCTTATTTAATGTAGATATATCATCTGTAGTTGTTAAGTATTTATTACTTTTTGTATCTATATCACTAGTACTACTATTTAATAATATACCACATAAATTAATTAATGATTTATTATTATCAAATAAATTATTCGTTTCTATTTTATTATTATTATACTTCGATAATTCCGATATTTCAAGGAATAATCCATGATTTAAATTGTTATTAATCTTATTTGTTATACTAAATAAACTATCTGAAAATTCCAATTTTTTATTTGAAATTTCAAGATCATTTTTATAAAAAGAAGATTTATTATCATAGTTATTAGCAATTAAATTTTGAATATAAGAAATTTCATGTTCATCAATTTTTTCTTCAGTTATTTTATCAAAGGTATTTTCACTAAATTTTTCTTTATATTCTAAAAGTTCTGAGTCACTTTGGGCTGTCAATATTGTTAATGATTCTAATGATTCACAATCTTTAAACATACAACTTCTATTGCTAACAAATTCATCTAATATCATTAATACTTTATTTTTTGTAATTTCTTTAATGGCTATCTTATCTTTTAGAGAAACCATTTTATTATTGATAATTAATTTACCTTTATTTTTATTATTTTTAACAAATTCTTCCCCTAATAATTTTAATTTTTTTTGGTCATTTTCAATTTTGTAAGTCATTATATAAATTTCCATTTTTTTATTATTTATAATAAATTAACTCAATTAATATATATAGTTTATTCAAATTTATTTACTAGATAAAAAAATCTACAATTTGGGGATTGGGGATTGGGGATTGGGTTTAATGAAAACTTTGAATTCGAATTTTCTAAAAAAGATAAAATTAAATTTAATTTAGAAGAAATAGAAGAACAATTGGAGTATTTACTTTTACCTGGAAAAAAAAGATTCAATAATAAATTAGATTTTGTTATTTATCAATATGAAGGATTTAGAAATCAAAATTCTTCTATCTTATCAACTTTTATTGATAAATATCCTCAAAAAAAATTAGAAGAAGATGAAAAAAGAATCTTATATGAATTTAGAAGTGAGCAACTTTTAGATTCATTTAAAAAAATACTGTTTTCAATCCAATTGATGATAACTTTTTATAATGAGCAATTAAATGTTGATAAAAATTCGGATATTTTAGTAAGTGAAACAATAAATGATTTTCCCCCATATTTTAAAATTCCAGATGAAACAAAAAATTTATTCAAAAATCCTTTCACTATTAGTAAAATTATTTCAGTCTATGAATATTTTGAACTTCTTTGCTTTGAAGAATTTAAGAAAAATATTGACCCAAGTTATAAAGAAGAAATTAAAGAAGAAAAAAGCCAAAAAATAGGAGAATATTTCTTGGAACATCCTAATAATATATTAAATAAATTAACAATTAGTACTACAACTCGTAAGTTCATCTCAAGAAGTCTTGTAGGTATAAGAGAAGATCAGGAAATAGGTCCCAATATTGAATTATTTAGTATTTTACTTTATAAAGAAGATTGCTGGAACAAGGAAATATTCACTAATGCTCAATTTGAAAGAGAAATTGAAGAATTGGAAAAATTAGACATAAAAGTAGGAGAAATATATAGTTTATATGAACTATTAGGAGGAGATAGTGAATTATTAGGAGAAATTGTTAAAAATAAAGTTGAGGAAAAAGAGGAAGAGGAAAAAAAGCAATCTAAGAAAGAAAAAAATAAGAAGAAGAAAAAAAAAGGAAAGAAAACAGTTTTTTAGAAATAATTAATTTAGTTGGTAATTTATTAAAAAAATAAACAAAATTAATGAAAATAATTAATTAAAAAAAATTAATTAAAAAAATTAAATAATTAAATTAAATATTAATT
>Ga0256405_10009110_pt1 | contig 13767 bp, 13 predicted proteins | sample RumenRJG_02DNA_FD_189096 | JGI IMG/M metagenome (GOLD analysis project Ga0256405, IMG submission 189096) | Bovine rumen microbial communities from Lethbridge, Alberta, Canada - RJG_02 | ecosystem: Host-associated > Mammals > Digestive system > Stomach > Rumen | place: Canada: Alberta...
TCTTCAATTCGCGATTTGCAGCATTGACAATAGCGTCAACCGACAGTGATGTAATATCATCTTTCACAATTTTCAATGGCATGAAATCGTCTCCTTGTATATATCCCCGGGTAACGGATTTGGAGTGACTCAATGATACCATCGATCCTTCGCCTGTTTTGGAAACCGTTGCGGCTTTACACCCATATGCAGCAACAGTAGTTCTCGACCAGCACGGCATCCACGCCGCAATTGAGGTAGATATCAATCTCCCTCCTGGCCCGTTCCTGCACGGAATCACAAGAGTCGCCATTTAGATGAACCATTGCCATCACTGGCTTTGGTTTTATAAACAAATCCCGGTATTTCATTTTGGGGGCATCTCCTTTAGATTATTTCTCACGTCCATCAGTATTTTACCATACAAATTCTTCGCTTCTTGATTTTGACATCCGTCACACGTGCAACGACCCAGTTCGTTGTCATGGCTGCCGGTGGTGTCATAAATGATGGGACGATAGCTTGTGGCCAACAGCTTCAACGCCAGCGCCGGATTTTGTCTGAATTTTGCCTCGCAGGCGCATCGCAAAGCCTCCGTTCGCGTCTCGGACCAGTCTTCCCTGTGCGGGAGCTGGTTGAAAAAACGCCGTGCCTGATGCGCGTTCAACCCGACAAATTCATGCCGATTCTCCTCTGGCACGGCCTGCGCCAGCCAGGCGGAGGTCAGGTTTTGATACTCAATGCCGCCGATCTCAATCGGACATTTTGCCTTCATTGAAAGGAAGGCATACTCCCCGATGAATTTATCAATGCAAGCTTCGGGACTGTTTTTTCCTATATCACCCAAACGGTCAGCGAACAGCCGGATCAGCTTTCGATTCTGCAGCGTCTCCAGCCATTCCTCCGGGATGTCCTCGCATCCGTAGATAAACCCGGCCAGGCTGCCTGCCACCGCGGCATTGGTATCCGCGTCGCCGCCCATGTTAACCGCCTTCAACACACAATCACGATAATTATTTGTGTTCAGAAGGCTCCAAACCGCAATATTCCAGGTGTTCATCACGTAGCCAAAGGTCGGAAGCTGGTCTTCCGTCTTCGCCTTCAACGCCTGCGCGGAAAGGAACAGGCCAGGGCGATTGATCGCCTCTTCAAAGCCTCCACCCATCGCGGCATAGTGTGCGCGGCCTTTTTCTATGGCGCGTTCCATGACATCCAAGGTCGTTTCTCCCTGCCCGCAAGACAACCACTCCCGAATGAACAGCGTGTACAGGCCACAGCAGATCAACCCGACGGGATGGCCGTGGGTCAGCGCAGAATAGCTGTGAACCAGCCTGAGCATATCATCGAGGTTATCCATTTGCAGGCAGGCATACAGCGCGACAGGGAATGTGCGCATCAGGCCGCCATTGCCATTGCCGTTTTCGGTGTAATCGCCGCACAGCTCCGGCGGAGCGCCAAGATCGTAATTATGTATGCCTCTGCGACAGGTGGTCCCCACGTCGAATACTACGCCGGTCGCTGTGTACTGGCATCGATTGTTCCACGCAGAAAACTTCTTCATCACATCATCCGGATCGACGCCTTTCGTGCCGAGGCTGTCCGCAATGCACAGCGCCATGGAGGTATCGTCAGACCAGGTCCCCGCAGGCTGACGGTGCGCACCGTCGCCACGCATACCCACGCAGGGCTCTCGGCGCATCTCTTCAAGGGTGCAGCGCTCATAGGGCACGCCCAGCGCGTCGCCAACCGCCAATCCCAGCAGGCCATCGAGGTAAGGGTGTTCTCCCAGCCGCAACAGTCGCTTCGCATTCCCCCACAACACAGCCCGGGCATAGGCGGGATCGCAGTTTTCCCGGACGTAGCGAATGCCGGAGGCGGCATTCGGCGCGCGGTGGTCCATCCGGTGGGCATCCGTGCCGATGAAGTCCACCAGACCATGGTTCAGCAGCATACGGGCGATATCCCGGATTCCCTCATCCCGCTCTTCCGTCAGGCTGTAGGCGTTGATCTGGATCAACGCCAGTTTGTGGAGTTCTGCTGCGCGTTCCGCATTGCCAAGCACCTTTGGACAGCGCTCCGCATGGGCGATCACAGGGATGTAGTCCACCGCGCGCAACCTCTGAAGCACATTGAGCGCATAGGCCACATCTACATCCGGCATGAACTCTGTCAGGACATACCGCGTACTATTCAGCGATGGCAGCTGGCCGCTTTTCAATCGTTCCATCGTATCGTCCGTATTATCGCCGGCAAACAGTACCTCGCAACCCAATGCAAGCGTCATCTGTGAGCCCTGCCCGGACAGTCGCTTCTTCAGTGCGGCAAAGCGTTCCATGACCTTTTCCGGCTGGCGGAAGGCATGACTATGTGGTGTGGCGATGACGGCGCGAATGCCCTCCGACCAGGCCTGCTCCAGCATTACCCCAGACATCTCCATGTCCCGCGACCCGTCATCCACACCGGGGATGATGTGCATATGGATGTCAAACATGCTTCCATCTCCTTTAATATCACTCTCTATCTGCCTTGTTTTTTATTGCGATTCAGCCTTTCAAGCTTTGACCATCCGGTGCGATAAATGTCGAGCTCGTAGAAAGCGTCGTTTTCATCTCCAGGATTCCCCACACTGTGTAATCTGTTTAGCTTTTGAACCCCATCTGCCAAATTCTCAGAATGTGTGTCGTCGTCCTCACCGCTCGATTTGGTTATGCCGACTTGGTCTTCTGCCCCTGTTTCCAAGCGAAAGCCGTGGTGCTTGATCCAATTGATGAGGTCCCTCTCTCTTTCCGGCACGGAAAACGTCAATTTCTCTGAACATCCGTCGAAAGCATTTGGTGCAATACTGGTTGGATCTACGATACAATTGTCAGGAAAGACGATATATTCCAGGTTAGGGCAACCAGAGAAGGCGTTTTCGCCGATGGAATGAATGTTTTCGGGAAGCAATACCTCCTTAAGACATTCAGAATGAAAGGCATCGTCCCAGATCAAAACACCAACACGGTCATATATGTCGCCCTTACGCACTTGAAGGCTGTCCAACAGCCGTTTGTCCAACCTGAGCGACATTGCATCAGGTCTGCAATCCAAAAGTGTTAATGCAGACCAGGCTCCACGATACCGGAAACTCCCATCACTTGTAGAAACAGCGTCTTCCATTAACGCTCCTTTTCTTTTTGCTTTCGCTGTCCAATGACTGCCTATTACATGATTTACAAAACGACAGCAGTTATCATTCAAATCCCAACTGCAAATTGCCAATCGGTGATCTAAGCCCTGTTCATCAGTGTAAATATACTCTGTCTCCCCTAAGTCCCCGTTTTCATTCGTTTTCTCCAATCTCCAGCCATGATCGTCCCACATCCTCTTCAAAGTACCATAATAACAATCATGCTTAATCGCATTGGTCGGCTCCAAAGACGTGGATTCCATGCTGTACATCGAATCCACCATTTTCGTTACTTTGAGTACCCGCACGACAATGTCCACCCAATCATGTGAAATAGAAAGTGCCTCAAGGAAACGGCACTCCGCCATGATCAGGAAATCGCTGATGCTCCAAACACTCCGCTGATCTCTATGACTGTATGCAGCCTTAAAAGAAGATGCAATTGTATCGTAGTAAGGTAATTCCATCCTCACGCGACGAATCTGTCCGGTCTCAGGCGGCAGTTGTTTACCGTTTCTATCACTCCAATCTACCACGCCAGGGCCAAAGCCCGTTATCAGCCCTTGAGAGGCCTCCTTCTCAAGAGAAAGGGGATCAGAAAGTCTCTCACCCGTTAACCAGCGCACCAGAATGTGCTCCGAATTTGATTCAGCATTTGGCGCTCCTTCGCCAGTTTGTGTCACTTCAAACTTCGCGTGCTCACAGCCCTCAAAGGCCTCCGTTCCAATTTCCTGCAACACTCCTTGTATGGTTACATGCAATAGATTCAAACAGCGATAAAAGGCTCGTTTACCAATGGCCGTTACACTATCAGGAACCGTTACATGAACCAAACTATCGCGCATTTGAAATGCCCGACTGCCAATGACAGAAACGGTATATCCATCCAAAGTTTTCGGAATCAATAGCTTTTTTATTTTGCCTCTATAGCCTGTGATTTCAGCTGTGCAGTTATCCAATACTTTATAGAAAAAGTCACCACAATTAAAGAATTCCTTCTTGCTCACAGTATCACCTCTATAGTTGTTTTCGGAGGGTATAGCATCATAGTTTTTCATATATTAGTAACTTATGTTGGAAGGACATATCATTCTTTTTCACATAAATCTAGAATTGTATCCATCAGTGTCGCTTGAGTCCCGGACTTTTCAGATAACATACTCTCTTTTGATGATATGTAGTGGCATCAGCATTTCCCCGCCTTCCTAAATAGCATTGTTATTTCTTCCTTTGCCCACACAGTCATCTGCTGTTTCAAAACGCTCTGCCCTGTCACAGAGCATTTTCAAGTTCCGAATTGATCCGATCGATCACACCGTTGATGGATTCAAAGTATTGCTGCTGCTTTTTGTAAAGGTCCTCCAGATTTGATTTGAGCGCACCCTCATCCAGCCCGGCGATTTCATTGAATCGGCTCTGATGCCTGGGGTAGTCCGATTGCAGGCTCTCCAGCAGTATATTCATTTCTGAGGTCTCCACATGGGGGATAAACGCGATTCTGAACAGGGTCGCGTTGATATCCGCGGTGGCGTCCAGCCAGCCTGAGAGCGCAATGCTGAATTCATCAAAATACTTCTCGCGCAGGTCAGGCATATGATATAAAGCATTGAGCACATTGGCATATCTGACATACATTCCATTTCTGAAAGTATCGGCCTCGATCAATGCCTTACATGCCTCCTTGTCCAGCGGCAATCCGGACTGCGGCATGATATCGCCCTTTTCCAGCACAAACTCCGGAATCACGCCCATCGCCGGGGGGGATGCGGGAAGAGAATAATGAAATTGCACATAGGTGTTCAGGAATTCATCGGAAGACTCTCTGACGTATTCCAGCATGTTTGTCAGATCATCATGCTTCTTTGCCACATTGGCGTAGCCGTCGTACATGGCCGCAATGAGCCCTATCGCGTTCTCTTCATCGAATATGCAGCCTCCTTCCGCCCTGGCTTTTTCATATTCTTCGCGCGCTTCCAGGATCGCAGGCGCAACCTGCCTTCCAATGAACAGGACGTTGATCTCATCCTTCTCACAGGCCATCATCACATAGGCATCCGCCTGTGTGTCCCAGATATGGAAATCCTGGAGGGACGCAGAGAGCAGCATGTCCATATCCACCAGTCCCTCCCCGTCGGCAAACGGCGAGAAGACTTCTTGGATGAGCTCGATATCCGGATCCCTGTATTCTCCGTATTCCGAGGCGAGCGCGTTCGTCACCTCTTCTGCGGATATGGCCTCCGCTGATGCCGTAAAGCCCCAGGCGTACAGCACATCATAGGGAAACACATATGTAATCTGTGTGCTGATGCCCATAACCGGCGCATTATCCATCGTGATGAATGTCGCTTCATCTGATCGATCTACATACGCACCGGTCCCGACAGCGGCCAAAAGCTGTTCGGACGTCGCGCCCCATTCGATGCCTTCAGGGAGGGAAAAATCCGCGTTCTCAGCGAATGCAGTCGACAGCAGCATGATTACGGCCAGTATAGCGATGGTGATTCTCTTCATTGGTTTCGCACCTCCGATCGATTGTCGCAATCCTCATGGAATGACGCTTCATAAAGTGGCTTTGAATTTCTTTCCTGCCTATGATAATCTCCTGATGTTCTCATACAGCAGCACATATCTGTCATCGATTTCCCGATCTCTGTGATAATGTCCGAAAAACCATTTTCTGCAATTCAGGCGACAGCAGATGTCTTCCAGGTAATCCGTCAGCACATCCGCGTCATCTCTGCCTGTGATGCGCTGGATGCTGGTCGGGGCGCAATGGGTGATCACATAATCCACCGTCCATCCACATGTCTCCAGTGAATCCAGCCCGTGGCGCATCTCCTGGGCTGTGGGAAGCTCCTTCTCCCACCAGGACAGACCTTTTACACGATAACAGCGTTTCCCCTGATGCCTCAGACGCTTTGCCTTTTGTTTCCACTCCGGGTCATCCATATCCAGCAGCCCATCTTGAATGTCATGAGATCGCGCGCCGCCAAAGGCAAAAAAGCGGGTACCGTCGATGTCATATATCTCGCCGCGCATGAGCATCAGGATTGAAGGACGTATTTGCTTAACCACGCCGCCCTTCCAGACCATCGTTGGAAATTCGTCGCTCATCAGCCTGTCGTAGTTTTCATGATTTCCCGGGATAAACAGCGTGGTAAAGGAACGCTGATCCAGCTCATCCAGGTTATGATCCTCTGCTTTTCTGTGATCTGTATCATTGAACGGATACCAGATGCCTCCGAAATCCCCGGCAATGATGACATAGTCATTCTTCGTCATATCGTCCTGCTCCGGAAAGTGCTTCCGAGTGAAGCGATTGAATTTGGAATGCGTATCACCTGTGATATATATCATACTGTTCTCCTTTGCAATACCGGCGTGTTTCATCAACGAAGGGCAAAACCTTTCCTGCGAGAAGCATCGTATCTGTCGCCAAAATCACTTCTCCAGTTTCAGTCCTCTCCTTCATATCGTCCTCCCGATCAATCGTTGCAGTTGCCTTATAAATTCCATCCGCGTCAGCACCGTCTCGGCCTGATTGGTCAATCCCATGCGGTGATCGATGCTTTGGCCCTGCAGCGACGCAAGGTCTGCTCTGAAAGCGGCGTCCTGTTCGAACACGGCGTCATATAATCTGTCCAGAAGCTGACTGTATTCATCGCTCCTGCGGGAATACGGCTTTCCCTGCCAGTAGAGCATCTGGGCATCCCGCCATTCGTACTCCCCGCCCGCTTTTTTGGCCCACCCGCCTGTCAGCAGACAGATTTCTCTCTGTCTTACCGGGTCCGGGCATTTCAGGCTCTGCAGTACACCCTCGATGGAATGGCACTCCGTTCCGTCAAATATGAAATGACGTTCCGTATAGTTGCTCAGCCGCCCCGCTGCGCCCGCCGCCCGGCTGTTGATGTCCACAGTGTTGTCTTCCATCACGTGGGATTGAATGAACAGCCTCGTCCCATCCTCCAGATTGACACAGCCCCGGAAGGCCGTACCGTCGATCAGAATGTCTTTGTTTTCAAACCTGACTTCACGAAGCGCCGTGCAGCCCGCAAAAGCACCCTTCCTGATCTGCTGGACGCCCGCCGGTATCAATATATTAATTATTCGGATCAATCATCAGTGTATGAAACTATTATAACCGATTCTCTCTGGCGCTTTTGATATTGAATTCCTCGCTGTGTCTCGGCTACACACATATCCAATCCACCGCCTGTGCCTCGAAGCGTTCGGGCGGCTCCAGGCGGGACAGCATCTGGTCGATCACATCCTCCGGCACCGCATCGGGGCGGTTTGCGTTGCGGCGAAGGTTCTCAATCCAGGAGGTTTCAAGATAGACGATGCGCACCCGGGCGTGATAGCGCTCGAAGAGGTCGATCTGGCTCTGCCGAAGGGACGTCAGGGCGGTGGTGTTCCAGATGAAGGGGCGCTTTTCCCGAAGAAACTGCTTCGCACGCTCCTTCGCCACCTGAACCACACGGCCCTGGTTTTCGGTGGGTTCCACCTCCATATCGAGTCGAAGGTCATCGAGGCTGACCACCGGCAGTTCGGAATGACTGGCGCTGATCCAGGCGTCCTTTCCAGTTCCCGGCAAGCCGCACATCAGTATGACCTCGCCCCAGGTATCGTCGTACAATTCCTGATCCTTCCACACGCTGCCGCCACCAAACAGGACGTGCTGTGTGTGAACGGATCGAAACGGATAGGGTCCCTCCAGGCAACCCTCCTCCCGAGCCAATTCCCGGGTCAGTCCGATCTTTTCCAGCAGTTCCGGATTGTCCGGGGCGATGCGACCCAGCACGTCCGCCTCCGCCAGCAGGCACAGCGCTTTCAGTGTGAAGCCGGGGGCCAGCTCACCGTTCGCGGCCAGCCTGAGCATGGCCCTCGAGGCGTCATTTCCTTCAAACAGATGGAGCGGCCTCGTGTGATAGCGGATCAGCAGGCAGATGGCCTCACGGAATTTCTGCCGTTCTGAATCGCCGCAAAGCCCGAAGTTCTGCCACAGAAGCTTTCGCGCAATCTTCGCCCCCACCGGGCCATGTCGGGGCGCAACCCATTTACCGCCCTCCAGACGAGTGGTGTTCACCTTGCCGATGTCGTGCAGCAGAGCCGCCAGAGCCAGCGTGTTCCGCGTCTGAGGTTCCATTACCCTGAAAGCCTCAAGCCCTGCCAGCGCTTCACAGACCCGCTTCGTATGGGTCCAAACATCACCCTCGCCGTGCCACAGGGGATTCTGGGGCGTCTCTTCCATGCGCCTGAACCAGTCCGCTAAAGGCGCAATTTCCTCAAGATCTACCCAGTCGTATTCATATTTCGGCGCGCACGGCAGACAGTTGATCAACCGGTTAAACATTATCATTCCTCCAGTGTCGGCATGAACAGCGCCTCCACGGGCCGCGTCAGGCCATTGGGAATGATGGGCCGCTCCAGCCAGTGGGTCTTGGATTCCTCCACCACCTGAAGGAAGGTGGCGCGAACGAACTTCATGCGGTCCACGACCTCGCCGTTCTCCTCTACTTTGATATAGAGGCCCTCCATCGTCCGACGGTGATCCGTCTCCCGGCAAATGCGATCCGGGTCCTGACCTTCCCTTTCGGCGGCGGTGCGCAGGTGCTCGATGTGATCTTCGGTAATGTAGTTGGAATCACCCAAGTATTTCAGCATATCCTCTATGCGGGAAAAGACCCCCTCTGCCAGTACCGCGGCTGAGCAGACCGGCAGACTTGCGGTGATGGCGCGACGGGAGGGCGTATCCAGGAAGCGGTCCGTCTCCCGGTCGAGGATGTCAAACTCTATGAAATAGTGGGGCAGCGCGTCGTAATAGATCGAGTGCTTGGCGTACAGCCACTCCCCGTACATCACATGACGGTAGCCCAGCGTGTTCCACAGCGCATCCCGCTGAATGGTGGCCCACTGCTTGAACAGGTTGTAGTGCCGCTCCCGATAGCCGCCGGACAGGTAGTGCCCCCGGCTTTGAAGCAGCAATTCCCCCTCGGAATTGAAGGACACCGCCGTGTTGGCCCCGTCGATTTTCTCCTCGATGACGATATGCCGCCCCGCGATCTCCGAAAAGGCGCGCTGGGACATGTCCTCATCCCCTGGCTGGAGCCGTGAACCTTCGATGTGGGGCGTGCGTGGGTATTTGATGATCGTATAATTCATGCGCTATCCCACCTTTGCTGTCATAAACAGATGTCCCGGTACACCGTCGAAACGAAGTTCGGAACACCCTGCACTGCCGAACAGCTCCGCCAGTATGGGCTTGGTCAGCAGATGGATGTGCTCCGGATTGTCATCGGGCTTGCTGGGGACCGTGACCACCACATACCGGCGGGCCAGCCTCACGGCATTCCTCACCGCGGCCTGCACGTCCGGAATGTGCTCCAGCACCTCCAGCAGTGTCACCACGTCAAATGCGTCGTCCGGCGCGTCCCAGTCGCAGATGCTGGTGTTCAGCGCCGTAAGCTTTTCCATTCCGCCGTCGTAGATCGCATTTAGCAGCGCGACCCGACTGTCCAATATATCCAGGCTGGTGACGGGCACCCAGGGAAATTCCCGCAGAAACGGGAACAGAAACACACCCCTGCCGCTGCCCACATCCAGCAGTCTCTCCGGCTGGATTCCCCTGAGGAAGCCCATCACAGCCTTTACCCGCGGCAGCATATCGTGCCGCTTGAAATAGTGGATCTTCAAACCCTCGGCCTGACCCATCTCCAAAAGCTGAAGGCAGTCATTCTCCGTCAGACGATCCAGCGGCTTTTCAAACAGCGACCCCTTTCCCTTTATTGAACCGCGCACATAGGCTGACATCATCTGCGCATCATAGCGCTCAGAAAAACCGCTCATTTGTCGTCACCCCGCATTTCCCCGGTTTAAGCGTTTTGTCCTTGTTCGTATACTCCCTCATGGTGCCATGAAAGACATTACGGGCATTTGTATTTTCATTCTTCAACGGTTTAATTCTGGCACGCGATATTGTATTTCTGGTTCCATGCCTCTTTTGTGATTGCACTCTCCGCGTCTGCAGGGCACCCATCATACAGATCCTGGGCCATTTCCAGAAGGGTATTTTTTAATTCCAGGCCTCGGAGCCATCTTCCCTCTATGCCTTCCATGCCAACCTTTGCGCCCACAATGTTTCCCACAATGGCTCCTGTGGAATCGCTGTCGCCGTTGTGATTGACTGCCGCCACGACTGCCCCGGAAAAATCATTCTGATATTTCAGGCTGCAATACAGTGCGATCCCCAGGGCCTCCTCACCGGTCCAGCCTTCACCGATCTCATGAATGTTTTCCACATCCGCCCGGTCGTTCTTGGAAAGCCTTACCGGCAGATCGATCATTCGAAGCAATTCATCCAGATATTCGTTTTCTCGAAAGAGCACACACATGCTCTCGCGACAGGCAGCCACTGCGTCATACATATCCACATCGCCCTTCAGCAAACGGCTAATGACATCTGCCAGTGCCGCTGCGGACATGTAGCCCAGAGGATGTCCATGGGTCAGCGCAGCGGCCTCTGCGGCCAGCAGGTCGATTGCTTCAATCGAGCGTTTATTGAAGCCCCACAGCGCGACAGGCGCCACGCGCATGATTCCGCCGCAACCCTTGCTGCCGTTGATCGGATTGGCGATGCTTCCTGCCTTGTTCGCCTTCAAAGCGTTCAGGCAGGTGATCCCAGGCGCGCGATACTCATGCATTTCCGGAAGGTCCGAAAGCCAGGAATGATTGTTCCTGGGAATGCCACGGGAGCACTGACAGCGGTACCAGTCCCTGTAGGCATCATAGATGCACTGCTCCGGAGCAGGTACCTCAGATGAAGCCGCTCTGTAGGATTCATACATCAGCAGTCCGTTTGCTGTAAACAGCGTCATCTGTGTATCGTCTGAAATCAGCGCCAGGCCCTGCTCAAAGTCCATTTCAAGACGCTGTATGCCCGCGTCTCCATAGTGCTTTTTGATGTCGTTCCACCTCAGAAACTCCACCGGCGAGCCCAGTGCGTCGCCAATCGCGCCTCCGATCAGGCTTCCCTGAATCGCGGATAAGGAACTTACCATAATCATTCCTCCTTTTCGATTGAAGCTATCTCTGAGTGAGTATAACCATTTTAACTATCAACAAAAGTATGATTATTCCTACAATTAATACCAGCAAATCAGCGTGATTATTTCTTGTAAGGGTCAGAACACCGATACGCAAATCAGAGCCATGATATCCAATCCCCCCAACTGGCATTAGAAGAAGACTTCTGTAGTCAACTTCTATTTCGTCATGATGCGCAAAAAAACTTCTGTCGAAACTATAATCAAAATTGACCGACCAACCGCCCATAGCATAATTATGGAACTTGCTGTGCTGATAGCTGTATTGTGTTCCATTCACCGTTAGGTTTGGTGCCTCTGCTTCAATCGCATATTCACCGTTATCCATCCTAATGAGATTTAGCTCGAATGCGTCAGTTTTATTACCACCATTGGTAAAACTGACTATGTATTGTTCGTCCTCGCCGTACTCAGATCTCTTTGCCTTTTTAAGCTTCCATGTTTGCCACACGTTATCACAACAAACCGTTATACTTCCATCGTATTTATCAACAAGGAAAAATTGAAAAAGAAGGACAATTGCGATTACTGAGATGATCCCTATGCCGAGCTTTGTATTTTGACTCATGTTATTTTCTCCCTCCAGAGGTGGGTTTCAAACGTTCATCATTTCTTAAAAATTGCCTTCTGATGATCTTGTGTAAACATATCGCTGAACCGATAATACCCTCTCGGAAAACAAATTCCCGAAAGCGCTGAGTACATGGTGATCTCAATGACATCTCCTGCAAAGGACAACCCTGTGATACAACCGTCCTTCCATTCAGCGGACATCAGCCCTGTTTCTCCCTCTGTGGCGGTATCCACCAGGCTTCCGCAGTTGAGATACAGGTTGTGAGCCTCCATATCCCACTCCGCGGAGCCCTTCATGATGTTGGGGGAGATATGGGTGTGCCCTGACAGAAAGACGATGCGGCCCGTCTCATCGATCAGCCTCTGGAGCCTCTTGTCCTTATCCAGGTACGGCTGTCCGTCGCTTCGACTGGGATTATGATGCAGAAGCGGCGCATGACAGAGGATGACGTGCCAGTCCGCGTCACTCTGAGCAGAAAGACGGTGCTCCAGCCAGTCCAGCTGCTTTTCCTCCGGGAACAGGAACCTCCGCCCATCGGTCACGCATTGCAGGCCGATGACATCTAGCGCTCCCATCCGCGTCGCCCATGCCAGGCTGTCCGGGTCGCGCTCAAAAACAAGGCCTCGGGTCTCCGCATAAGCCAAGCGCTTTTCCTGGAACCCGGCATAGTTTTGAGAACCTTCATCGGAGAATTTCGGGTGGACGATGTCGTGGTTCCCGATCACCGGGAGGATGATACTGTTGGGCGCGACATCACGAATACACGCATCCAGATCCTCAAACTGCTTTGAAAAGCCGTCGTTCGTGGAATCCCCCAGCAGGAGGATCGCGTCGCCCTCCGCCGCCCGAAGCGCCTGGCGGATGCGCCAGGGCTTTGCCGAGAGGTGCATATCCGTGAGGATCGAAAAACTTTGCGAAGGCGCGTCTGAGGCCGCCGGCAAATACCTTTCCGGGATCGCCTCCGAGACCTCCTCAAAGGCGATGAAGTCGTGGCTGACGCATCTTGCCCAGACATGGGTCGCGCCGACAGGAATGCCCCGCATGCCCGAAAGGAAAAAGGAGCCGTTGCCTGCCGGGTCGACAGGCACATACCCGAAGGGTCCCCAGCCCGGCAGCGGTCCGTCTACAGTGCCCCAACTCAGCACCGCCAGGAAGAAGCCCTTGGCCTTCACCGTATACTTTCCCTGGGCAGAGCCCGGCCAGATCAGCCCCGCGTGAAGCTTCGCCATCCGACGATCCTCCTTTTATTCCGCCGCATTGATTTGACGGCGCCACCCTTCTGGACGGCAGATCATGCGGGTCTTATCCTTGTTATACAGAATGCCATCCACCTCAATTTCGATCCGGACCACGGCAATCGCTGTCGTGTGCTGGTCGTCAATACAGCTGTATTGAACTGTCGGGCCGGGCTAATCATATTCTCCGGCCGCCGCGGCTTCATGGATTTCTCCGATGGCATTTGCATTCAGGAAAGCCACTGTCAGTTCCTCCTCATTGCCATATACCGCCACAGTCAGTCCTTCCGGCGTCCTGAAACAGGTGTGGAGCGTCAGCGCTTCCGTATTCCAGACTATCGGGGGATCCAACATGGAGAGCAGTTCTGTAATCTGCGCCTCTCCACACAGTTCCGCTTCACCGCAAAGCTCGCGCAATTCATCCATAAACGCGTCGACATCCGGACATTCGTCGTCCAAATCGACGAACGCGATCAAAAGGCGATCGTGCCAGAAGTGGTATTGCAGGGACCAGTTATACCCGAGAAGCGGGACATCCTCCCTGAAGGCCACGGTCCTGCCATCGCTCGCGATGGTTTGGAACCCCTGATACGCCTCCAAAACCTGTTCCACAGACGAACCCCAGTCGATGCCCGCCGGCAGCTTCCCTTGCGCCAGGGCAGCTGGCACTGTAATCGCTAATAATATAACTACTGCAATCCACTTCTT
>Ga0256405_10009111_pt1 | contig 13766 bp, 12 predicted proteins | sample RumenRJG_02DNA_FD_189096 | JGI IMG/M metagenome (GOLD analysis project Ga0256405, IMG submission 189096) | Bovine rumen microbial communities from Lethbridge, Alberta, Canada - RJG_02 | ecosystem: Host-associated > Mammals > Digestive system > Stomach > Rumen | place: Canada: Alberta...
ATGCCAGTTGGTTGGTGGCAGGGATGTCGTAGTACGCCCGCGGACGCAGTTGCGACGAGTAGTTGAGCGGACGGCTGAGGTCATAGACCTGTCCGCGGCCGAAGTTCTTCGCGTACCGCCACTCAATACCGATATTCGCTTTGTGGTCCAGTTGCCAGGTGGAGAAATAGAACTCTGCTTTCGGACGCACAAACACGTTGAGCGGCAGACCCTCTACCGTGTGCCGTGCTGTGTATTTATAAGGCAGGAACGCTACGGTAGCTTCGCCCTCCTGCATGTTGTCTATAGCCGGGTTCTTAGGCGTAGTTAGTTGGACAAAACGCGTTTGGTCAATGCGGTCAATCTCGCCCGAGAGGTTCGCCTGTACGCTCAGCCGCCAGTCGAAGTAGGTTTTTTGACTTTCGACTCTCGACTTTGGACTAAAGACCACCGTGTTGTTCCAGCTCAGTTTATGGTACTGGCTGCGGTAGCTGTCCTCGCGGTTGTTATGGATGTCGGGGTCTATCTTCTCGTTGTCCATGCTGCCGGTGTAGTCCAGATGGCTTTGCCAGCGGATGCGGTAGTCTGCAACCTGCCATTTCTGCTGCAGGCGCACGGAGCCTGTGATGCGCTGGTAGTTCTCCAGCGTGTTGGTCGGGTCGGCTTTGGCGTTCAGGTAGTCCAGCCCGAAATTGAGTACCGTCTGTTCGTTCTTCCATCCGATGCCTTTTCCGAAGAACAGCAGTTTGCTGAACCCGTCGGCTTTGAAGCGGGCACGCCATGGGGTGGGTTTGCTGGTGCGCTCGATGCGGACAACGCCCGAGGTCACATCGCCGTACTCGGCTCCCGCTATACCGCGGATGATCTCTACTTTCTCGATGTCGTCCGTTGAGATGGTACGCATATCTACGCCCGCGCCCACGCTGTTGCGTTTGGAGTCCGCGCCGCTCACGTCCGACTGCACGTATTGCATGTTGGCGTCTGTGCTCACCGGCGCGCCGTCAATTACAAACGACGTGCCTAACGACGAAGCGTCGTAGTCGCCGCTACCGGCACCATTCGTGGCTTCGCGCAGGCGGATGGTGTTGGCGTTGGTCAGGTTAGGGTCCTTGGTCGTACCGCCCGGCAGGGTTTGCAGAATATCTGTGAACGACGACGGCTGCAAGTGCTGCATAGCCTCTTTGCCGATGACCGATGCACTGCTTCTGGCTGTCTGCTCCTGCGCCGTCACCACCACTTCCTGCAACGTGAACATCCGCTCGACACTGTCCAACATGGCTTGTTGTGTGCTGTTCCACCGCAACGAATCCGGGGAAGATAACGGCAACGCAACCGTGCCGGGAACCGGTACAGTCAATAACAGACTTATGAAAAAGCTTCTTATTTTCAATGACACTTTGATTTTGAGTGCAAAATTACTGCTTTTTCCCGGAATAGGCAATCCCCATTTGTGGGGATTTAAATGGTAGATATTTGCATATATGCAGTTTTTTTTGTAATTTTGCACGGCAAATGAGTAAAATGACAAAATGGTAAATGACCAAATGGCAAATGATGAGATGATTCGTTTTGACCACGTGACGCACTTTTACGGCAAACGGCTGATATATGAAGACTTGTCGTTCTCGGTGCCACGCGGACGGATTTTAGGGCTGCTGGGCAAGAACGGAACCGGCAAGACCACCACTATCAATATCCTGTCGGGCTTCATACAGCCCCATGCCGGTTCGTGCCGGCTGTTAGGTTATGACACGCGCACAATGCCGGCTAAGGAACGTGCGCGTATAGGGTTGCTGTTGGAGGGACACGTGCAATACCCATTTATGACGATTGCGCAGATAGAGCGGTTCTATGCGCCTTTCTTCCCCAGATGGAACAAGGAGGCGTACTACGAACTGATGCGGTTGCTGAAGGTGAAAGACTACCAGCTGCTGAGCCAGATGTCGAACGGTCAGCGCTCGCAGGTGGCGCTCGGGCTCTTGATGGCGCAGGATCCTGAGTTACTGATATTGGACGATTTCTCGCTGGGGCTTGACCCGGGCTACAGACGGCTCTTCGTAGAGTACTTGAGGGATTTCTGCAAGCGCGGAGAGAAAACGGTATTCCTGACCTCGCATATCATACAGGATCTTGAACGGCTGGTGGACGACTGTATTATCATGGACTACGGACGCATTCTCAAACAATGTCCCGTGTCCGAACTCATCACGCCGGGCAAGACGCTGGAAGATACCTTTATAGATTTAACCGGAAAATATTGATCACATGATACAATCAATCTTTTATAAGGAATGGCTGAAGCTGCGGATCTTCTGGGGGCTAGCAGTAGCGGTGCATATAGGAATGGTGGCGTATATACTGCTGTCGCTGCGCAGTACGCTGATGGCTTCGGGCGTAGTGGAGACTTGGGCGACGATGATTGGACGCGACGTGCTGATGGTGAACCAACTGCTGTATGTGCCGTTAGTGACAGGCGTAGTGCTCGCTATCTGCCAATGGCTGCCGGAGATGCAGCAGAAACGTATCCGCCTCACCCTGCATCTGCCGGTTGATTACACGCTCAGTATAGGCGCCATGCTGATGAGTTCGCTTGTGGGCTTATGTCTGCTGTTCGCTGTGGATGCAGCCGTACTGGCGGTAGTGGAACAATTGTGGCTACCGCGTGAACTGGTATGGCGTACGTTCCTCACCTGCTTGCCGTGGTACATAGGCGGACTGATGGGGTATAACGTGGCGTCATGGTGTATCGTGGAGCCGCAATGGACGATGCGGTGTGTGAACGGAGTGATCGGTGTGCCGCTTGTAGCGCTCTGTTTTCTCACCGCCCAACCGGCGTGCTACACTACCATGTTGCCGTGGTTGGCGTTGCTGCTTGTAGCCGTTGTCTGGCTGCCGTTCTATAGTGTTTATCGTTTCAAACAGGGGAAGGGACTATGATGAAAGTACAAAGCCTCAAATATGTTATCATTGTTTTGGCAGTCATGGTTGCTGCATGGCTGTTGCCTGCGCTCTATGAAATAGTTTTTCCACGTACGGGCAAAATGCCGTTTGTGGTCTATTCGTGTCTGGACAGTACGTTCATTCGTTTTGAGACGCAGGAAAACAAACAGGTGCGTTATGTGGATTTCCGCGGACAGGAGTTCACCAAAGCCCAAGCAGACAGCCTCTTGCCGCTGTTCTCTTTCCGCCAGCTGGTAGCCGAAGGACGGCTGCCCGACTCGCTCTATGGCGTGGCGCTTACTCCCAAACTGATCCAGCAGAACGCCTTCCATTTCAAGACCTCGCCCAAACAACTGAACAAACCCGCCGTGGGACTCTATACGATGTTCGAGTCCGCTTCGGGCAATGTGGACTTGGTGCTTCCACCGGATGTGTTCCGCCTGACGGACGAAGGCTTGGAGTTCATTGATTGTGAGACGAACACCGTCAATAGAGCCAAGTCCCTCTCTTTCTCCCGCGAACTGGCCAAACACGGGTTCGTCTTCCCTGTTTGTCTTATCTGGGGCAACGGCACCACCCGCAAGGACTACGACAACGGTTTTCTCCTGACGGATAGCGAGGACAAGCTCTACCAGATGAAGATGGTCAAAGGAATGCCGTGGGTACGGGAAATCCTAAATGAGAAAATAAGTAAATGCGGAAATGAGAAAATTGGTAAATGGAAGCAGCTCTTTACGCTGGAGCCAGCCAACCGCAAACTTATCGGTCTGGTTGTCAGCGGGGACAATCGCCTCTTTGCTGTCCGCTCCAATGGTCAGTTAGCCGAGATAGGAAAAAATGACCAAATGGTAAATGACCAAATGGTAAATCTTCTTTATGATCCACAGCAAATGCAGATTTCCATAGTGGGCGATCTGTTCCATTGGACAATCACTGAATATACGGCTACGGACAGCCGCTACTATGCCGTTGATGCCAATGATTTCCATCTGGTGGCAGCGGAGACAGTACCGGATCCGGAGCTTCCGCTCTCGCAACGTATCGAGCGATGGATACTGCCAATACGCCTGCGTTTCACCTCCTGGCAGACCCAGATGGTGAAGCCAAACATCAATGACGACTGACGGTTCCGGCTTATAAAAGCGCTCAAACGGGCGCTTTTTATATGCTTAGAAACGATTAATCTTCGTTTTTCTTGCATAATTGAAAAAAAAATACTACCTTTGCACGCAAATTTGTAATACAATGAAAAAAATACTCATCCTTTTATTAGCGCTCATGCCGGTTTTGGGAGTCCATGCCGGTAAGGCGGACCGACGGACTGAGGTCCTCTCCTGCGACCTGCGCTGCCAGGGCTGTTGCGACAAGGTTATGAAGAATATCGCCTTTGAGAAAGGCGTGAAGGACTTGCAATGCGACCTCAAGAGCAAGACCGTTACCGTTACTTTCGACACCCGCAAGACTACCATCGACGAGCTCTTGAAAGCCTTTGAGCGCATTGGCAAGCCCGCCAAGGTAGTGACCGAAAAGAATAACCGTCCATGACCCGCAAAGACCTGCTCATACTCGTCCTGCCGTGGATTATCATCGGTTGTGCCAATCGCGGCATAGGACCGCAGGGCGGACCGAAAGACTCGGTGCCGCCGGCACCTCTGCGTTCCGTGCCGGAGAACGGCGCGGTGGAGTTTCATGGTAACAGGCTGGAGATAGCTTTCAATGAGTATCTGCAGCTCGATAATATCGGCCAGAATCTGATTATGTCCCCTCCGCAGAACCGGCCGCCTGATGTCAAGGTGCGCGGCAAGAGGCTGATGGTGCAGTTTGCCGACAGCCTGCGGGACAGTACTACCTATACGCTTGATTTCGGGAATGCGGTATGTGACTTTACGGAGAAGAACCCGATACGGAACTACCTCTTTGCTTTCTCCACAGGTCCGTTCATCGATACGCTGGAGGTGCGAGGTAAGGTCTATGACGCCCGCACGCTGAACCCGATGGAGCAGATTTTCGTCGGCATTCACAGCAATCATGCAGACTCGGCTTTCACCCGTCTGCCTTTCGATCGTATCGCGCGGACGGACACCGCGGGTGCGTTCGTTATCAGTAATATCCATGCCGGCAGCTACCGGCTCTATGCCGTGGATGAGGTCAGCCGCGACTACCGTCTTACCCCGGGTGAGGCACTGGCTTTCGCGGACAGTATCCTCACGCCTGAGGTGCATCCACATTATGAGACCGACTCACTGGGACGTGACACGCTCCTGGGGTATGACTACGGTCCCGCGGATCTGATACTATGGCTTTTCAAGGAGAACCAGCAGCGTCTGTACCTGCAATCCACCACCCGTGAGCAGCAGCACCTTATCCGGTTCTCTTTCTCCGCCCCGCCGGACAGCCTGCCTGTGTTCCGCGCTCTGCCGCCGTACGCAGTGGATAGCACCCGAACGGACTCACTCTGGACGGATCCTATGCCGTATATCCACACGCAGTTCAGCGAGAAGAACGACTCCCTTACGCTCTGGCTGACGGATAGCATCGCCATCGCGCAGGACTCGGTTTTCCTGGAGATACGTTACCGCCGTACCGACAGCCTCTATCAGTTGGAGTGGGCTACTGATACTCTCCGTGCTATCTGGCGCGCCCCGCGTCTCTCGGCGAAAGCCAAAGCTGCGCTGGAGCGGAGGAACAAAGCACGCACGCTGGAACTCAAATCCAATGCCCGTAACGGATTCGAACTCTACGACACTATCGCGGTGAGCTGCGCTTCTCCCATAGCATCCGTGATGATGGATTCCATCCATCTGTTTGAGCGTGTTGACACGGTGCTCAAGCCGGTGGCTCTCACGCTGTTAAAACACGATACGCTACCGTTGCAGCTGCGTTTTGCAGCACCTCTACGTGCCGGTAAGAAATACGAAATCCGGTTGGACTCCGCGGCGCTCTTTGACGTCTATGGGGTGACCAACAAACCAGTCAAATTCTCCCTGCAACTCAAGACCCCGGAGGATTACTCTACGCTCCGTGTCAAACTCACTCCGTTCATGGCGAATGCGCGTATCCAGGTGCTGAACGCCAAGGACGAGGTACTGCGGGAACTGACGGCTGTCCCCGAAGGGGCGTTCTTCAACTACCTCAAGCCCGACACTTATTACCTGCGCCTCTATCTGGATGAGGACGGCGACGGGCAGTGGACAACCGGCTCATGGGAGCAACACCGGCAGCCGGAACCGGTGTATTATTTCCCGGACAAACTGCAGACGAAATCCAACTGGGATTTTGAGGAGGAGTGGAATTATCTGGCGGTACCGCAACTGGAAGCCAAACCCAAGGAACTGATCAAAGCCGCCGCGGCTGCGATGAAGAAGAAATAAGATGCAACGCTGTAAATGGTTCGATAATGGTTTTCTGGCGTTCGGTCTGTTGCTACAGGTCGCCACGTTCTTTCTCATGCCACACGATAGCTGGCTGTCGCTTGTAAGCGGCTGTCTTGGAATATGCTCGGTGTGTCTTACGGCGCAGGGGAATATCCTTACTTTTGCATTCGGATTTGCGCAAGTGGGTACTTATACCTATTTGTGTCTTACCCAGCGTTTATACGGCGAGATAGCCATCAACGCCTATTATTTCGTGACAATGATCTACGGGGTGTATGTATGGCGCAAGCGCCTGCAAACCGGAGCTGAAGAGGACACCCATACGACGGTCGTTCCCCGCAGTCTGTCGCGGCCGGTGATAGCCGGACTGATGGTATGCACGTTTTTAGCTTCCTGGCTGGCAGGGTGGGGGTTGGCTACCTTCACGGACGACACCCAGCCTTATCTCGATGCTTATACGACAGTACCCGCGCTGGTGGCGCAGGTACTGATGATATTGGTTTATCGCGAGCACTGGTTCATATGGCTCGCCGTGGATGTGCTGAGTGTGGTGTTATGGCTCCGGGCGGGCGATTACTGCATGACGGCGCAGTACGCTTTCTGGTGCGCCAACTGCCTCTACGGCCTCCGCCGCTGGCGTTCGTTAGGCATCTCCAGAGTATAGAGAATAGCTTCGCACTGACGCATGGCATTGCGTTTCTTCTGGCCAGCGGCAAAGAGGAACGTCTCGGCTGTCACTACGCGTGCGTTGACTTGGTCCAGACGGGTCAGCGATACATACGGACCGCCCATCGCCTCGCCGTCCTCTATCTTCCATAACCCGCGGGTCTCTACTCCGTAGAAGCCTCCTACGGTATCGCGTAGCATGGGGACGGAGCGGCTCACCGGCGGGAAATGTTTGTACTCCGTTCCCATATGGCTGCCGGGCACTTGGGCGGTCACTATCTGCCCTAACACCGCATTGCGCATTTCTACGAGTGCCTCGTTGGAGAACTGTTCCTGAGACGTGTACGGATAGCTGTAAACGAGTACATCCTTACGCATCGGACCCTTGTTGTTGCAGCACCAGAGGACATTCACCATTTGGTTATTTACCATTTTGTCATTTATGGACAGGACGGTGTCCATGATCAGTATGTAGTCCTCGGGGATAAGGAGGTCGTAACCCTGTTTGTTCAGTCTCGCACGTGCATTCTTGTTCGTATTCGCGCGATAGAAACGGATCTGCCGCGCTAACTCTTCGCGTACAAACCATTCGCGCACCGCTTCGCCGTTCTCCGACCAATACTGCAGAAACGCCTCCTCGCTCGGTGCCTGGATACGTACCATGGCTTGCGGCTTGGACCATATATCGCGGCTGTATTTGGTTTGTACCATTGTATATTTGTGTTCGTCAATATCAACGAGCAGGATATTCCGTGTGGACTTGAGGAAGTTGTCAAACTGAGCCACCGGCACGTGCGAGACGGTGAATACCGGCTCCATCTGCGGCAGACCGTACATGTCTGCCCCCATCGTGGCACATATCGGTTCTTTCACGCCACCGGCGCTCACCACCAGACATTCATAGATACTTCCCGTGGCGGAAGTGAGCAGTTTGTCACTCTTGCCACAACTCATTAAGAAGAGCGCACTCAGCGCCAAAAACAACATTTTTTTCATCTCTGCGTCAATTTTTGCTGCAAAATTACAAAAAAATTTGCATATGTCAAAAAAAAATTGTAATTTTGCACCCGAAAGAGTAAAAATTAACATCTAATTCAACTACTCACATGACGTTGTTCACTGATTTTATTTTTCTCACGAATGAGGTCGAAGGTTTCAAGCAGTGCCGCGAGACACGCTCTGAGACATCCACGACGGCCATCTTGTGTACCGCAGGTCACATTAATGTGTACTACCGCGGCGAGATGCTTCGTATCAATCAGAATGACCTATTCGTTCGAGTACCCAACGCTACGGAGCTTGGGCCGTATGAAATCTCTCCGGATTTCCAGTTTGTAATGATTGCTATCCCGAACACTATCTTCGAGGGACTGATGCTCGACCATATGCGTGTAGAACCCAGGTGGTGGCAGAAGTTGGAGTACCTGAAATCGCATCCTATCTTTCCTCTCAATGAAGTGTCCCGGGAGTTCTTTCACACGTATGTGCATCTTTTGACGCTTCAGCTCAATGACAAACTCTCGGATTACCGCCGCCAGATCCTGCAACTTATTGCTCGCGGCGCTACCATGGAGTTGCTCAACTATATGGACAAAGTAGTGACATTTACGGAGCATGAAATATCGCGCCAGACAGTGAACTCCAGCGATTACACGTTCCATTCGTTCATGCACTTGCTGCGTGAGCACCCGCACGAGCGTGAAGTACAGTGGTATGCCAAGGAGTTGGGTATCACGCCCAAATATCTCTCGGAGATATGCAAGGAGCGCAGCGGACGTTCCGCCAGCGAGTGGATAGCGGATATCACGGTCTCGGAGCTCAAGCAGTACCTGCGTAACACGACATTGCCTATACGCGAGATAGCCAAGGTGATGGAGTTCCCTAATGCCAGCTTCTTCTGCCAGTACACCAAGAAGCATACCGGCATGACTCCGAATCATTTCCGCAAACAAAAGATGGCGTAACAGCCACTTGTGCAAAGCAAAATCCTCCGCTCGTACAGCGGAGGATTTTTCGTAGTTATGCACGCGTGAATGCCTGCATGCAGGCTCGCTTTTACCAGGCGAACAGCGGATGTTGTACCATCTCGCGGTTGACTTCTTCGCGCACCATCTCGATGACTGCTGTGCTCTGTACCGTGTTTCCTTGTACGTCGGTCAGCACGCGGTCGATGAGTTCTACTATCCAGCCCATCTTGTCTTCTCTCAGACCGCGGGTGGTGATGGCCGGTGTGCCGAAACGGAGACCAGAGGTCTGGAAGGCGCTACGGCTGTCGAACGGGACCATGTTCTTGTTGGTCGTGATATCCGCAGAGACGAGTGCCTGCTCCGCTACTTTTCCCGTCAGCTCCGGAAATTTTGTACGCAGGTCAATCAGCATGGAGTGGTTGTCCGTACCACCGGAGATAACTTTGTATCCCTTGGCCATGAACGCCTCTGCCATGACGGCCGCGTTCTTTTTCACCTGTTGCTGGTAGGTCTTGAAACCGTCGGTCAGCGCCTCTCCGAAAGCAACCGCTTTGGCTGCTATCACGTGCTCCAAAGGACCGCCTTGTGTGCCGGGGAATACTGCTGAGTCGAGCAGGGTACTCATCTTCTTGAGCTCGCCCATCGGCGTGGTTTTTCCCCATGGGTTGTCAAAATCCTTACCCATGAGAATCACACCGCCACGAGGACCGCGGAGAGTCTTATGCGTGGTTGAGGTTACGATATGTGCGTATAGGAGCGGGTTCTCCAACAGCCCTGCGGCGATGAGACCTGCCGGGTGAGCCATATCGACCATGAAGATTGCGCCTATTTCGTCTGCCACGCGGCGGATGCGGGCGTAGTCCCACTCGCGGCTGTAGGCACTCGCGCCGGCGATGATCAGTTTCGGCTTATGCGTGCGCGCCTTCTGCTCCAGATCGTCGTAATCCACGCGTCCTGTCTCTTCCTTCAGGTCATAACCAATGGCGTTGAACATCAGTCCGCTGAAGTTCACCGCGGAACCGTGACTCAGGTGACCGCCGTGACTCAGGTTAAGCCCCATAAACGTGTCGCCGGCTTTGAGGCACGCCATGAATACCGCCATATTAGCCTGGGCTCCTGAGTGGGGCTGTACGTTCACGTACTCGGCGTTGTAGAGCTTCTTCAGCCGCTCGCGGGCAATATTCTCCGCTATATCCACGATTTCGCACCCGCCGTAATAACGGTGAGACGGATAGCCCTCCGCATACTTGTTGGTCAATACGCTGCCCATCGCTTCCATTACCTGGTCGCTCACGAAGTTCTCGCTTGCAATCAACTCAATGCCTTTCGTCTGACGCTCACGCTCCCGGCGGATGACATCAAAAATCTCTGTGTCTCTGTTCATAGTATTTTTGTTTTATGGATCTCTTTTGTATTGCGGCTACAAAGGTACAACAAAAATTGCACATACGCAAGTTTTTGAAGTATTTTTTGACGAATAGAATGCAATTCTGTCTGTTTTGGACCACAGCACCGAAGATCAGATAGACGCACGGTATCTTGTCGGTACCCGGCAAGTGCGACCATTGTCTCCCTCTACGAAATAAAAACAGCAGCCTTTAAGGTTGCTGTTTTTATTTCGGGTGGAGAGTGGGGCTCGAACCCACGACACTCGGAACCACAATCCGATGCTCTGCCAACTGAGCTATGACCACCATGTACATTTACCATTTGGTCATTTACTATCTGGTCATTTATTTGGCCATTTAGTCAACTTCCATTTGGCGCCTTTTTTCAAAAGCGGATGCAAAGGTACTGCTTTTTTTTGACATATGCAAATATTTTGGCAAAAAAATGCATTTCTACTGCATTATTTCTGCCAAAGGGACCTTAACGAAGTCTCTTTCCTGCCATAAAGGGTGTGGAAGCGTGAGGATATTTACCATTTTGCCATTTACCATTTGATCATTTTGACATTTGATTTCTGCACCGGAATCATCAAAGGCGCGGATGAGGTCAATGTCTATCGGGCGGTCGGAGTAGGCGGGATGAGGGGGGATGGTGGATTGGGTTTGTCCCGAAGACGGGACAAGGGTGTATGATGAGGGCAGGAGTGGGAGGGTCTTTTTCGTACGCCCTAAGGAGCGTTCGATGGATTGGGTGAGACGTAATACCTCCAAGGGCGTTTTGTCGCATTCGAGTGAACAGCAGAGGTTGCAGAACTTATTCTCCGAATCAAAGCCCCAGGGTTCGGAGTAATAAAAGGATGAGCAGCGCCGGATGGGACCGATATGCTGCTCAATGAGTTGTACGGCTTGGCGGAGTGTTTGTTCGCGGTTGCCTAAGTTTGAGCCTAAAGAGAGATAATATATCATTTGAGACTCCGATGAAAGTCCGATAAAGGGAGGAGGTGAAAGGTGAAAGGTGAAAGGTGAAAGGGGGGAGGGGATAGGGGATTATTTTACGGCTTTTTCGAGGTGATTCATGGCCTCCACGGCGTAAGGGTAGAGTATGGATGTCTTGACAATCTCCGCTTTGTCCAGCCAATGGAAGGTGCGGTTGGTATGCTCCATGGCAAAAACGACTATCAAAATCAGGACAGCGAATTTTAGCAAGCCGAAGACGCCTCCCAGCGTGCGGTTGATCCATCCCAGATGAATGGCTCTCAGAAGGCGTGTGAGCATACGCGCCAGCAGCGACAGGAGGATGGCTACAGCCAGAAAGACGAGCACGTATGCCACTACGTTACATACCTCTTGCGGCCATGCAAACGAGCGGAGCAGCCAAGCCGAAAAAGAGGGCGCAACCATACGCGCGCCGAGCACTCCGAAAATCACCACCACGAAGGCGATGATTTCGGAGATGAACCCGCGCATGATTCCTCTGACCAATCCTACCAGCAAGGGCAGGAGAATCAGAACGTCCAACCAGTTGATTCCTTTCATTGAAGCTTGTAGTACTTGTACTCTTCCGGATCAAACTCTACCGGGGTCCAGGTGCTATCCACCGCCGGAGAGAATTTATCCGCCTGGTATTTATTCATGTCAATATCGGCGATACCGATTCCGGGGATTCCACGCGGCGTGAGTGACCACTCTTTTCCGGTCAGGTTCTTCAGGCCTCCGGCATATGTGCTGGACGCATTATCGCAATACCATCCCAGAATACCGGTGATATTTCCCGACCATTTCGAGCAGTTCACAACGGCGTTGGTCAAATCAGGTTGTGCGCCGGGGAGGAAATAGTTGGCAAACTTGCAGTACTCCGAACTGGAGACGCAGATGGTTTGCTGGCCGGACTTATTGGCGATGATACGCGATTGGGGGTAGCCCAGGTTCTTGGTAGTAGGAGCAAAGACGTTTGCGTAGTCCACCGAATCCGGATGCGCATAGACGCAATCCGCCATAACGCCGTCCTGGGTGTAATACTGGCCGGTGAAGTGGACATTGGTCAGTTTGACCAGACGTGCGTCCAGTTTGCGGATGAGCTGCATATCACTCAGCGTGTTCGTCATCTTGAACTGAATACCGCGTGCGGTATAGAGGTCTGTCATCGTACATTCGTCGTAGATCAGTTTGGACTGGTCCGGCGTACCGAGCAGTTTGACTGCATTGCGGAACTTAGCCGCCGGAATACGTCCCGGAGCCCATCCCACTTTCTCTTGTGCGCTGGAAGCGTAGATATTATTGTTGTAGGTAGGGATACAGAGTTGCGGCTGGTTGGCATAACGTCCGATAGCCAAGCCGTTGCAACGGATGAGTATCTCTTGTCCTATCTGGAACATGCCACCCATCGAACCCATGTCCACCGAGAGACGGAGGTTCTGCTGCTTGAGGTCGCCGGTTCCCGGCAGGGACCAGCTGACAGCCTGCTGGATAACCAGGGACTTATAGAAGTTTCCGGAGTAGTCATCGGTGGTGACGCGTCCGCGGAGATAGATACCGATGGTATCTGTCGGGATGGTATCTACCGAGAAGAGATAGATGCCGTCCTCGCCGTTGGTGGAACGCTTGCGGTAAGGTGTGGTGTCGTTGCCGAAATCACCTTTCTCCGTCATGAACTCATCGAGGAACTCATGGATGGTATAGAGTTTGTAACCGTCCGGGTTCTCCTCTTCAAGCATAGCTTCCAGCGAGGAGGGGTCCGCCTCGACAAATACGTCTTCCTCGGTCAATGCACGCGGTTCGCATGAACTTACCAGAAGTACGAAAGAGCATAGTACAAAGTACAACAGATATTTATTCGTCTTCATAATTGCTTAGAATTTATAGGTTACTGTTAAGAAGAAGTTCACGCCCCAAGCGTAGTAGTACTTGGACGGGTATTTCCAAGCATTGGCGGTGATGACCGAGTTATGGTAGTCTTTCTCGCCTTGTAGTACGCCGCGCGGGAGACGAGCCTGCTGGTAACCGCCGGTTTTGAAATGCGTGTTATTGGTGAGGTTCGTCACGCTCAGGTTAATAGACAGCGACTGGCGTTTAGGCAGGTAGATCAGTTTTCCCACCGAAGCGTCGATGATGAAGCGGTTGAGGGGATTGGTAGCCGCCAGTTCCTCCTGCATGGTCATGAGGTTGTACGGATATTTGAGTTGCGGAACACCGTTGGCGTCCAGCACTGCGTTCTCATATACCGCATTGCCGTTCTCCTCCATGGAAACGCGGAGAGCCTTGCCGTCCGTTGTCTCGATGGCGTTGGCATAGCTGTCTCCGAACCATCCATTGACAGAGGTACCGTCCATACGGATACCGGTGTACAGGCCTTGCATACGACGGCTCGGCGCAACAGAGAGGTAGTTCCAATCGTGGTAGTTGACGGTAATGTCGGCGAACCACATCTTGGGGTGGAAGAAGCTCAGTTTGAG
>Ga0256405_10009112_pt1 | contig 13765 bp, 15 predicted proteins | sample RumenRJG_02DNA_FD_189096 | JGI IMG/M metagenome (GOLD analysis project Ga0256405, IMG submission 189096) | Bovine rumen microbial communities from Lethbridge, Alberta, Canada - RJG_02 | ecosystem: Host-associated > Mammals > Digestive system > Stomach > Rumen | place: Canada: Alberta...
TCGCAAAAAGAGTCTTGTTAAGTTTTCCAGAAAATGTTACTATATTCATGTAGCAAGTTGGCTGCTTGGGTTTGTTTGGTTGGGGAACTTAACAATACACCATAGCAAGCAAAATTTGCTACACTTTAATTTTTTCGGAATCAGTTGCTGGCTGATTGCCATCGCGTCAGCGATTTGGTACAATTATAAAAAAGCTGGCAGAGGTGTGAAATGTTTCGAGAAGAACTGTTTGACGGATATGTAATCTGCTGTGACGTGATCCGGATGGGAGAAGACTATACTCTTGCAGTCTACGGTGGAGGCAGGCCCCATGTGGGAAGCGTGGTCATGGCCATTGCCCGGCCTAGCCTGAGCGGGGAAGGGATCAGCGCCACATCTTCGGTGCTCAATGGCGTGGGCCACAAGGATGAGGCTATAGGCCGCATCTTTGCCGAGGCAGTGGCAAAGGCGAAGCGCTGCACGGCGGTTTGCTCCTGCGGTATCCATGTAGATAATATCAGCCCTGAGCAGCTTCTGAGGGTGCAGGGTTGCTGTGACCGATTACTTCAGCGAGTATTGATAGAGATTAACGAATAAGCCGCAGAATGAATAAATGTAATCTCCGCACGCATTTGCTCGTGCTTATATCGGCGTGTTTTTAATGTGGAATATGACAATCGCACCATCAAAGCACTTCCGCTTTGATGGTGCGATTTCATTTTGTCACTTGAGCGATGGCTGCGGTCCGGAAAACAATTAGGCGAATTTTTTCGCTGATGTGCATCATTTTCAATTCATTTTGAGTAAAAAGGGAAAATACAAAAAAGAGAAAACAGCAAAAGAAACAAAAATGTGTCCCTCGGTTTGACAATTTTGTAGAATTTTTTTGTATAAACGAATCGGAATTGGATTTATCGAATTAAAATCAAAAAGGAAAGGGGAATAATGCTAAAATAGAGCCAGTACAAAGGTACGTCGCGATAAACCTTTTGTCCCCGGCCGATGCGCACGGCCGCGGGATACTCCGAAAAAATGAGAGGAGAGAATTGGTTATGGCAAACAACGGGAAAAACGATAAGCTGAAGAAAGCCGTATACCTCGTCCTGATCTTTGCTGGCTTCGCAATTTTGAGAAATTTTGTGCCCTCCGGTCTGGACCAGGCGGGATGGGACGGCTTCCTGGTGCTGTTTGTGGCGGTCCTTCTGTGGCTGACAGAGGCGGTGCCCATGGCAGTCACGGCGATTTTCGTGCTGTTCTTCGGCGCTTGGGTGGGCTTTGAAACAGAGGGCACCATCCTGGCAAACTTCGCGTCCACAGGCCCCTTCTTCCTGCTGGCCGCGATGATCATCGGACAGATCTTTTCCAAGGTCGGTCTGGGCAAGCGCATCTCCCTGTACGTTCTGCCCGCCTTTGGCAACAAGGCCAAGGCGGTGCTGCTGGCCGTCATGCTTGGCACCTGCATCGTCTCCATGTTCCTGGCGGACATCCCCACGGCACTGGTGTTCTTCGGCCTGTGCATGCCTATTCTGGAGCAGAACAACTGCAAGCCCGGCGAGTCCAAATTCGGTAAGGCCATCATGCTCGGCATTCCCGTCGGCGCCGCTATCGGCGGCATCGGCACGCCCGCCGGCAGCGGCATGAACGCGGTCACCATGTCCCTGATGAAGAACATCGTGGGCGTGGAGGTCAGCTTCGCTCAGTGGTCCCTGGTGGGCGTCCCTGTGGCGGTGGTGAGTACGGTTCTGGCCTGGCTGGTGCTCTGCTGGCTGTACAAGCCCGAGATCGACGTGGTCAAGGGGCTGGACTCCCTGAAGGAGGATCGGAAAACCATCGGCCCGCTGCGCGGCGATGAGTTGAAATTTACCATTGTTTTCGCTATCATGATCGTGATGTGGTTCATCCCCAAGAGAACCGGCATCGACATGTATATGACCGCCTGGGCCGGCATCTTCGTCATGTCCCTGCCTGGCATGAACATGGTCGATTGGAAGGACGCCAGCAGCAAGATCGACTGGTCTGCGTTCCTGATCTGCGGCGCCGCCACCGCGCTGGCGACGGTGGTCGCCAACCTGGGCACCGGCGAGTGGCTCAGCGGCATTCTGGCAAATCTCTTCCTGTCCAAGGTCGCGGGTATGGGCATCCTCGTGCTGGTTTTCGTCATCAATATCATGATGATGGTGGGCCATTACCCGATGCCGCAGGGCGTCTCCCTGGCCGGCCTTTGCCTGCCGGTGGTCGGCGGCCTGGCCGTCACGCTCGGCGTCAACCCCATTGTGATCTGCCTGCCCGTCTGCATGTCCACCAGCATGCTTCTGCTGGTGCCCATTGATCCCACCTGCTTTACCACCTATTCCGGCGGTTACTGGAAGATCAAGGACATGATGGGCTCCGGCGTGATCATCACCCTCTGCTATGTGGTGGTGGCCTCCGTTTGGACGGCGGTCGTCGCCGGGCTGGGGCTTCTGAGCTGATAAACCCGGATCGGCCGCAGCCGATCGGGAAAATGATATGGAGGGAAGCCAATGTTTCAACTTGATTCCGTAGACGAGGCCATTCTGGACATTCTTCGGGAGGATGGCCGCTGCAGCTACTCTGAAATTGCCGAACGCGTGCATCTGTCCCGCGTCGCGGTGCGGGAGCGAATCAACACCATGAAGGAAAACGGGATTATTCTCGGCTTCACCGCCATCATCGACGCCAAGGCGTTCCAAAAATACGCCGGCATATACATGGACATTGAGGTGGAGCCCAGGATGATCGACCATGTGGCCCACGAGCTGATGAAGCTTCCGGAAATCGCGATCGTTTCCCAGCACACGGGCACCACCGGCCTGCATGTCCATGCCTACATTGACAGCCTGGAAAAAGTTTCCCAATACATGGAGGACAAGGTGTACTCCATAAACGGCGTGAAAGGGGCCGAGGTGCAGCTGCTGATCCATCAATACAAGACCACGGCATATATTGCCAGATATCAGGAGTGAGACTCGGCCCGTTATTTCGAGGAGGACATGAATTATGTGGGAATTTAAATTTTATTCCCGCGGCGGACAGGGCGCTGTAACCGCCGCCAAAATATTGATCAATGCGGCAATTCTGGAGGGCAAGTTCGGCCAGGCCATTCCGTCCTACGGCCAGGAGCGCAAGGGCGCTCCCGTGTATACCTATGCCCGCATCGCGGACGGCCCCATTGAGGTGAAAAGCTATGTTTACCGCCCCAACTGCGTGATCTGCTTCGATACCAGTCTGGCGGATCTGGGCATCGACATTACCGAGGGCGTCCGCCCCGGTTCCACCCTGGTGGTCAACACTAACAAGGACTTCAGCTGCGACGCCTTTGAAACGGTCTGCGGCATCGACGCGGACACGATCACCCATGAGATGCTGGGCGAGGTGCCGCCCAATGTGGCAATGCTGGGCGCGCTCGCCAAGGCCACCGGCTGCGTCTCCATTGAGAGCCTGCTGAAGGCCATCGAAGTAAAAATCCCCGGAAAGGCTGGTGAGATGAATGCAAGAGCTTGTAAAGCAGCGTACGAAAATGCTTGAGACCCTGCCCAAAATTGTCGGGCCGGTGTCGGTTAAGGTCTCCGATGTTCACACCGGCGTCTGGCGTTACCGCCGGCCGGTCATCCGCCATGACGACTGTATTCGCTGCGGCATCTGCGCGGAGTACTGCCCCTGCGGCGTAATCGAGAAGGCCGAGGTCATGACCGTCGACTACACCTACTGCAAGGGCTGCGGCATCTGCACGGTCGAGTGTCCCAAGAAGGCCATCGACTTTGTTCTGGAATCTGAATTTGAAGGGGAGGGAGATCAGTAATGGGTGTGATTAAAGCTCTGGACGGCAACGCCGCCATCGCGCATGGCGTAATGCGTTCCAAGGTGCAGCTGGTCGCGGCGTATCCCATCACGCCGCAGACGCCGATTGTGGAGACGATCTCCTCCCTGATCGACACCAAGCAGTACGACGCCACCTACATAACCGTAGAATCGGAACACTCGGCCCTCAGCGCCGTGATCGGCGCCGCCTCCACCGGCGTGCGCACCTTCACCGCCAGCGCCTCCCACGGCCTGGCTCTGATGCATGAGGTGACCGGCACCTGCTCGGCCTCCCGCCTGCCCGCTGTCATGGCGGTCGTCAGCCGCGCCATCCCCGGCCCCATGTGCCTCTGGTGCGACCACTCCGATATCATGACGCAGCGGGATCAGGGCTGGATCCAGCTCTTCGCCAAGAGCCCGCAGGAGGCGCTGGACTTTATCATGATCGCCTATCGCACCAGTGAGGACGAGCGTGTCCTGACGCCCACGATGGTGGACATCGACGGCTTCTTCTGCTCCCATTTGACCGAGCCGGTGGACGTGCCCACCGAGGAGGAGGCGGAGCGCTTCATCACCGACTTTAACCCTGTCAACGCGGTGCTGGATCCGGAACTGCCCTATGCCATCAACAACCTGACCTCCCCCGCCATCTTCACCGAGATCAAGCGCTCCCAGGATCTGGGCATGCGCGCCGCCGCAGGCGTTTTGGACGAGCGTTTTGAGCAGTTTGGCGAGCTCTTCGGACGCCGCTACGGGCGGATCCTGTGCGAGAACGTTGAGGATGCGGACACGGTGGTGGTCTGCATGGGCTCCATGGCCGGCACGGTGCAGCATGTGGTCCGGCAGCTACGCGAGGAGGGAAAGAAGGTCGGTATCCTGCGCGTTGTCGCCTTCCGGCCCTTCCCGGCGAAGGAGGTCGCGGAGGCTTTGAAAAACGCGAAAAACGTCGCCGTGATCGACCGCGTTTCCGCCATGGGTTCCTTCGGCCCCCTGTATGAGGAGGTCCTGGCCAGCATGCGCCTCGGCAGGCTCGACGCCAACGCCTACAGCTTCGTGGCCGGCCTCGGCGGACGGGATATCTGGGAACAGACCGTGGAGGACGTGATCGCGAGGACGGAGGAGCTGGGCGCTGAGAACTCGGTCTGCGACGCCCCGATCTGGATTGACCTGAAAGAAGAGGAGGTAGTGACAAATGGCTGAACTGGATCTTCTGAGCAAAGGCATGACCACCTGCCAGGGCTGCCCGATGGAGCTGATCGGACGTTCCGCGCTTGAGGTTCTCGGCCCGAAAACGATCACCATGACGCCTCCCAGCTGCTCGGCCATCCTGACCGGCAGCGGCGACGAGACCGGCTGGGGCATCCCCTCGGTGCAGACTGTTCTGATGAGCCTGCCCGCGTTTGCCTCCGGCGTCTCTGAGGCCCTGAAAATCCGCGGCATGGACGATGTGACCGTGATGGGATTTGCCGGCGACGGCGGCACCTTTGATATCGGCCTGCAGTCCCTCTCCGGCGCCATTGAGCGCGGACACAAGGCCATCTATATCTGCTACAACAACGAGGCATATATGAACACCGGCGGCCAGCGCTCCAGCGCGACGACTCTGGGCGCCTCTACCAAGACCACGCCCACCGGCAAAAAGGAGGTCAGCAAGAATATCGACTTCATGCTGCTCCATACGCCCCTTGCCTATCAGGCGACGGCCTCTGTGGGGAATATCCGGGACTTCAAGCGGAAGCTGGCAAAAGCGGCAACCAAGGACGGCCCCTGCTTTATCCATGTGATGACTCCCTGCCCCTCGGGCTGGAAGTTCCCCGCCGACCAGACCGTCCAGATCGCGAAGCTCGCGATCAAGAGCGGCATGTGGCTCCTCTTCGAGCGGGAAGACGGGAAAATCACCATTAACCAGAAACCGACAAATTTTGAGCTGATTCCCGAATACCTGTCCCGTCAGAAGCGTTTCAACCGCATCAACGACGAGATCACTGCGCAGATCATCGAAGAGGCGAAGACGCGCTATGAGACCCTGCAGCAGCTGTCTCAGCTCGCCTGCCTGTAACACATCGGAATGCGCAGAATAGACACTATTCTGCGCATTCTTGCATCCATTCGAAACTTATGAGGACGGGGGAAAATCAATGGCAAACATCATTTCAGTGCGAGAGGCGGCGGACCTGATCCATGACGGGATGACCGTCGGCATCAGCGGCTTTGGCGCCTTTGCCTCGCCGGACAGCATCCTGGAGGCGATTGGCGACAAATTCCGCCGGGAAAACACGCCGCGGGATCTGACCATCGTTTCCGGCGTGGCGCCGGGCGACTTTGTGGAGGACGGCTGCGGCCTGTCCAAGATCCGGGATGAAGGGATCATCAAAACCCTGATCGCTTCCCATCTGCGCATGTCTCCCGCCATCGGGCGCGCCTGCAGCGAAAACAAAATCGCGGCGTTTTCCATGCCCCTTGGCGTTTACGGCCAGCTGATGGCCGCCATCGGCGGCAAGCGGCCCGGCATTCTGACTCATGTGGGCCTGCATACCTACGCCGACCCCAGACAGGACGGCTGTATCATGAACGAGGCCGCCAGAGAACAGGGGCGGGAGATCGTTCAGCTGGTGAACATAGACGGCAGGGACTATCTGTTTTACAAGGCATTCCCCATCGACGCCTGCATCCTCCACGCAAGCTACGCCGACGAGCTGGGCAACGTCTCTCTGCAGGACGAGCCGGTGCACGGCGATCTGCTGGAGCTGGCGTCGGCGGTGCACAATAACGGCGGTATCGTGATTGTGGAGGTCAAGGAGATCGTCGGCGCCAACACCCTGGATCCGCGGCACGTGCTGATTCACAAATCCATGGTGGATTACATCGTCAGAGCCGGGAAGGGGGATAACGCCGCCCTGGCCTACGAGCCAGCCATGATCGGCGATATCCGGGTTCCCACCGAGGGCTCGGTCAAGCCCCTGAAGCTCAGCTACAAGAAGGTCATCACCCGCCGGGCGGCCATGGAGCTGCGGAAGGGCGACCTTGTGAATCTGGGCATCGGCATCCCCGCGGGGGTGGCCAACGTGGCCAACGAAGAGGGCCTCAGCCAGCAGGTCACCCTCTCGCTGGAAACCGGCGTCTATGGCGGCGTTCCTCTGGACGGGCCGCTGTTCGGCGCCTCCGTCAATCCGGATTCCATCTCCCGCTCCGCGGATATGTTCACCGCCTATGACGGCGGGGCCCTGAATATGACCGTGCTGGGCGGAGCGGAAATCGACCCCAGCGGCAACGTGAACGTGTCCAAATTCTCCGGGCGCTGCGTGGGCCCCGGCGGCTTTGTGAATATTTCCCAGAACACGCCCAAGGTCTGCTTCGCCTTCTCCTTCACCTCCGGCAAATGCGATATCCGCGTAGAGGACGGAAAGCTGAATATCGTCCAGGACGGCGGCGGTGTGAAATTTATTCGGGATCTGGATCAGATCACCTTTTCCTCCACCTTCGCCCGGGAGACGGGGCAGATGGTGCTGTTCATCACCGAGCGGGCCGTGTTTGAAATCCGCGATGGCCGCCTGACCCTGACGGAGATCGCGCCGGGCGTGGATCTGCAGAAGCATATTCTGGATCGGATGGACTATGTCCCGGAAATCGCGGAGGATCTCAGGCTGATGGATGAACGTCTTTTCCGTCCGGAAAAGATGGGGCTGCGTTTTTGAGCATGAAGAAGCTCATCGTCGGTATCAGCGGCGCGGACGGCCTGCAGATGGGGATTCGTCTGCTGGAACTGCTCCGGGATCTCCCCCATGTAGAGACGCACCTGGTGACGACGCCGAACGCGGCGCGCATGCTGCCCTGCGTGTGCGGTATGGAGCTGCGGCAGGTGCGGGAGCTGGCGGATTACTGCTATGATCCCCGCAACACGGAGGCCGCCATTGCCAGCGGATCCTTCCAAACCGACGGCATGATCGTGGCGCCCTGCAGCATGAGAACCCTGGCCGCAATTGCCGCCGGGCTTTCGGACAACCTGCTGACCCGCGCGGCCGACGTGTGCATCAAGGAGCGCAGGAAGACCGTGCTCCTGACCAGGGAGACGCCTTTGAGCCTGATCCACATCCGAAACATGGAAAGCGTCACAGCGGCGGGCTGCGTGGTGCTGCCGCCGGTATTGACGTTCTATTCCGGGGCGCAAACTGCCCGGGATATGGTCGATCATATCCTGGGAAAGGCGCTGCTGCAATATGATATTACGCTTCCGGGCTTTCGGGCCTGGGAGGGAAAGTAGAGGTATCGCAATGGATTTGAAGGATTGTCTGGTAAAAATGGAACAGGCCGGCCGGCTGACGCACGTGAAAACCCAGGTGGACGCCGTTCACGAGCTGGCGGGCGTGGCCGCGGCGATGGAGGGCGGCAAAGCGCTGGTATTTGATCGTGTCAGAGGATATGATTACCCGGTTACCACGGGTATGTGGTGGAATCGGGAAAATGTGGCCGCGATTTTCGACACGCCGGCGCCGGAGCTTTCAGCCCTGTTTGCAAAGGCGATCACCGCTCTGCATCAAGCCCCGGTGGCGCCCGTGCTGGTGGAGGACGCGCCTGCCCAATACGAGTTTATGGAGCGGCCGGATCTAGGCCGGATCCCGGTCCCCACCCACGCGCTGGAGGACGGCGGCCCCTATTTCTCCAACTGCGTGATCATCGCCAGGGATCCGGATACCGGTGTGAGAAATACCTCCGTCCACCGGCTCATGGTCAGCGGCCCGGACCCATCACTGACAACATTGTCACCGTGGGAAAAATTCTGTCTGGCTATGATGCAGATCGACCAAAGAGCAGCTTTCATTTCTGTATAGGACTACGAAGCAATCTACGTCCATCGTACATATTTCCTTTACTTGTCGGCATATACAGCTTTACTTTTCCACAAATTTGAGTATAATAAGTAAAGGAGGCGATGCAAATGTACTACTCTTACGATGGGCTTGAACGGTTCCTTTCAGCCAAAGGCATGACGAAGACCTCGCTTGCAGCGGAGCTCGGCATTTCATCCAAGACGATGGCTAAGATGTCCCGCGGCGAAAAGATCGCCGACCATGTGCTGAAAAGAATTACCGATTATTTTTCCTGTTCCGTTACGGAGCTTTGCGCCGAAAAAACCAACAATTTGCTTCTGCAAACTCTGCGGGACGAAAAGGATGCAAAGATCTCCGGCGGCCTGTATCACGAGCTGCAAGTGCGCATGACGTATAACTCCAATCACATCGAGGGCAGCAAGCTCAGCGAGGATCAGACGCGCCTGATCTTTGAAACGCGGACGATCAATGCCACGGGCGGTGTTCCCGTCGATGATATTATCGAAACGGTCAATCATTTCCGGGCTATTGACTATGTGATCGACGTAGCCGAGGATGAGCTGACGGAGGAGATCATCAAGGAGTTGCACCGCATTCTGAAGCAGGGCACAGCGGATGCCTCGCTGTCATGGTTTGCGGTTGGTGATTATAAAAAACGGGCCAATGTGGTCGGCGGCCGGGAAACCGCGAAGCCGAAGGATGTGCCGGCGCGTATGAAGGCACTGCTGGCTGCCTATGATCCCAAATCTGTTGAGGACATCATCGCTTTTCACCACGAATTTGAGAGCATCCATCCGTTTCAAGACGGCAATGGTAGAGTCGGGCGCTTGATCGCCTTGAAGGAATGCCTGCACCATGGCATCGTACCGTTCATCATCGAAGACGCGAAAAAGGCGTTTTACTACCGCGGCCTTGCCGAATGGGAGAACGAAAAAGGCTATCTGATCGATACCTGTCTTGACGGTCAGGACACCTTCAAGCGCCTTCTCGCCATGTTTGACATTGATGTATAAAGATAAAACAGCATGCAGCGAGACCATCCCAAACTTTGTGTAAACCCCCGATGTGGTGTAGAATAGAAGCACCACATTGGGGGTAATTATTATGGCCAGAAAGAATCGTACCCCAGAAGAAAACGCGCGTCGGGAAAAAATCAGAGAACTGCTGCAGATGGCAAACATAGGCAGCATGGAGGACATCCAGAGCCTGTTCAAGGAAACCATTGCCGAGTTCATGGAAAACGGCCTGGAGGCAGAGCTGGATGATGAACTTGGCTACAGCAAGTATGATTACAAAAATTAGGACACGGATAACAGCCGCAACGGTCACAGCAGCAAAACACTGCGGACCAGCTTTGGCGATGTGGAAGTGTCGGTGCCTCGTGATCGGAAAGGCGAATTTGAGCCCAAGGTCCTGAAGAAGAACCCGACCAGCATCAGTCAGGATATTGAGGAAAAGATTCTGTCCATGTACGCCAAGGGCATGACCACAAGTGATATTGAAGCACATATTCAGGATATCTACGGCGTAGAAGTGTCCGATACAACCGTAAGCCGCATTACGGATAAGATTCTACCCATCGCAAAAGAATGGCAGCAGCGGCCTTTGGAGGCCATCTACGCGGTCGTTTTTCTCGATGCCATCCACTACCATGTGCGCAGCGAGGGACAGATCGTCAAGAAGGCTGTCTATATTGCCATTGGTATCAATCTGGACGGCAAGAAGGACGTTCTGGGTATGTGGGTCGGTGAAAATGAGAGCGCCAAATTCTGGGCAACGGTACTCAATAGCTTGAAAAACCGGGGTGTTGAGGACATTTTCATCGCTTGCACGGACAATTTGACTGGGTTTCCCGCAGCGATTGAAGCGGTGTTCCCCAAGACAGAGGTTCAGAACTGTATTATCCATCAGCTCCGGAATTCCAGCAAATATGTATCCTACAAAGACATAAAGGCGCTCATGGCAGACTTGAAGGCAGTCTACGCTGCGGTGGATGAGGCTGCGGCTCTGGACGCTCTGGATACCTTTTCAGAACATTGGGATAAGAAATATCCCAAAATCTCTCAGTCCTGGCGGGATAACTGGCCGAATCTCAGCACTTATTTCAAGTACCCCCAGGAGGTTCGCTGCCTGATCTATACGACCAATACCATCGAGGGCTTTAACCGCCAGCTTCGGAAGGTGACCAAGGCAAAATCCGTGTTTCCCACCGATGACAGTCTGCTGAAAATGCTGTATCTGGCCATGATGGATATTACGAAGAAATGGACTGGCAGACGGCAGGACTGGAGCGTGATCCACGCACAACTGGCTGTATTCTTTGCGGATCGTATGCCGGACTGACCGGCTGTAAACCGGCATGTCAAGGGTCGAGATGAACGGAGGCTCAGGCCTCCGCCCTTGACATGCCCTCAGACTGCTGTTATTTTGTAGACAAGGCGGCAGCAGCTGGCGCCGCTCCCGCCTTGAAAAATTTTTGCTCTGTTTTGCACTGGCCGGCAGTGTTTACACAAAATTTGGGACAGACCCAATTCAGCAATTATTTATTGCTTGCTGTGGATTTCATCCAGGGTCTCTTTGGCGCTCTTAATGAAGAGTGAAAGGTCTATTGACATGGTCATAGAATCATAGCCTTTAGAGAAGCCGTCTACAACTCCTTCGGGTGTCATGGTAAAAAGCATACAGATCTTTCCGGCACGGTGGCATGCATTCTTTATGCGCTCGAGAGCGGCCTTAAACTCCGGAAGGTCAAAACAACCCGGGATGCCCATTGAAATAGACAGGTCGAATGGGCCTATAAAAATACCGTCTACACCATCAAGCGCTGCAATTTCCTCGATGCATGAGAGTGCTTCGACAGTCTCACACTGCGGAATAAGCAAAACATTGTCGTTGAAATATGACATTGTGCCCTGTACATCCAACGGAATACCGTAGCCCCAACCGTCCTTTCGAGTTGGACAGAAACCTCGCTGCCCGATGGGAGAATACTTTGTGTATTCCACAAGCTTGCGAACCTCGTCTACATTTTTGACACATGGAACGATAAGCCCCTGTGCGCCTACATCAAGCAGCTTTAAAACTGCGGGTCTTGAAATCTCGCGGACGCGGCAGAAGGGGGTAATTCCTTTACTTTCGGCAGCCATTATGAGCTGTGCAGACGTCTCGGCCTCTATGGGAGAATGCTCATTATCGATAATTATGTAGTCAAAGCCGGCAGCGGCACATGCCTCTGTCATAAGCGCGGAGGCAGACCCTATAAAAGTGCCGATAGGCTGCTCGCCGGCCTGCACCATTTTTTTAAATCTGTTCATTTTCAGCAAATTCCTGTTTTATCTTTGGACACGGCCGGAGGCATTGCCTTTTGCCAGTGATTCGACCTCTGCGACGCTCATGAGATTGAAGTCATGTTCAATCGAGTGCTTGAGACAGGAGGCTGCAACAGCAAAATTGATTGCTGCCTGATCGTCATAGTTATTGAGCAGAGAATAGATCAGACCGCCGCCGAAGCTGTCACCGCCGCCGACGCGGTCAACAATATGAACGTGGTAGGTGGTGGAGAAGCAGGAAGAATCACTTCCTGCATCATATAACATACCTGCCCAGTCGTTGTCGGTGGCAGAAAAGCTGGTACGCAGGGTGATGGCAACTTTTTTGAAACCAAAGCGTTCAGCGAGCTGACGTGCAACGCTTATATAGCCCTCATGGTTGAGCTTTCCGGCGTTTATATCGGTGTTTTCAGCCTCAATGCCGAATACGTCTTTCGCATCCTCTTCGTTTGCAATGCAGACATCTACATAGGGCATGAGCTCAGCCATTACTCTGCCTGCCTGCTCGCTGGTCCATAACTTTTTGCGGAAGTTCAGATCACAGCTTATCCTGACTCCCTTGGCCTTAGCAGCTTTGCAGGCTTCCAGACAGATTTCAGGCAGCTTGCCGCCGAGGGCAGGAGTAATACCGGTCCAATGGAACCAGTCTGCACCGTCAAAGATTTTCTCCCAGTCAAAGTCTTCGGGCTGAGCCATGGCAATAGCTGAATAGGCACGGTCGTAAATAACCTTTGATGCACGCTGAGACGAACCCTTTTCACAGTAGTATACACCAAGTCGCTCACCGCCTCGCACCATGGTAGAGGTGTCAACACCGAAACGTCTGAGAGCATTTACGGCGCACTGGCCTATCTCATGTGCCGGGACCTTGGAAACGAAGGCTGCGTCAAGACCGTAATTTGCAAGAGAAACTGCGACATTTGCTTCCCCGCCTGCATAGGTTGCTTCAAACCTTTCTGCCTGTATAAAGCGAAGATACCCCTCAGGATTCAGGCGCATCATAATTTCACCAAATGTAATTACTCTCATTTTGTTAAGCCTCCTCAACTGCTTTTACTATAGCTGCCGCAACGGCAGTGATCTTGTCATATTCACCGGCACTTATCCATTTTGCGTTTGCCAGATTGCCGCCAACTCCTACTCCGCAGGCGCCTGCGGCAAGGAACTCGCCTATATTCTTCTCGTTTACACCGCCAACGGCCATCATTGGAATATGGCTCAGCGGTGCACGAACAGCTTTAAGATATGCTGCACCCAAATTTCCGACAGGGAATATCTTTACAAAATCGGCGCCTGCATTATGGGCCATTTTAATCTCGGTGGGAGTCATCGCACCGGGCATTGAAACGAGACCGAGCTCACGGGTCTTTTTTATTACCGCAACATCGGTATCAGGTGAGATAATAAAAAGTCCTCCGGCTTTTGCCGTCATCTCTACGAGTTCAGGACAAGTGACTGTACCTGCGCCTACCAGCATCCGACCTTCAAATTCCTTTGCTATTGCACCTATTGCATCGGCTGTACGCTGCCAACTGTCAGGATTTTTCTGGTCGTAGGTTATTTCCATCAGGCGAATGCCGCCTTTGTAGAGCGCCTCAGCAACCTGCATACACTGCTCCGGCGCCGCGCCGCGAACGATGGCGATTATCTTATTCTTTTTTATACTTTCAAGTACGGTTTCTCTCATTTTTATGACCATACCTTTCCGCTGCGCGGACGGCACAAAAAGGCATGAAACCGGTGCCTCTAACGCAGCAATCAATAATCTGTTAGAATGTACTTGAGGAAGCAGGCACACTACAGAGCACG
>Ga0256405_10009114_pt1 | contig 13757 bp, 10 predicted proteins | sample RumenRJG_02DNA_FD_189096 | JGI IMG/M metagenome (GOLD analysis project Ga0256405, IMG submission 189096) | Bovine rumen microbial communities from Lethbridge, Alberta, Canada - RJG_02 | ecosystem: Host-associated > Mammals > Digestive system > Stomach > Rumen | place: Canada: Alberta...
TTAAGGGCTGGGTTACTGACGAAGGTGCATTTGACTTTTCGACTCAGATAAAAAAGGATACGTACATAAAGGCAAGGCTTTTGAAAAAGCTGCAACTGAAAAGAGGAGGTGAAATAAACAGTATGTTAATGAACCGTCTTTCTGGCGGTAGTGCGAAAAAATTTGCAAAATCTTCTGAAAAAAAGTACTCTCGGTATTACTTGGATAATAATCAAAAGATTCCTGTATGGTATGAACAGGAAAGCGAGACAATCTGGTATTATCTTGAGCCGGACAGCATCATGACTTTGGTTCAAGACAGCTGTTATATGTTTGGAGAATGTAGTTACATTGAAGCTATAGAAACATGTGATTTTGACACGTCTACGGTTTCTTATATGTCTTATATGTTCTATGGTTGTAGAAATTTGACAAGCCTTGATGTGAGCAAGTTTGATACGTCTAAAGTTACAAATATGGATTATATGTTCAATGGTTGTAGAAATTTGACAAGCCTTGATGTGAGCAAGTTTGATACGTCTAAAGTTACAAATATGGATTCTATGTTCAATAGTTGTAGCAATTTGACAAGCCTTGATGTGAGCAACTTTGACACCTCTGAAGTTAAAAACATGTACGCCATGTTCTGTGGTTGCCGCAATTTGACAAGCCTTGATGTGAGCAAGTTTGATACGTCTAAACTTAAGGGTATGTCTTTTATGTTCTATGGTTGTAGAAATTTGACAAGCCTTGATGTGAGCAAGTTTGATACGTCAAACGTTGGGGGTATGTCTTATATGTTCAATGGTTGTAGCAGTTTGATAAGCCTTGATGTGAGCAAGTTTGATACGTCTAAAGTTACGGATATGTCTTATATGTTCAATGGTTGTAGCAATTTGACAAGCCTTGATGTGAGCAAGTTTGATACGTCTAAAGTTATAAGTATGGCGTCTATGTTCAATGGTTGTAGAAATTTGACAAGCCTTGATGTGAGCAAGTTTGACACGTCTAAGGTTACATGTATGGGTTATCTGTTTTATGGTTGCCGCAATTTGACAAGCCTTGATTTGAGCAGCTTCAATACATCTAAGACTAAAAATATGAGTTCCATGTTCGCTTGTTGTGCTGGATTGAAGGAACTTGATTTGAGTAACTTTGTCATATTAAATGATACAGAAGATAATCTAGATGTAGAATCTATGTTCAGTTCTTGCGAAAATCTGACAACAATATATGCTGCTGCAGGAACTGATTGGGGAAGAATAGAAAACATAAATTCCGATAAAATGTTTCTTGGTTGCTATAGCCTAAAAGGCGGCAATAATACGGTATATGATGAATCTAAAACAGATAAAACATATGCTTGTATTGACGGTCTTAACGGCAAGCCCGGCTATTTTACGGTAAAGGCTGCTGCAACTGAGTAAAAGTATGCCGTCGCCCGGTTGAACAAGATTCCGGATGACGGCATATTTGTATGGGCTGCGCCTAGACATGCGGTCTGAAATGACAGTGAACGGTATAGAAGGGGGGCCCTTCGAGAGCCTCAGGGACCACCCTTCGACAAGTACTTCGACAGGCTCAGTAACCGCCCTTCGACGGGCTCAGGGACCACTCAGGGACCACCCTTCGAGAGCCTCAGGGACCGCCCTTCGACAAGCTCAGGGACCGCGCCATGAATTTAATGAATAAGACAGAGTCCTTTGGTTTACTTGATTTTGTCAAAGCATTAGAAGAAAAGCTGCACCTTCGTTTTGCAGAAGGTGCAGAAGCCTAATAAAAGATTCTTACCAGAATAGAGCCGACTATTGTTGATGTAATGACGCTTGTAAGACCTGGAAGCATAAAACTGTGATTCAGCAAATATTTTCCGATTTTTGTTGTTCCGGAGCGGTCAAAATTTACAGTGGCAATATCAGAAGGGTAATTAGGAATAAAGAAATAGGCATAGACGCTCGGCATAACACCAAGCAGAACAGGACCAGGGATTCCTAATTTATAAGCCAATGGAAGCATAGCTACAAGAGTTGCGCCCTGAGAATTAATCAAAACGCTTACGGCAAAGAACGCAAATGCAATAGTCCATGGAAAGCGTTCTACGATATTTTTAAGATTTCCTTCTATAATGCCCAAATAGTTAGAAAAATATGTATCGGCAAGCCAGGCAATTCCGTAAATGGCAACGACAGCTACCATTCCGCTCTGCCATACGGCTCCGCTTACGGCCTTTTTCGGTTCCGCTTTTGCAAATATAATCATAATGGCTGCTGCTGAAATAAGTACAATCTGGATTATAAGGTTCATTCCAAGCCTTGAAGATTTTTGAGTTCCGTCTGCAAGGGTTGTTATGTATTCAGGACGGATATCATGCCCTGCAATCTGGAAAATTGAATAAAGTACGATAATTGCTATTGCTCCAAGGAATACAAAAACTGAAATTTTTGCATTTTTCGTAACTTTTTTTTCAAGAACAGAAGCTGTAGAACCGTACATATATTCTTTTGTCTGAGGGTCAGCAAGTCTGGCCTGGAATTCTGGATCTTTATCAAGGTCTTTGCCGCGTTTATACGAAACAGCCGCAGCTGCCATAATACCGCATAAACAAGACGGAATAGTAATTGCGATGACTTGAATGTTATTTATATCAAAACCGTTTGTTCCTGAAATTACGACAAATGAAGCGACTGCAGCAGAAATCGGGGAGCAGGTGATTCCGACTTGACTAGCAATGGAAGCGACGGCACAAGGACGTTCCGGGCGGATTCCTTTTTTTAAGGAAATATCTGCAATAATCGGCATAAGTGTATAAACTACATGGCCTGTTCCAACAAGTACAGTCAGAAAGAAAGTACAAAGAGGCGCAAGGAAAATAATCTGGTTAGGATGCTTTCGCAGGAGTTTTTCTGCAAGTTGTATCATCCAATCCATACCGCCGGCTGCATGAAGCATACCCGCACAGGTTATAGCTGCAATAATAATATAGATTACATCCGTTGGAGGTTTGCCGGGTTTCATTCCCATAAAGAGGACAAGTATAAAAAGTCCGATTCCAGAAATTGCTCCTAATGCAAGACTTCCGTACCGGGAACCAACATAAAGTGCTCCGAGCACGATGATAAGTTCCAAAATCATTATAAACGTCATACGAAGATTTTAAGTTGGGAAGTTAAATAATGCAAATAAAAATTGTCGTTTATGTTTTATTGAATGCTGAGGGTATTAAAAAAAATTGTTTTGATTTACGGTTCTATGCTTTATTTCGTAAGTGTTGGTTGGAACGTTTCGATGTCCGTTTAATCTTGCATATTTTTGACGGAAAATTTAAAATCCCTTGGAATGAATTAGCTTTATCCGAAGAATGGCAAAAGGCTTGTTCTTTCTGGCAATGTTTAAAATATGTTTCTGGAGGACAAAATGTCTGTCACTGTAATTGCGAAAATAATCGCATTTGTACTTTATCTTGGACTTATGGTTTACGTAGGTCTTAGAAATGCAAGAGGAAATAATTCTGCCTCTGACTTCTTCCTGGGCGGAAGAAAAGTTGGTCCGTGGGTTACAGCCTTAAGCGCAGAAGCTTCTGACTCTTCTGCATGGGTTTTAATGGGGCTTCCTGGACTATGCTACATAGGTGGATTTAAGGAATCTTTCTGGACTGCAATTGGATTGATTGTGGGTACTTATATTGCCTGGCTTTTGATCGCAAAACAGCTTAGAAAATGTTCTATTGCGTTCGGCGATTCAATTACAATTCCAGAATTTTTAACAAACAGATTTAAGGACAAATCATACATTCTTACAATTGTTTCGGTTTTCTTTATCGTTGTTTTCTTTACCATTTATACAGCCAGCGGATTTGTAGCATGCGCTAAGCTTTTCCGTTCTGTTTTTGGTCTTAACTGGAACGTAGGTCTTGCAATTGGATTTGTAATCATTCTTTCATATACGATTTTGGGCGGCTACAAAGCTGTTTGTACAACAGACTTTATTCAGGGAATGTTGATTTTTATTGCCTTTGTTATTTCTTCTGTCATTGTGATTGTTTCTTTGGGTGGAGTTTCAAATTCAATTGATCAGGTAAAGGATTTTACACAGCGTGCTGTAAGTGGAGAATTTGGTGAAATCCTGAAGAACAAATTCGTTGCAAATAAATCATTCTCACCTATGTCTGCAATCTCTGCATTTGCATGGTGTCTTGGATATCTTGGAATGCCTCATATCATCGTGCGCTTTATGGGCTGCCGTTCAAACAAAGAAATTAAAACTGCTCGCCGCATCGGTATTTCATGGATGATTATTTCGTACATCGGAACATTCATTATTGGTACACTTGGAACAGCTTATCTTATCAACAAGGGAATCCTGCTTGGTGCAGATTCAAGCGAAGTTGCTCTTGAAGGAGTAAAAGTTCTTGGTCTTGGAACAGAGGAAGCTATTTTCAGTGAATCTATGCTGAGAATGTATCCGGCATTTATTGCAGGTCTTTTCCTTTGTGCAATCCTTGCAGCTTCTATGTCTACTGCTGACTCTCAGCTTCTTTCTGCTTCTTCTGCAATCGGTCAGGATATTTACAAAGGTTTGATAAAAAAAGACGCTGATGACAGGAAGGTTCTTCTGGTAAGCCGTATTTCTGTGTTTGCAATTGCGGTTGTCGGACTTTTGCTTGCATTGAATCCAAAAAGTTCAATTTTCTCTCTTGTATCTTTTGCATGGTCAGGATTTGGAGGAACATTCGGACCTCTTATTCTGCTTGCACTTTACTGGCGAGGAACAACTTCAAAAGGTGCTGTAGCTGGTCTTATTTGTGGCGGTGTAACAGATGTTGCATGGCACTACCTTCACGGCGGCATTTTTGACGTATACGAAATTCTTCCGGCATTCATTGTATGTCTTCTTGTAACAGTTGTAGTTTCACTTTTTGATAAAAACAAAGATCCTGAAATGCTCAGAGAATTTGATATTTACAAGAATATGGAAGATTAAAAGAATTCCGTAAAATGTAAATAAAATTAAGCCGCCCAGTATCCGAATGAAATGAATTTTCTTCGGATATTGGGCGGTTTTGTTAATGTATATTATGAGAATTCGAATTAATGTCTGTTAAGCCAGTCTATGATTGCATTTATTAGTCTTACAAATAAAGGAACATTTTTTTCATCGGATCAAGCTTTATGAGGTACAATCATTTGTTATATGGACGCACGCGTTGGGGCGCTTTTTATAGAGTGATAGTCTAAAAGACAAAAATATAGTATATTGAAAGCATGGTAGCACTTGCAGAAACACTTGAAAAAGAACGTATTTCTCATGCACTTGAAACTTCCTTAAACCATAAGGAAACTTTTGGGCAGTATTTTACTCCATACCCTATTGCAAATTTCATGTCTTCATTATTTCCTGCAACAGATAAAAAGATAAAATTGCTCGACCCAGGAGCAGGAATAGGAACACTTTCGTGTTCCTTTATGGAAAGAATCTTAAAAGAAAAATGGAATACACCGGAAATTCATGTTTCTGCCTATGATATTGACAAAGATGTATATACAACCTTAAGTAAAAATATAGCCTCGTCAAGCTCGGCTTTCCAAAAATCAGATTATGAAATAATTTCCGAAGATTTTTTGGAAAAAACTTCTTTTGAATACACTTGGAAAATTAATGAAACCTACACTCATGTTATAATGAATCCACCGTATAAAAAGATTTTGACAAATTCAAAAGAGAGACAGTCTGCACGTGCTTTCGGATTGGAAACAGTAAATCTATATTCGGCTTTTATGGGAGCTGCGATTTCTCTTACTGAGGATAATGGGTATATAGTTGCAATTGTTCCAAGAAGTTTTTGCAATGGCGTTTATTATAAGCCGTTCCGAGAATTTATCCTAAAAAACTGTGCAATTAAGCACATACACCTTTTTGAATCTCGTGATAAAGCATTTAAGGATGAAGCTGTTTTGCAGGAAAATATCATTATTATGCTTCAAAAAAATGTGGAACAGAAAAATGTAAAGATTTCATACTGCAATGATGATTCTTTTGTTGGACTTTCGGAGTTTGATGTTCCTTTCAGTCAGATTCTGCATGAAAACGACAAGGAAAAATATTTTAATATCCCGACAAAACAGCAAGTTGGAAATGTGGAACCTACAATTTATTCAAATCTCAAGGATTTAGACATAAAAGTTTCAACAGGCCCGATTGTCGATTTTAGAATGAAAAATCTTTTGCAAAAAGATTATGTTGCAAATTCAGTTCCTCTTATTTATTCTGTTCACTTAAAAAAGCATCATCTTTCATGGCCACAAGAATCAAAAAAACCGAATGCAATTTTAGAATCTGACGAAGTTAATAAACAGCTTTTCCCGAAAGGCTTTTATGTACTCGTAAAAAGATTTTCCACAAAAGAAGAAACAAAAAGAGTTGTCGCTTCTCTTATAACGCCAAATGATTTCAAAAATGATGGAATTGCTTTTGAAAATCATTTAAATGTTTTTCATCAAAACAAATCAACTTTAGACGAGAATATCGCTTATGGTTTAGTATGCTGGCTGAATTCTACTTACATTGACGAAAAATTCAGACTTTTTAGCGGACATACACAGGTGAATGCGACGGATCTGAGGAATCTTCCGTATCCGTCATTAGAACAACTTTCAAAGCTTGGCATACAATTAAAATCAAAAACAGAATGGTGCCAAACTTTATTTGACGAACTTTCAAAGGAAATAACAAATTGAAAATTGAGGAACTGATAAAACAGAAGCTTGAAGAAGCTATAGAACTTCTTAAAAAATTCGGAATGCCAACTGAACAGCAAAATGAACGCACGGCATATTGCTTGCTTTCTCTTTTGAATGTAACACCAGAAAAAGAATGGAAAAATGCAGAAAACCCATTGGTCGGAATTACACCGATGATGACTTTTGCAAAAGATTACTACAATAAAGAATACGCACCGAACACTCGTGAAACTTTTAGACGGTTCAGTACACATCAAATGGTACAGGCTGGAATTGTGCTTTACAATCCAGATAAACCTGACAGACCAGTAAACAGCCCAAAAGCTGTATATCAAATTTCACCAGCTGCTTTGAAAGTAATAAAAGCTTACAAAACGAATAATTTTGAAACATTGCTTGCAGATTTTGTAAAGAATCAGTCTACACTCTCAGCTCAATATGCACATGAACGAGAAATGAACATGGTTTCTGTAAAAATCAAAGAGAACCACAGCATTCAGATATCTCCAGGTAAACATAGTGAACTTATCAGAGATATAATCGAGCAAATGGCTCCGAGATTTTTACCAAACAGCACTCTTATTTATGTTGGTGACACTGGCGAAAAATGGGGTTATTACGACCAAGAACTTGCAGGAAATCTTTTGTTCAATGTACAACAACATGGGAAAATGCCTGATGTAATTTTGTATGTTGAAGATAAAAAATGGCTTGTTCTTGTGGAATCCGTAACTTCTCATGGTCCTGTTGACAGTAAAAGGTACATCGAACTTGAAGAATTATTTTCAAATGTGACGGCAGATAAAGTATATATTTCTGCTTTTCCTGACAAGAAAACATTTACGCATTATGCACAAGATATTGCATGGGAAACAGAAGCATGGATTGCAGACAATCCAACCCACATGATTCATTTCAATGGGGATAAATTTCTCGGGCCTCATAAAGAATAACACATAACAAAGGTTCGTAGCCGACAGCGGAACAATCATTTGTTATATGGACGCACGCATTGGGGCGGTTTTTTAATCTAGTTTTTTTTGATTAAATGTAATATACTTTGCGGATATGGGTGGATTACCAATTTTAAGAGAAGATGATTTTAATTCATCCTTTTTCAAAACAGAAAAATATACTCTCGCCCCAGATTTTCAATTTATTTATAATAATGGAGCAATATATAATAAAGATTGTATTTTTTTTCTAAAAACATTAAAAGACAGTTCTGTTGATACAATCTTTGCAGATCCTCCATATAATATCAAAAAAGCATCTTGGGATAATATAGGCAGTATCGATGAATATGTTAATTGGTCGATGAGTTGGATAAAAGAAGCTTCTAGAATTCTCAAGGAAACAGGGACGTTATATATTTGTGGTTTTACAGAAATTTTGGCGGATTTAAAAAGACCAGCATTGGATTTTTTTTATAAATGCAAATGGCTTATCTGGTATTATGATAATAAAGCGAATTTAAGTAATGATTGGGGCAGAAGTCACGAAAGCATCCTTTGTTTAAGAAAATCAAAGGATTTTACTTTTAATATTGACCAAATAAGAATTCCATACAACAAACATACCATAAAGTACCCTGACCGAAAACAAAATGGAAAAAACAGTCAATATGGGAGCGGAGCTCAAGCTAATAAAATATGGCAGCCAAATCCTAATGGTGCGAAACCGAAGGATGTTATAAATTTGCCTACAACTTGTAATGGTATGGAAGAAAAAACTGTTCATCCAACACAAAAACCAGAGGCCTTATTGAGAAAATTGATTCTTGCATCAACAAATGAAAATGATATTGTTGTAGATCCATTTTCTGGTTCTGGAACTACAGCTGTTGTAGCAACAGAATTAAATCGCAAGTTCCTTGTAAATGATAATTGTAGTGAATATAACATAATTGCTGATTCTCGTTTGCAAAAAGTCAAACATAAATCTATTGAAGAATGGATTGCATTTGATAAAGAAAATGAAGAAAGGAGAAGGAGTCTTAAATGACGCTATATACTTTACTTGGAAAAGTTGAAGATGATTCGGTTAAAGAACTTTCTTGGTTTTTGGATTTTGCAGAAGAGTATTTAGATTTTACAAAATTTGGAGAGGCTGTAACTCCAAATATTCAAGCTGATATCGTTTCTCAAAATGAAAGCAATTACCATTTTATTCAATACAAAGATGATGGAAAACATTGTGTAACGCGTCCAATAAATTCTGATTTGTTTATTAAAGCAAGTAATTTTTCAAAAGCACGAAAAATATTTGAAGATTCTCTCCCATATATCAAAGATATAAAGGATGATTTTGAAGTTAGAAAAACGATAAATTCTGTAATTTATACTTGCCAGCAAAGTATTGGATGTACATTAGATGCCTTAAATAATTCAAACAAGGCAAAAAAGAAAAATGGAAATTATTTTGAAATTTTAATTAGAAATACTGTAAAGACTTGCGGAATAAATATTAATGATAGAGATGAAATTGTAAATCTAGCTGATACAGAAGAAACAATGAAATTTGAGCATGATATTATTTTATTAAACGCTAAAAATGAAGAAAAGGCTATCGGGCAATTAAAGACATCCTCAAAAGATAGAATTGATAAAATCTTCTTAGACAAGCATATGTATAATAAGCTAAAAAAAATTGACATTCCTCATTTTGCTATTTTTCTAAATGATGTTCAAAGAAAGGAAAATAAGAACAAGGCAATTTATGGAATCAATTCTACATTTTTACCAGGTCATTTTAAAGCATATACAATTGCACTAAATCCATTGGATGGTGTTTATTATTTAGATTTACGTCCTTCAATTACAAAAGACGCATTCTTAAATGCTCGCATAAAAACATTTGATAATTTCTTAGTTGAAGATATGTGGAAATTCATTGAATAAAAATACATAACAAAGCTTTGTAGCCGACAGCGGAACAATCAATTGTTCCGAGCCATTATTTCGATGAGCCTAAAAAATGCATCGCATTTTTCTTAACGGCTCTTCGATTGTAGGCAGGGTCAAGCCCGCTGCGGTATAACCCGTTGTTATATGGACGCACGCATTGGGGCGCAGTACTGAAGACTTACTATTTTTCTTATTATCCTTTACAATAAAGCATAAGCGAGGGGTATTTATGGGAAAGGTTCCTCATTTAGTACAATATCAAGGTTCTAAAAGAAATTTAGCAAATAAAATAATCCAATATATTCCTAAAAACACAAAGCGACTAGTAGAACCTTTTTCTGGCACAGCAGCAATAACAATGGCATGTGCATTTAATGACATTGCAAAAGAGTATTTAATCAATGATTTAAATACACCTTTAATTAATTTATTGAAAAATGTAATTGATAATCCCGAATATGTTTCAACAGAATATGAAAAAATATGGAATGCACAACTTAAGGATTCTGAAAATCATTTTTATATTATTAGAGATGATTTTAATAGAACACAGAATCCTGTTGAATTTTTGTATTTATTAGCAAGATGTGTTAAGGGTTCTGTAAGATACAATTCAAAAGGTCAGTTTAATCAAAGTCCTGATAAACGTAGAAAAGGAACAAATCCTTTAACCATGGCAAATAATATTTTTGGCATATCAAATTTATTAAAAGGTCGCGTTTCTTTTTTTTCCTTAGATTATAAAGAAATTTTGGCAATGACAGATGTAGAAGATATAATTTACATGGATCCTCCTTATCAAGGTGTTTGTGGAAATCGAGACTCTAGATATTTTGCAGCTATTAGTCATGAAGAATTTACAGAACAACTGAAACTTTTACAAAACAAAAAAAAATCCTTTATAGTAAGTTATGATGGTAAATTAGGAAATAAAACTTATGGAAAAGAGTTCCCTTCAGAAATTGGTTTAAAACATATTCTATTACAAGCGGGACAATCCTCTCAATCAACGTTATTAGGAAGAAAAGAAGAAACTTTAGAATCTTTATATATTTCAAAAACATTATATGAAAAAGAAATAGAGGTCTATAATGGATTATTCGAAAGAGTTTCTTGATTTATTATACTCAGTAAAAGAAAAGCGTCCAAAAACAGTTATTCAACATATTCTGAAAAATGGCTTTATTACCACTGAAGAATTGAAAAATACTTATGGCTACAATCATCCTCCGAGAGCTGTAAGAGACGTTCGTGAACATGGAATCCCAATAATCACATATAGAGTTGAAGGTTCTGACGGCAGAAAGATTGCCGCATATAAATTTGGAGATTATGAAAAACAAGCTATAAACAAAAAGGCGGGAAGAACTGTATTATCTAAGAAATTAAAAAAAGAATTAATCGATAAATATGGATTAAGATGTTTCATTTATAATGAACAAATGAATGAACAAGAATTACAAATTGACCATAGAGTTCCCTATGAAATCGCAGGTGATCCCGATGGTGACCTTAAAGCAGAAGATTTTATGTTACTTTCACCATCAGCAAATAGAGAAAAAGATTGGGCCTGTGAGCATTGTACAAATTGGCAAACAAATAAGGATGTAAAAATTTGTAAAAATTGTTATTGGGCATACCCAGAAAAATATGAACACGTTGCTATGAAACAAATTCGACGCATTGATATTGAATGGGAAGAAGAAGAAATCCCTTGGTATGAACAATTAAAAGAACTAGCAAAATATGTCAACAAGGATGTGCAAACTGTAATAAAAGATATCTTAAAGAACTATAAAAATACATAACAAAGCTTTGTAGCCGACAGCGGAACAATCAATTGTTCCGAGCCATTATTTCGATGAGCCTAAAAAATGCATCGCATTTTTCTTAACGGCTCTTCGATTGTAGGCAGGGTTAATCCCTCTGCGGTACACAAACTTCCTCCGCACAATAATGTTCCACATAAAATTGGGTCAAGAAAATACGGAATGTTTTTTTTATTTGGGCACATTAGTTTACCGGTTAGCTTGGCTTGATTCTGGTTTTCTGGCGGGCATGAACAGGAAGGTATAGGTATGAAAATATGTATGTCTAGGTAAATCCGCGGCGCCCGGCATGGAAGGGGCACCGCAGGTGCTTGCGGAGCGCAGCGGAGCAATGAGCGTTAGCGGAACCCTGGAACGCCGGTTGCAATTTATGCTGCGCTGAAAATGCTTATGCATCTGCAAAAACTTTTCCGTCTTCCAAAGTGATTTTGAGTTTTGTGTATTCGCTGTGAAAATCGTTTTTTAGGCGGTCCAGGTAGCGGGCGCTTTCCCATTTGCACATAGGCAGGTCGTGCAGAAGGTAATTTCCGCATGATTCAGGTTCTGTTGCCGGAACTTTATCCTGTGTAAGGATCCACTCAAGGCATTCGATTGTAAGGCTTCTCATATCTTCTACGCTGTAGTTTCCTGTCATAATGATATACATGCCAGTGAGACAGCCCATAGGTCCTACGTAAACTACATCTTCCTTTACTTTTGAATTGCGGAACCATGTTGCCATAAGGTGTTCAAGACTGTGGATTGCGCCTGGTGCAACAGCAGGCTCTTTGTTTGGTTCCGTGATGCGGAGGTCATAGGTTGTAAAACCTTTGTCTTTGCGGGAAATGTAAATTCCAGGCTTTAATTTTGTGTGATCGATTGTGAAACTCTGAATTACTTCCATAGATACCTCGTATTATTTGTTCGATTATTCTGTCTTTTAGCAGTAAGTATATTATATGACAAACCAAGAAGATGATTCAATCGTAATAGCAGGGAACCGTATTCTGAATTCTGGTGTAAATATTTTTCAGGCGTCGTTAAAAATTTTTATAAAAAATTTAATTTTTGCGTATGATGTTAAATTGACTGAACACTGCGTTTAGATATAACTTAATCCAAAGAGTTTAATAAGGAGTGTCTATGAATAACAAAGATGCAATTAAGGTTCTTAAAGAACTTCAGACTTATTGTTCGGCAACATCGCTTGATGCGGTTAATTACACTATTGCTGTGCTTGAAAAACTTGAGGCTCAGGGGATTTTGGAGCCGCTTAATACTGATTTTTCTAAGATTACGAAGTAGGTGATGTGATAAGAATTATGTCCATGTAAATTTTATCACATCAGTCTTGCATAAGTAAAAACTGATATTTAGTGCATCTATGCACGACCGTTAACGCGGAGTTTTATAGGAGTAAAGAATGGAAGGAAGTTTTCTATCGTTAGTGCCTGCAATTGTTGCGATTGCTTTGGCCTTGATTACTAAGGAAGTTTATTCTTCACTTTTTATTGGAATTGCTATTGGCGGAGCGTTTTTTGCAGCGGGAGCCGGATCTGGTTTTACCGGTTTTTTTACGCATGTATTTAATGACGGAATGATTGCCCAGCTTAGTGACAGCTGGAACGTGGGTATTCTGGTTTTCCTCGTTGTGCTTGGGTCTATGGTTGCCCTTATGAACAAGGCGGGCGGTTCGAAGGCTTTTGGTGAATGGGCCAAAAAGCATATTAAAAGCAAGGCCGGGGCACAGATAGCTACAATTGGTCTTGGAATTCTGATCTTTATTGATGACTATTTTAACTGTCTTACCGTTGGTTCTGTAATGAAGCCAGTTACAGAAAAGCACGGAGTTTCGCGGGCAAAGCTTGCATATCTCATTGACGCAACTGCGGCTCCTATTTGTATTATTGCACCGATCAGTTCTTGGGCTGCTGCTGTTTCTGGTTTTGTCAGCGAAGGAGAAAACGGCATTGCGCTTTTTTGTAAGGCTATCCCGTTTAACTTTTATGCTTTCTTTACTATTGCGATGACTTTATTTCTGGCTGCTAAAAACTTTGAGTTTGGACCAATGGCAAAGGCAGCAAATGATTTAGGTGAATTAAATAGTGAAGATTCTGCTGATCCTGTTGAAATGAAGGGGTCTGTTATTGATCTTGTTTTACCGATTGCAATGCTGATTGTTTTCTGCGTTCTTGGAATGATTTATACGGGCGGATTCTTTACTGCTCAGATTGCTGGCGAGACTGAAGGAACAATGGTTGCAAATCCTGCTTACCTTAATTTTATTGAATCCTTTGCGGCAAGCGATGCTTCAGTTGGTCTTGTTC
>Ga0256405_10009116_pt1 | contig 13753 bp, 11 predicted proteins | sample RumenRJG_02DNA_FD_189096 | JGI IMG/M metagenome (GOLD analysis project Ga0256405, IMG submission 189096) | Bovine rumen microbial communities from Lethbridge, Alberta, Canada - RJG_02 | ecosystem: Host-associated > Mammals > Digestive system > Stomach > Rumen | place: Canada: Alberta...
AGCATCGTCAACGCCTATCAGGCAAAGACGGGGCTTTCCCGCAACAAGATCGCCAAGCTGATGTCCGACGAAACCTGGCTTAACGCCAAGAAGGCCGTTGAACTGGGATTCGCCGATGAGATCATGTTTGACGATAAGAAGTCCGATCCGAAGGCCGTCCCTGCCGAACAGGGAGACGGAGAACAGGACGGCGACGAGGCCCCGGAGGAGGGAGAGAATGGGGAAGTCCACCTCGAAGGCACGAAGGTTGCTGACGCACTGGAGGGATTGCTGTATTCTACCCGCACTATGGGACAGGCGATCCTCAACAGCATCGGCGCTTTCGATGAAGGGGAAGCCCCTGACGAGGGATCAGCCCAGGATGACAGTGATGCCGATGAAGCCGTTGCCCAGGACGAAGAGCCTGTGCAAGAAGGGGAGACCACAAAGCAGGCAGTCACCGAAGGTACGCCGAAAGGGGAAGCAGAGCCTGTGGCGGAAGATTCCGCTGAGGAAGAAGCACCTGTGAGCGACAAGGCCGATCCTGATGAGGACAAGCCTAATCCTGACGAGGACGAGCCTGATCCTGACGAGGATGAGGATGATCCCGACAAGGACAAGCCCGCCCCGGAGGCAGAGGAAGCTGATCCCGACTCGGATGAGCCTGACCCCGAAGAGGATAAGCCCAAGTCCTCCCCTTCCAACATTCTCCCCGAAGGCTTTATTCTGCCGCCGCTCCTGCCACTGATCACAAGGGTGATGCAGGAGATTTTGACGCGCAGCGTGTGGACACCGACATTTTTGTGCCCGTCGCCAGAACCAGCCCCAAGAGAAGGGTAGTGGACTTGGCGATTGAAATGCACAACAGGCGGATGGCGGGCAACATATACAGCTGCTAAAAACATAGTGGAAGGGAAACTAACAACTGCAAACAGGAGTGGTATTCGAGGCGTATTTCAGGATGCGAAAACAAGGAAATGGCGTGCTTCAGGAAGCGATAAAGGAAGAACAGTTTTCCTTGGTAATTACGATACTAAGGAAGAAGCAATAAAGGCCAGACAAAGATTTGTTAATAAAAAATACGGGGACATTATGGATGAGATAGAAAACGGAGTAAGTAATGAAGATTGATGGCTGTACATTTCCGTTCACACGGGCTCACGTTTCCCACACCCCCCAACCGCCGAATACCATCCTCCCCAGACCCCTACACCCAACCCCAAGTATCCAACACAGGAGGTCGATATCCATGCAGACCACCAAAGATGTTTTCTTCGAACTCTCCGATGACGATCTCACCCTCGTCACCGGTGGTGGCAGGGAAGACCTTCCAGAAGTTAAAAGCTATCGGCCCTGCCCGAAGTGTGGACCTGTAGAGGTAGGGAAGGATAAGAAGTGTCCACGCTGTGGGAGGAAGTTGTAAGCCATTCTTACCCAACACCTGCCGATGACGCGCAGGGGCTATCAGCCTACCTTCCTGAAGATCCAAAACTATCAGGGGTTTCCACAGCCTATCGCGGTGTTTAACTGCCCGCTGTGATGATGGAGGAGAGGGGAGGGGTTTTAACAGCTCTTTGCTTGCAAGCGCTCTAGAGGACAGGGTGTAATGCCCTCAGGCATTATATAGAACAACGTCATTTTTCTCATCCCTGCCCGCGTGGCCGTCAAACACATGCTGAGCAGAGAGCCGCATCCCCTCCCGCGCTGTGACCATCGCAGCCGGTGAGGGGTTGTTTTTTGTGGCTGGTTTTGCATTTTCCCCCACTCTACCCGTATGGTCATCATGGTGCGGCGAGGGCCGATATTCACCTATTTCTGCTCTCATTTTTGCCCCCCAGCCCCTCCAACGCCCCTCAATTGTAAACTTTTAATAAAAGTGTAGAAGTTAGATTATGTAAACTTCCAATACTGTACTATTTTCTTTTCTAAAAGAAACCGTTTTAGATGTAAACTCGTAATTTTTGCGGTGTAAACTTCCGCTGTATATACAGATTCTTGCATTTCTAAAGATTCTTTACACAAAAATAATCGAACTAACGGCAAGACAGTAGGAATACTTAATGAAATCGAGGTAGACATTATAACAATATCCCATATAAATCGACTGTAATAGTTAGCGCTTTGCGGTGTAAACTTTACCATGAATAATGCTATACAGTATAAATCGAACTAACGCCAAGACGAGTAAACTTGCACTGGCGCTGGCTTTGGCAGTGATGGTTTTCGCTGCTATGATTCCGGCTGCACTGGCTGAAGATACCACTATCACGGTTGGCGCGATCGAGAACGATACCGCCGTTAACCACCTCTACACTGCCTATCGCATCTTCAGCGGTACTGTGTCCGAGGATGGCAAGACCCTGTCTGACGTGCAGTATTCAACCGGTGTGAACAACACCCTGATCAACTCCCTGCAGGCCAACACGACTCTGAACGCGATCAGCGAGATCGCTGCTCTGAAGGCGACTGCTACCGAGCCCGCGACTCCCTCCACCGCTCGCGATGTGGCTGAGGCTCTGGCCAAGGTGACCACCACTGCGCAGAGCAATGCCCTGGCTGATGTTCTGAACGCTTATTTCACCACCACTGGCTCTTATGTGAAGCATCAGTGCGGTACCAAGGAAACCAATGGTTCCTACAAGATCAACATCGGTGATGACTTGGGCTACTACTTCGTGCGTGATGACCAGACTGCATATAAGGATGCGGACAACAAGGATACCACCTACACCGGTATTACCAAGTACATCCTGCAGGTGATCGGCAGCACCTCCATCACCCCCAAGACCAGCGCCCCCACCATCGACAAGGTTATTGTCGAGAACAACACTGAGGTCGAGGCGAACAGTGCATCTGTGGGCGATACCGTGACCTATCGTCTGAAGCCCACAGTTCCGGATATCAGCAAGTATAAGGCCTACACCTTCAAGATGCAGGATAACATCTCCGATGGTTTGACCTTGAATAAGGCTACCGCTCCGGCTTCCACCTTCACCATTAAGGTTGGCAACACCGATCTGGTGGAAGGCACCGACTACACCGTCACATATGACACAACCGATAATGATGACTTCACCATCAACTTCACCACACTGTATAGCCGCTTCAAGAGCACCGAAACCGGTGACGCTGATTTTGCGACCGGCACTGCCATCACCGTTGAGTATACTGCGACCATTAACAAGGACGCTATCATTGGCGAGGATGGCAACGACAACGATGCCAGGCTGATCTACACCAACGATGCGAACTGGGGTGGCGCTGGCGATAGCAACTATCCGACCGAGCCTACTGGCGAGACTCCTTGGGACAAGGTTACCACCTTTGTCACTGAAATCGATATCCTGAAGATCGACGGCGATACCGAGATGCCCTTGAAGGGTGTTACTTTCAGCATCAGTGGTGATGCGCTGGAAGCTGTGATTACTTACAGCGTTGATTTCGTGGAGAAGGATGCGGCTTACTGGACTGCCAATCCCACCGAAACAAAGTACTATAAGCTGAAGGATAACAAGTATACCACGACTCCTTCCAATGTTGATACCGTGGATTACTATGATTCCGAGGCGTCTGGCAAGATCTACGCTAAGATCGAGACTGCTTCCAGCACTTCCGCGAAGACTGGCACTCCCGCTAAGATTCAGGTTCTGTCCGGCGATGACGGCGTGATCAAGTTTGCTGGTCTGGGCATTGGCGAATACACCATCAAAGAAGATGCAACCCTTGACGGGTACAACCTCCTGACTGGCGATATCACCGTCAATATTACCGGTAAGGTGGGCACCAAGGAACTTAATGCCACCACCATCGACGATGGCACCGAGAAGATTACTTGGAACTATGCGGTCACTGGCGCTGATAGCTCTGCCTACACCAGCGATGCTAACCACATTGTGATCACTGTTGAGAACAACAAGGGTGCCACCCTGCCCGAGACCGGCGGCATCGGCACCACCATCTTCTACGTGGCTGGCTCCCTCATGGTTCTGGCTGCTGCGATCCTGCTGATCACCAAGCGTCGCATGGGTGCCAACGACTAATCAATCCCCAGAAGTAATACACTTCACACTTACCTCACTCCCTTCGGGGAGTGAGGGTTTCATTTTTTCGGAGGCTCTATGAATTGTTTTGTGATTCTTAGAAAAGACGGTTCATTTACCAGAATAGGGCCAGCGGCAGGGTCTTTGACGACACCGACAGCGTCAGCGTGTTGGCGAAGGAGAATTCGTTCCACATGGTGACGCCGTTGTAGATGGCGATGGTCGAGAGGCCCGGCACGGACACCGGCAGTATGATCCGGAAGAACATGCTGTAGCGGTTGCAGCCGTCGATCTCGGCGGCCTCCTCGATGTCCACGGGGATGGTCTGTTCCATGAAGCTGGTGAGTATGAACGTCGCCAGCGGCAGGCCGAAGGCCACGTAGAGCCCACCAGCGCCCAGATGGTGTCGTACAGTCCCGAGTCCTTGGACATCTTGAAGATCGGGATCAGCGTGACGTGGATCGGCACGGACATCATGGCGATGATGAAGGCCCGGATGGGCAGCCGCAGCTTGAAGCGCATGCGCGACAGCGGATAGGCCGCGAAGGCTGTGATCATCAGCAGCAGCGTCAGCGATACGCCCACCACGATCACGCTGCGCATGAAATAGCCGAAGAAGCCGCGGGAGATGACGTCGGGATAGTTGGTGAATATCCACGGGTCGGGCAGCGTGAACACGCCGTGCTGGAGCATGTCGCCCTGGCCGCGCATGGAGTTGATGATCATGAAGATGAAGGGGATCGCCGCCACCAGCGTCCAGATCAGCGCGAAGAAGATGGCGATGACCCACACGGCGCGGCTCCTGGCGCGGGAGGATCTGATGTTGTCATTCATTGCGCTCACCCCTTCCACATCGACAGCGTCCGCTGGAACAGCAGCGCGATCAGCGTGATCAGTATGAACATGCCCGCGGCCACGCAGGAGCCGTAGCCCATGTTGAAGTTGCTGAAGGACTGCTTGTACATGTAGGTGGCCATCAATTCAGTGGCCACGCCCGGGCCGCCCTTGGTCAGGTTCCATATCAGATCGAAGTACTTCAGCGACCCGATCAGCGACATGGTCATGCCGGCCTGTATCGTGGGGCGCAGCAGCGGCGGCGCGACCGGCGGCTGGTAAGAGCGCACTATGCGCGTGACCGCTGACGCGCATTCCAAAACAGACGACAGGGACGGTTCCCGGGGCCATCCCTCCCAAATGGAGGATGGCGGCGGGGATCGTCCCTGTCTTTGCGGTTTAACGCTTCAGATTTGCTGTTGACGAAACCTTCCTTTGATGCGATAATAGAGTTGATGGATTTGGTATGTTTGACCCGACCCTATGCAAGGAGGAAGCGCACATGAAAAAGCTGCTGGCACTCATTCTCTGCGGACTGATGGTACTGTCCTTCTCCGGCTACGCCGAGGAGGGCGTGCAGGACGGCGCGTACAACGTCGTGGGACCGGGCTTTTACGGAGACCTCGACGTGACCGTGACCATCGCGGACGGAAGGATCGCCGACATCACCGTGGCGAACTGCCCGGAGACGCCCGAGCTGGGCGGCAGGGCCATCGAGATCATGACCGCCGCGATGGTTGAGAACAACACCTCCGGCGTGGACAGCGTGACCGGCGCGACCGTGACGTCCGCGTTCTTCCGCAGGGCCGTGAACGAGGCGCTGAAGCAGGCGAACGCCCCGAACGCCATGAAGGCCCATGTAGAGGCCCCGGAGAAGACGGCGGAGACCCTGGACTGCGACGTCCTGGTCATGGGCAGCGGCACCGCCGGGCTTTCCGCGGCCATCGCGGCGGCGGAGGCCGGCGCCAGCGTCCTGGTTATCGAGAAGCAGGACATTCCCGGCGGCTCCGCCGTGACCAGCGCCGGCATCGTTTACGCGCCGGTGGACGAGGCGGACAGGGACGCGATGGTCCAGTACTACATGGACCGCGCCGAGGGGAACGCCAATCAGGAGCTGCTTCAGTTCTACGCCGACAACGCGCTGGACACCATCTCCTGGCTGGAGAGCCTGGGCGTGCAGTGGCTGATGACCGTCCCCGCGGGCACCGCGCCCGAGCCCCGCGCGCGCTTCTCCATGACCGCCGAGGGCGTGGGCATGACCGGCGCGGCGCTGGTAAATCCGATGCTGGCGAAGCTCAATGCGCTGGGCGTGCAGCTGCTCTGCGGCGTGAAGGGCACCGAGCTGCTGGTGGATGAGAGCGGCGCGATCATCGGCGCGAAGGCCGAGAGCAAGGCCGCCGACTACACCATCAACGCCAACAGCGTCATACTGGCCACCGGCGGCTTTGACGCCAGCAAGGAGATGAAGGCGACGTATTCGCCCGTCGCGGAGGATGACTTCCCGCTGTCCGCCAAGGGCAACGTGGGCGACGGCATCAACATGGGCATGGCCATCGGCGCGGCGACGGAATTCAAGGGCGGCGTCATCGGCTTTGACTTTGTGGACGGCTCGCTGCCCGCCTCCGGCATGAACGCCGTGGCGATGTATTGCTCCAGCTACGTCCAGCCCGACGGCACCTTCGTCAGCAAGGTGATCGACTATCCGATCACCTATACGGCCATCAAGGAACTGGGCGTGCCGAACTTCTACGGCCTCTACGACGCCAAGGGCGCGGATACCGCCGAGCAGGCGGTCGCGGTCGGGTTCGGCTGGAAGGGCGACACGGTGGAGGCGCTGGCCGAGGCCACCGGAATGGACGCGGCGAAGCTGGCCGATGCCATCGAGCAGGACCCCGATCTGACGGAGGCCCCGTACTACGCCGTGATGGTGAAGCCCACGACCATCGGCTCCATGGGCGGCCTGGTGATCGATGCCGACGCGGAGGTGCTGAGGGAGGACGGCTCCGCCATCCCCGGCCTGTACGCCACCGGCGAGGTCGCGAACGGCGGGTTCTATAACGTGGAATACCCCGCGTCTGGCTCCTCCCTCTCCCTGGGCATGACCTTCGGCCTGGAGGCCGGGCGGAATGCCGCGGCCCGAGCGGCGGCTGCGCCCGTCGCGGCCGACGCTGTGACCTCCGCATCCGTGGCGGATTTCTATGCCGACGGCATCCTCACCGGCGACGACCTGATGAACGCCATCAACGCCTACACCGGCTTCTACGCGGTCGGCTCCGTGAATCCGGACGGCACGCCCCACATGGGCTTCTACATCTACAGCTGCGTCAAGGTGGAGGAGACCTACTATCTCATGCTGGGCCTGAGCCCGAATCAGACCACCGTCAATGTGGACGCCGGAAGCGAGCTGGTGGCCATGTACGCCGCGCTGCCCGCCGAGGGCGCGACCTATCCCACCTCCGGCGCGCGCATGACGCTGTCCAAGGTGACCGATGAGGCGCTGCTCGAGGTGCTGCACGCGAATGATCCCCAGGGCTTCACCCCGATGTACTATGAGATCACGGGCGTGAGATCGCTCGGATGATCCAAACAGGCTCCGGACAATGCGGGGGACCGCATTGTCCGGAGCCTGTCTTTCGCATCTGAAATACCTTCACGGCATGTTCTGCTGCCCGCTGCGCGGCACGGCGTGGCGGACAATAATTCGTGCGCGTGTATTCACTCGGAGTTCACAAATGGCTGATAGAATCGAAGCAGCCTGATGTGGGCATATCAATCCAAAGGAGTGTGTCGAGATGAGGAAGCTGTTTGTTCTGGCCCTGGCGATCATGATGGCGGGCGTATGCGTGCTGGCTGAGATCGACCTCGAGGGCGCGAAGAAGATCGCGCTGGAGCGCGCGGGCGTCACCGCGGAGCAGGCGGTGTTCACCAAGGCCTATCTGGACGAGGACGACGGGCGGCAGGAATACGAGATCGAGTTCTACGTGGATCAGACCGAATACGAGATGGACGTAGACGCCGCCACCGGCGAGGTCAACGATTTTGAAACCGAGGCGCACGCCCTGGCCGCCGCGAACGGCCAGATCACCGAGGATCAGGCGAAGCAGATCGCCCTGGCCAAGGTCGGCCTGAAGGAGGAGTCTGTGACCCTCAAGAAGGTCAAGCTGGATGAGGACGACGGCCGCACGGTCTACGAGGTCGAGTTTACCGCCGCCGGGATGGAATATGAATTTGACATCGACGCGGCCACCGGCGAGATCGTCAAATTCGAGGCGGAAAAGGACGACTGACCGGATATAGCCCGTCGGTGCCCTGAACGCCGATCACAGATATTCCCACGCCTGCCCCCGGCGACGCCGGGGGCGCTGTTCATTTGCCATTGACACATTAAGATAACATAAAGAACATATAATAACCACGTAAATCATATATGATGAGACCACTATAACGGCGAGGTGGTCTCCAATGTTTATCATGCGCAGAATCCACGATCAATACGGCGACAATATTTGCCGAAGGTGCATCAACAAGCGCTTCCACGTCGACCTCCAACAGGAGGACTGCCTCTACGGTTACATGTACAAGTGTCCGGGGTGCAAGCAGGGGCGGCAAATCGTGGTGGGCCTGACGCTGTCCGGAAAGCTGAAGACGCTGCTGAAATGAAGCGGTTCAATTTGAAAGCCATCTATCCTCTGACATTTTTAACGCCCTGTCCTTGCTGCGCTGCGGTCAGCCCGGACAGGGCGTTTTATATGTAAAAGCTCAATCGCCGTCCCTGTTGCGCGTCCGGGGTATCAGCAGTCCAGCTCCACCAGCACATACCCGCACTCCGTGCAGACGGAGGCGGTGCTGCCGGGGACGGGGGCTGTGGTATCCATGCTGTGGGCTGCGAGCACCTGGTCGGTGGGGTAGGCATTCGAATCAATGATTCTATAGAAGTCCGAGGCGGCGGGGGCGTCCTTCTCGAGCGGCGTGGGCTGTGTTGAGGCAAAGTCGTCCAGCAGCACGGAGCCCGCGGGGTGCGTATCCGGGTTCAGGGCGTCCAGCCGGTTCATGTAATTGAGGTAACCCACGCAGAAGGCCAGCGACTCCGCGTCCCCGTCGCAGTCCCCCATCTTCTCGTTGTAGTTCCCTTTGATGAAGCGCGCCGTGAAATCCCTCGTACTCTTGTAGGCACCGCCAGAGATGTCGCGGATGACCTCATCCAGCGTATCGCCCCGGTGCAGGCGGCTGAGGATCATGCTCAGCCCTTCCCGCAGCCCTTCGCTGGAGATCGAGGCCACGCCGCCGTTCTGATCGAAGGTCACCGCGCCGACGCCCTTCTGCGCCCGGCATCCCAGCTCCGCCAGATACAGGCACGCCAAATATCCGGACACGTAGACCGCAGCGACCTCCTCGGCGGAGCCGTCGTCCGATATCGCCTCCAGGTCATACCGCATACACCCTCTATTGGGATACTGATCCCAGTAGACATACATGCGGCGCAGCTGGTCCGGCGTGCAGGTATCGACATATTGCCGTGCGTCCACGTCATAGCGGTATTCCCGGAACAGGTTCAGATCCGCCGGGTAGATATTGCCGACACATCCGGCCAGGCCCTCTATGAACCAGCTCGGGAACAGGGTCGCCTCGAACAGCTTTGCTTCCTCCTCGGGGGTGATCTCCTCCTCGGTGATGCGCATGAAGCTGTCAAAATCCGTATACCCGGACATGCCGACGCGGTTGTAGTCGCCCATGAAGGCGTGGAACAGCTCATGGCAGAAGGTGGTATCCACCTGAACGCGGGTCTGGCCGTCCATATTCAGCACGGCGTTATCCTCACTGTCGAGCGTGCTGAACGTTTTCGCGTCCATGCAGATCATGTACTTGTACACGCTCTCATCCGCCTCAAAGCCCGGCGAGCCGTCAACGTAGGCGTAAGCGCCGGGCGCGACGTCTTCGTGCTCCGGAATCCCGTCCTGATCTCCGGTGCTGTAATAGATATACAGGCCTATCTCCCTGCCAAGCTCGCCGCTGGCCGCCGCTTCCTGAAAGCACGGAAAGCGTTCGATGAGGAGATTCACGGCCTGCGGCTCGATGGACGAGACGATGAGGTCGACCAGGGCTTGAAGCTGATCGCGGCCGAGCGCGTCCTTCGCGCTTTGCGAGCAATGGATGTCGACGAGCCGGTACGGGTCCTCTGCGATGGCGGCCTCCGCCGTGCCGGCCAGCGCAGGTACCCGGAACAAACCCAACAGCATGCCGACACACAGCGCGGCGGCTGTCAGCTTCGCCGCAAAGCGCTTTCCCGTTCCAAGGCTGATTTGCATTTGAATGTCCTCCTGTCAGCATCTGTTTGAATTCAGGAAGTAGGGAGTAGGGAGTAGGCAGTAGGGAGTAGGGGAGGACGGCAAAAGACGAGCGTTCCAATGAAATGAAGTGCGTCAAGCATCCCCGGAACCCCTGCCGAAAATGGGGGTATTTTCATTATAGGTGACTATTCAGTCGCCCAGGGATGACTCCCTCAGTCAGCCTGCGGCTGCCAGCTCCCTCGGAGAGGGAGCCTGGACGGGAGCCTGGACGGGAGCTTGGACAAGAGCCTGAACGGGAGCCCCAAAGCCTCCCTCTTTGAGGGAGGTGGCCCACGAAGCGGGTCGGAAGGAGTCCGCGACTGAACAGTTGCCATTATAGAAGGCAAAGGCTGTGCTGTAACGACCCATACTGCCCCTGCTCCCTGGATTTGTCGGGCGGAGTCCGACAAATCCCAATCTATCCCAAAAAAACTGAACACTTCCTCCATGCCCACTATTCTATCACATCGGGGCGGGTATGTCCAACGCAAAAAGAGCGTTCTGTATTGAGACATGGATTGCCCTTCACCCTGTGGGGCACGCAGGAATCAGATGGAGCGGAGCGTTCAATGGCCGACGCTATCTCCCGCGTGTTTTTATGGTTGCCACGCGCAAATCCGTGTGCTATTATAGAGTCGAAGACTGTTCTTATGCCGAAATGCGGACATGGGCTTGCCGGGGGTGTGATCGCGTGAAAAAGATGACCGTCGTCAGCATGATGCACTATTTCAAGCTGTTTTATCGATCCCTGCTGTTTATCATACTGCTGATCTCCTACATCGTGGGCCGCGTCAACGGCAGCGAAACGCTCACCGACAAGCTGGCCGAGCGGCCCGTCATCGTGAGCGTGCTGTTTCTGGTGTTTACCGTGGAGATGATCCTGCGATTCTTCCCGTCGCGCTTTGAGAGCCCCGGCAGCCAGAAGCAGTTCGCCCGGAACTACATCAAATCCGGGAAGACGGACATCGTCGTGCCGGACAACAACGCCACGGTCCTGGTGCTGCTGATCTGGATCTGCTTCAACGCCATATTCGGCGCGCTGTACATGATGGGGATATTGGACGACGGGATCATGCTGCTGCTCAGCAGTGCCTATTCCGTCTGCGACATGATCTGCATACTGTTCTTCTGTCCCTTCCAGAGCTGGTTTTTGAAAAACAAGTGCTGCGCGTCGTGCCGGATCTATAATTGGGACTACGCCATGATGTTCACGCCCCTGTTTTTCGTGGCAAAGCCCTATACCTGGGGCCTGCTCGCGCTGTCCGTCGCGCTGCTCGTTCGATGGGAGGTGACCTTCTACAGGCACCCCGAGCGGTTCTCGGACGCCACAAACGATTACCTCCGCTGTGCAAATTGCACCGAAAAGCTGTGCGGCCATAAAAAACAGCTCAAGCGCCTGTGGAAGCAGGTCGCCGCCTATACCGCGGAGCGCAGATGGCGTCTCCAGAAGTGACATATCCCGGACCTGTACGTGGGACGGCGCGGCGGTGCTTCTGGTTTGTTGCGAAGCAGCGTGTATTGAGATATGTAAAGCGGTCTGGCCGCCCTATGCCTTTCCTGAATGAGAGGGCATAGGGCGGCTTTTTATGCCCGTTGGAATGTGAAATTCATGGGAACCCATTGACAATTGCGTTGAGTTAGTGTAATATAACATTGAATTAGATATGACTAATTCAATGGAGGGGCGCAAAGCGCGACTGGGAAGCCGACGGTCGGGACAACGGCGTGACTCCGGTCTGCGTGAGCGTGATCTGCAACGAGGCCCCGACGACGAGGCCAACGCATAACGATTTCAGGAGGAGGAACCCATGAAAAAGAAGATATCTTGTTTGATGCTCATGCTGGTGATGATGCTCGGCGCGATGGCGCTGGCGGAGGCCCCTGCGGTCATCGAGATCGGCACGGTTGAAGAGCTGGCCGCGATCAACGAGAACCTGTCCGGAAGCTATGTCCTGACCGCCGACATCGACCTGGCGGGCGCGGAGTGGACGCCCATCGGCGCGTTTGCCCCTGCCGGCGAGAGCGCGGAGGAGCAGGAGACCCCCAACGCGGACCTCGCCTTCACCGGCACCTTCGACGGCCAGGGCCACACCATCTCCAACCTGGTCATCAACCAGCCCGAGGGTTGGGCGCTGGGCCTGTTCGGCTGCGTCGCCAACACCCAGGTCGGCAACTTCACCCTGGAGAACGCCACGGTGGACGCCCAGCTGATGGGCGCGGACGTGGTGGGCTATGCCTTTAACTCCACCGTGAGCAATGTGACCCTTGTGAACGGCAAGGTCACCGCCCACGCGGGCGAGATGAGCGGCGAGGGCATGTACGGCGGCATCGTCGGCGCGGGCATGGGCTCCATGATCGAGAACTGCGCGGCGCAGGCTGAGATCGTGCTGCCTGACGGCACTGCCAACGCGGGCATCGTGGGCGGCGGCCTGGAGATGACCAGCGTCGTGGGCTGCACCGCCACCGGCACTGTCACCGCGGGCAGCGACTGCTACGGCCTGGGCGGCGTGTCCGGCTGCGGCTTCGCGGCGGAGCAGTTCACCGACTGCACCGCGGAGAATGTGACCATCACCGCGGGCGACAACTGCTTCTGGATCGGCGGCGTCACCGGCTACGCGGGCGGCTATCCCGACGCGCAGTACGGCATGCCCGTGACCGTGTTCACCAACTGCGCGGCGAAGAACGTGACCGTGAACGCCGGCGCAAATGCCGACGGCATCGGCGACATCGTCGGTGCGGGCTTCTACAACGAGCAGGTGGCCCAGTCGATGGGCGCGCCCTTCGACCAGCCCACCCAGTTCGAGCTGGTGAACTGCGCGACGGACAAGGACGGCGCGGAGGCCGACGACGCTGCCGTCGCGGCCCAGCTGCTGGAGGACGTGAAGGGCACCTACGTGGCGCTCTTCCCGATCATCACCGATCCCGCCTATGACCAGATCTGGCTGGACCACTGCGCGGCCGTGGTGGGGGATGAGATGGCCCCGCAGGTGGCGCAGGTCCTGAAGGATGCCTGCGATGGCACGATCTACGGCCAGGAGGCCATCGACGCCTACGGCGACGGCACGGGCGGGGCGCAGTTCGACTGCCTGTTCATCAACGGCGTGGATCAGATCACCTTCGACGGCGCGGCCATCAGCGGCACCCTGGCGGGCGAAGCGGTGTTTGCCCACGAGTACGCCTACGTCAGTCCCCTGTCCCTGGGCGGCATGATGAACGGCTATCTGTATGAGACCGCCGACGCGGACGTGGGCGAGTTCAAATACTTCTTCATGATGCCCGACACCCCCGCGAGCACCTATCACCTGGAGTTCCGCTACGGCAGCGATGTGGACGCCCTGACCGAGTACGCCACCGGCCCCTATGCCTACTGGCTGGCCGCGGGCTTCCCGGTGGACGCCGACCAGGCCATGACCGAGAACGTGATCGGCCTGTTCTGCGACGAGAACCTGGCGGAGATGGCTGGCGAACAGCCCGCCGCTTAGGAGCCGTGCAGAAATTATTCATACATTATGCTTGTCTGAATCCGCCATTGCGGCGTTGTCGTCGGTCAACGTGCCCCGGCACGCCTCCCTC
>Ga0256405_10009118_pt1 | contig 13751 bp, 8 predicted proteins | sample RumenRJG_02DNA_FD_189096 | JGI IMG/M metagenome (GOLD analysis project Ga0256405, IMG submission 189096) | Bovine rumen microbial communities from Lethbridge, Alberta, Canada - RJG_02 | ecosystem: Host-associated > Mammals > Digestive system > Stomach > Rumen | place: Canada: Alberta | collected...
CAATATAGCGATTCAAGGTCTCATCAACAGTTTTGGCACGAGCACGATCGCAGGCTACTCGGCGGCGATCAAGTTCAACAACTTTGCCGTCGTGTCAATCGTCACGGTGTCAAACGGTATGTCCAACTATACGGCGCAAAATCTCGGAGCAGACAGAGTGTATAGAATTAAAGACGGTGTGAAAGCGGCGTTTGCGTTTGCCTTCATAATCGCCGCGGTTTTCCTCACGATTTACGTTGCGGCAAGCGACAAAATTATGCTCTTATTCCTAAATCCCGACAGCACCGAAGCAATCAAAGTCGGGCAAACGTTTATGTATATAGTCGCTCCGTTCTACCTCGTGTGCGTGCTGAAAATCGTCCCTGACGGCGTGCTGAAAGGCAGCGAGCGGATGTGGCAATTTATGTTTGCGACAATGGTCGACCTCGTCGTTCGCGTCGGACTTTCGTTTGCGTTTGCGCCGACGTTCGGGTCTATGGGCATTTGGATGTCCTGGCCGTTCGGATGGTTCTTGGGAGCAGTATGTTCAGAAGTTTTCTTCTTGACGAAGAAGTGGAAGCTCTCCGCAAGAAGCGCGCACGACGTGGAATACACAAGAGAACAAGCCTAAGGCTTGAAAACGAATTTTCGCTACGCTCAGCTAATTTTCGGGCGTTGCCCTCAACGAATCATCGGCGTTTTATAACGCCTCAGCGAGTTTTCACACGATATACGTGTAGCGCAAGCACTCACGTATCGTGTTCAGTTGCGGTAAAAATAAAAATATATTTTAATACTTCCTCAATCCACTCTAAATGCAACAACCCTTCCTGCTCCGCTTGGTTTCCATGCCTATTCTATCAAATTGCCGTTGTTTGACCCAAGAATAAAACGCCCCTCTTTCCCAAGGGCTTTTCTCCCCACCGCGAAACCTATTGAACACAAGTTGCTCACTTTTATGGCTAAACAAAACTGCCGTTCGCAACCTTGCTATTTTCTACACAAACAATCCGTCGCGCTTCGGGGAGACAATCGGCGCTCGCGACGAGTGCTTCCCCTCATTATGCCACTTCGCATTTTGGACGGCAAAGCCAACATGATGTCCAAAATGCTCGTACCGTCCGTTTGCGCTCGGCACTCAATTAGACCTCGCCATTGCGAGGTCGGCTCCGTCTTCGAACGATTACATTGTTTGACTGACAAGTCTTCGAAAGAGCGAATAGTTTAACAGGCACGACTTCGAACGAGCAAGTAGTTTTACGGGCTCGGCTTCGAATAAGTGTTTCATTTCTTCCACAATTCCTAATTCCTCATTCCTCATTCAAAAACCGCGTGAGTGTGATGAGATGCAAAAAGCCTTTCTTACAGAAAGGCTTTTTTTAAACTTTATTCTTCCTCAACATCACCAAAGGTGATATATCACGTTTGCGGAGCAAACATATCACAACTTTGAAAAAGTTATATCACACGCGAAGCGTATATCACATCCTATTGTGAGCGAGCTCACAATAGGATACATATCACTCCGCCTTTCCCTTCATTCACGATTCGTCCCATTGTTTTGCGCATCTTTTGTTCGGCGTCGGACGGAACTTTTGAGAGTTTGTTGTTGATGCCGTCCGCAACGAGCGATGAAAGCGTTCTGCCGAAAATGTTCGTGTCCCATATCGCCTGTTTGTCGTTTTCAAAGTCTTCGAGCATTCCGTCCACCATATCTCGCGACTGCTGTTCGCTGCCGACGATCGGGCTGACTTCCGCTTCGACGTCGATCTTCATGACGTGCAAAGACGGCGCGTGCGCTTTGAGTCTCACGCCATACTGACCTCCCTGTCGCAAAATCTCCGGCTCTTCGAGGTCTATCTCGTCCATCGTCGGAAGCACTATGCCGTAGCCGAGGCTGTCGACTTGCTCCATTGCCTCGCGTAGACGCGCGGTTTTTTGTCTGTCTCTCGCCATTTCTCGCATATTTTTGAGGAGCGCATAGTCGTCTTCAACGTCCATGCCGCACTCTCGGCTGAGCACTTGGTAGAAAACTTCCGCTTTTGGATTTACCGTGACGGTCATTTTGCCGGTGCCTGCGTCTATCGTCGTGTCGGTCGGAGGATTCCAAAACTCCGCGTTCGAAAAGAAGTCCGCGAGTTTTTCATAGTCCTTCATCTTGACGATTTGTCCCGACATACTTCTCACGACGTCAAGGAGTTCTTTGACGACCTCGTCTTCTAAGTCAAGCGATTGAACCCAACGCGGCAAGCGGAAATCCACGAGTTTTACCGCAAATTCCAAAAGCACGCTCTCAAAAATCTCCCCTATATCTTCCTCGTCCATTGACAAAGCGTTTTTGAGAATGACGGGTGCAAAGTATTTGTCTTCGAGTTCGGCTCGAAGCGTCTTTGCGCTCTCGCTATTTGCGTCCTTGACGTTCAAAATGATGACGAAAGGCTTGCCGCACTCCTTGAGTTCTTGGATCGCGCGCTCTTCGGCGGGCACGTACTCTTCTCGGCTTATGCCCGAAAAACTGCCGTCCGTGGTGACCGCAAGCGCGATCGTGCTGTGTTCTTTGATGACTTTTTCCGTGCCGATTTCCGCCGCCATGGAAAAAGGTATCGCCTCATCGCTCCACGGCGTCGTCACCATACGTTCTTTGCCGTCCTCTTCGCTGCCGAGCGCACCTTGGACAACGTAGCCTACGCAGTCGATAAGGCGCATATTGACGAAGAGGTTTTCGGCGATTTTCACTCTTACCGCCTCGTTCGGCACAAAGCGCGGTTGAGTCGTCATAATCGTTTTGCCGTCGGCGGATTGCGGAATCTCGTCGATTGCCCTCGAGCGTTCGTCGTCGTTTTCTATGCCGTCAACGATGAACTTTTGCATAATTTGTTTTAAAATCGTAGATTTTCCCGTGCGCACAGGACCGACGACGCCGACATATACGTCACCGCCCGTGCGAGAAGCAATATCTCTATAAAGGTCAAATTTGTCCATAAACTCCTCCCACATTGACTACAAAACAATATGCGGGAGGTTTTCAAAAAATACCAAAAAAAACGACCTGCCGAAGCAGGTCGCAAAATAGTGAGGTCTTATTCGTATAATTTCTTCAAAACCAACTCTATACGCGCAATCTTTATCGCAAGAATAAGCACGTCGATTGCGTTTGAAAGTTCTTCAAGAGACGGCACGCTCGGCGCAATTCTTATATTGCTGTCGCCGTCATCGATGTGATACGGGAAGGTCGAGCCCGCCGGCGTAAACACAACGCCGACCGTCTTTGCGAGTTCTATAATCCTCTTTGCGCAACGGCGCACGTCAAGCGAAATGAAGTAGCCGCCGCGCGGATTCGTCCATTTGACGAAATCGTCTCCCGCAAACTCAGCCGTCAAACGAGATATGACGAGTTCAAACTTCGGGCGCAAGAGTTTGGCGTGTTCAGCCATAATCTTCTTTATGTTGTCGACGTTCTTTAAAAACGCGACGTGCATAACTTGGTTGACTTTGTTCGGACATATCTCGCGGATCGAAAGGTGTTTTAAAAACTCGACGAGGTTCTCCTCGCTTGCGCCCATACACGCAACGCCCGCACCCGCAAAAGTGATTTTTGACGTTGACGTAAAGGTGTAAATTCTATCGAACGTCCCCGCCTTTCTCGCAACGTCAAAGATGTTTTTGAGTTTGTCGTTGTTGTCGTAAAGTCCGTGGATGACGTAGGAGTTGTCCCAGAATATTCTAAAGTCCTTTGCCGCGGTCTTCATCGTGGCAAGACGTTCGACGACTTTGTCGCTGTAAACGATGCCCGTCGGATTGGAATATTTCGGCACGCACCAAATGCCCTTTATGCTCGGATCGTCCTCGACAAGACTCTCGACCGTGTCCATATCAGGTCCGTCCTCGAGCATCGGAACCGTGATCATCTCTATGCCAAACTCCTCGCAGATTGCAAAGTGCCTATCATACCCCGGAGCGGGACATACGAACTTGACTTTGTTTAGGTCTTTCCACGGAGTCTCGCCTCTGAGTCCAAACTGCATCGCAAAAGCGACAGCCGTATACATAAGGTCGAGGCTTGAGCCGTCCCCTACGATGACGTTTTCGGCGCGAAGCCCCAAAAGTTCGCCAAAGAGTTCTCGCGCTTGTCTGATTCCGCCGAGACCGCCGTAGTTTCTCGCGTCCGCACCGCCGAGCGTATAATTGTAGGCGGCGGCGTCTTCGAGCATTGGCATAACCGTCTCGAATTGGTCGTTTGCGGGACGTCCGCGCGACATATCGACGGAGATTCCTCTCTTGCCGATTTTGGAGAGTTCCTTTTGCGCTATTTTGAGCATTTCCTCAAGTTCTTGTTTTGAAAACTTGCTATAATCCATATTCTTCCCTTACAATATAATTGTTATAGTGTATTATATTCAAAAATTATTCCTTGCTACACTCAGTTGTTGCCATCGCCGTTCTCGCGGATAAGCAAGCGGATCGGGGTGCCGGAAAAGTCGAAACTGCGTCTCAAGGCGTTTTCCAAATAGCGTTTATAACTGAAGTGCATGGTCTTCGGATCGTTGACCTTAAACACGAACGTCGGCGGTGTGACCGCAACCTGCGTGACGAAAAAAATTTTGAGTTTTTTGCCGAGATATGACGGAGGTTCGCTTATGCGAATCGCGTCCCCGACGACTTCGTTCAAAAGTCCTGTCGTTATGCGGCGATTGCTGTTTTCAACCACTTTTTTGCAGAGCGGAAGCAGAGAGTCAACCCTCTTGCCACTCTTTGCGGAGATGTACGCCGACTCAAAATAATCCATGTATTTAAGATCCTCTTTGAGTTTGTTTTCAAAGGTGTTTATCGTATGCGTGTCTTTGCTTACGAGATCCCACTTGTTCATAACCACGATAGAAGGCTTGCCCTCTTCGTGAACGAGACCTGCGATTTTGACGTCCTGCTCCGTGAGTCCTTCGTTTGCGTCGCATACGATGAGTACGACGTCCGCGCGACGAATTGCAAGGATGCTCCTTATCACCGAATATCGCTCAACTTCTTCCGTGACCGCCTTTTTCTTGCGCATACCCGCCGTGTCGATGATGAGATATTTGTCCTCGCCCACGTCAAGCGGAGTGTCGATTGCGTCTCTCGTAGTGCCGGCGATGTCGCTGACGATACTTCTGTCATAGCCGAGAAGCCTGTTTGCAATCGAACTCTTGCCCGCATTAGGCTTGCCGACGATTGCGATCTTTATGCGGTCGCTATCCTCTTCAGGCGGATGCTTTTCGATGACTTCGCAAATTGCGTCAAGAAGGTCGCCGAGTCCTTTGCCCTGCTCCGCGCTGACGGCATACGGATCGCCAAAACCGAGCGCATAAAAATCGTAAAGCGTGTCAGTCTCGTTGTTGTCTATCTTGTTGACTGCAAGAATGACCGGAAGATTCGATTTGCGAAGGAAAGCACACACGAGGTTGTCGTCCGTCGTAAGTCCCGTCTTTCCGTCCACGACGTAGACTATCGCGTTTGCCGTATCGACGGCTATCTCCGCTTGCTCGCGGATGTGCGACCACATCTCGTCGTCGCTCTTGAGTTCAAGCCCGCCCGTGTCGATGAGAGTAAAGACGTGACCGCACCATTCACAGTCGGCATAGATCCTGTCTCTCGTGACTCCCGGGGTGTCCTCGACAATAGAAATGCGCTCGCCGACAAGACGATTAAAGAGCGTCGATTTGCCCACGTTTGGGCGTCCAACAATTGCTACAAGAGGTTTCATAAATCACCTATTCTTTTTCGTATCCTTGCAACACGCAAGGTTTATCTGTCAGTTTTGTGATGATAAACCGCGTATTTTGCGATTTTATACTACGCTTTATTTTTTATCTCTCAGGTCTGTGACCACAAGATTTACTATCTTTCCCAAGGCTTCCGCCTCGTCCGTTTCAACAAGGCGCATAGGCTTTGCGCCCTCGTACGGAAGTTCAAGAGGAAGTCCGAGTTCATTAAGCGAAGGGGTGTTTTTGACAAGAAATCTATTGTCGTACACTCCGCCAAACAGCACTCCGTCCTTATAGAGCAAAAACTCGCCCATCATTTTTTTGTGCGATATTCCGTCCACTTCCCGCAAACAGTCAAGCACAAAATTTAGATATTCTATACTGCTTGCCATAAGTTCACTCCTCGAAATAGCGCTTTATCGTTGACAAGATGTTGCTGCCGTCGTGCGCGACGGGGATGATTTTTACACCGAGTTTTTCTTCGAGTTCCGAGAGCCTCACGTTGTCGAGAAAAGTGTCCGTAAACTCTCTCAACATATTGTCGGGAAGTATCACAAGGTCCGCTCCGCTTGCGTCAACTTGCTTTATAATGTCGCCCGCGGTCACAAGTCCCGCAACCGTCACGCTGTGCCCGAAGAAGTCGTTGATCACCGTGTGAACGACGGAGTGAGTGCCGAGTTTTTTGTCAATGCGCTTTGCATACTCTTTGAGATACGGCGCAAAAGATACGCCCGTAATCATGTGTACACACTTGTCAAGGTTGCAGTCCTCGACTTCGTCAAGTTCGTATTCAAAGTTCTCTTTGAACTCCGCAAGAAGTCCAACGCCGTTTTCAATTTGGTCGTACGCGCCGTAATACGAGCCGTCGTTTACGTCTATGTTTGCTTTGACGTAATACTCGTCGCTGCACCAACAAAAACCGCCGAGTTCTACGTGCAATTTTTCGACCATTTTTATAGTTTCGCGCGCGTTTTCCTCATTGACTTGATTGAGGTCTGAAAGTCCGTTTCTGTGCCCCGTGAGTCCGACGGGCACGACCGCCACCGTCTCAACGCCCTCTACGCCGTGCAGTCCCCGTATGCTGTCTTCAAGCACCTTGCCGTCGTTGATGCCGGGCACGACTACGAGTTGGGTGTGCATTTTTATGCCGTGAGAGCCGAGGTATCTCATTTGATCGATGAGTTTCACCGTGTTCGGATTTTTCAACATAAACTTGCGCACTTCGTTGTCAAAGGCGTGTACTGATATGTAGAGCGGACTGAGTTTTAGCCTTACGATGCGCTCTATGTCTTCGTCCGTGACATTCGTCATCGTGACGTAACTTCCGCACATAAAACTATATCTGTAATCGTCGTCCTTGACGTAAAGACTGTCGCGCATTCCTTTTGGCAGTTGATCGACGAAGCAGAAAATGCAGTGATTTTTGCAGACTGCGGGCTTCATTTCAAAGTCGAACTCAAGTTCGAGACTTTCACCGGGCTTTTTATTTACGGATATGGTCTTTCGCTTGCCACCCCGCATGATTTCCGCCTCAAACTTTTGCTCGTTGTCGTAGAACAAATAGTCAAGGTCGTCCCGCACCTTGAATCCGCCGAGTTTTACGAGGTCGTCCCCGACCTTAAACCCTTGTTTTTTGCCGATTTTTCCTACCGCTTTGACTATCATTTTTCTTTCGTTTGGTTCTTATAGTCCGATGTATGAAACGAGGAAGTTGCAGATGTTGTCAACCGAGCTGAATTCCACCCACTTCTGCCCGTTGTCGGCGATTTCGTTTGCCGTGTCCGTTTGCAAAAGTTTGTACGTTTGTCCGACGACTTCGATATTCTCTTTTGCAGGAAGGCAAAGCCCCCGCGACACGAGGTATTCGATCTCCGTTTTTTCTCTCTCGCTGTTTCCCATAACTATGGATGGGATGCCGAGTTTGAAGCACTTATAGAGGACGGACGCGTCGTATCTTGTCACGGCGACGTCGCATACGGAGATGTATTCGTCAATTCTGTCTTCGTTCGGCACGAAGACTACTTTCATATTTTGAACCTTTACGGCAAGCGCGCTGAAAGTTTGGCGCAAGCGTTGATCTTTGCATACGACCACGAGATTTATGATGTTGCCTTGGTCGAGCATGAGTTCAAAAAGTTCGCGAAGCCTATCTTTGTTTTGCTTGTCTCTCTTCATCCCGCCGTCCATATTGAGAAGAACGGTCTTGGATTTTAAGAGTCCAAACTCTTCCTTTAAACTCTTCACTTCCTCTTGCGATTTTTTGGCGATGTCGTAAGGAAGTCCCATAGTCATAACGTCTTTTGAGCGTATGCCTTCTTGCACCAACTCGGCTTTTATGTCTGCATTTTCAACGATTAAAACGCTTGTTTCGTCATCAACTATGCGTTTGCCAAGGGTAAACGCCGTGAGAAGATAGATGATTTCTTGCGAGAATCTCGCCTTCTTCTTTGCCTCGACTGCGCAATGATGAGCGTACGGCGTCACGCACAACACAAACTCCGGATGAAAACGCTTCATAAGATTGTTGATCCTATTTACACGCTTTGAAAAAGAGCGCATTTTGAATCTTCCCTTAAGCACGCCCTTGTCCTTGCTCTCGCGAAGATATTGATATTCGCTTCCCGTGTCAAGAAGTCTGTCAAACGCGGACGTACGCTTGACGGAGCCGTATTTGTCATCGCTGAAAATGACGGCGTTGTGCGTGCCGATCTTTTTGATGCCGTCCGCAATCGTTTTGGACGCCCCGCCGACTTCGTCTCGGGACGTTAAGATGAGAATAATCGGTTTCCTTTGCATAAGTCAGTTCTCTATAATAACCGGTATAATAATCGGAAACTCCCTATCCCTCGCAAAGAGTTTTCTAACGCCGCGTTTGACGTTTTTGGCGACGTCGTTGACGTCGACTTTGTCAAAGTCCGTACCCGCGACGCTGTCGTACACGCTGCCGACGATCGACTCTTTGACGTCGTCGTTCATATTGAAACCGCGTGCGACGATGTCAACGTCGCTTGCGATAGTGCCCGTCTCCATATCGACTGCCGCGATGATGAGGAGCATACCGTATTCGGCGAGCGAACGTCTGTCTTCAACGACGGTCTTGCCGTCTTCAAGCACCACGCCGTCCACGTACACGTCTCCGCTCTGAACGGGCGCGTGCTTCTTTATTCCCTTTTCGCTGACGGCAATGCTGTCGCCTATTTCAGGAATCAGGATGTGTTTAGACTTCACTCCAAGCGTCTTTGCAATCTGCGCGTGCTTAAATTGATGTCTGTACTCTCCGTGAACGGGGCAAAAATATTTTGGATGCACGAGGGTGAGCATAAGTTTCAACTCTTCTTCATACGCGTGCCCTGACACGTGGATGTCGTTCATCGAGTCGTATATCACGTCCGCGCCCTTTTTGAAGAGGTCGTTGATGACGTCATACACGGCTTTTTCGTTGCCGGGGATCGGACTTGACGAAAGCACCACGACGTCGTCTGACGAGATATTGATTTTGTTAAACTCGCCTTTTGAGAGTTTTTTGAGAGCGGAGAGCGGTTCTCCCTGCGAGCCTGTGGCAAGCACAACCGTTTCGCTCGGCAAGAGTTTGCCGACGCTATCGACAATCGTCCCCGCAGGGACTTCGAGTTCTCCGCAAGCGGAAGCGACCTCTACGATCGCTTTCATGCTCCTGCCAGCAAGCACGACCTTTCTATTGTACTTCTTTGCAAGCCAAAGAATTTGTTGAACGCGGTAGTTTGAAGACGCAAAGCACGCGATGACAAGTCGACGATTCGGATTGGCGACAAAAATGCTTTCGAGGTTTTGTCCGACGACCTTTTCGCTCGTAGAACTGCCCTTGCGCTCAACGTTCGTAGACTCTCCAAGCATAAGCAAGACTCCTTCCGCACCGATTTGAGCGATGCGAGCGATGTCGGTCTTTTTCTTGTCTATCGGAGTGTTGTCGATCTTGAAGTCTCCCGTGACGAACACACGACCCGCCGGAGTCGTGATAGAAAGCGCGCAGGCTCCAGCCATAGAGTGACACACTTTGACGAACTCGACCTTAAAACATCCGAGTTCAATCGTGTCGCCTTCCGCTACAGTTTGTAGATTACACTTCTTTGCGTTCTTTTCAAGTTTGCGCTTCAAAAGTCCGAGAGTGAGCGCGGTACCGTAGATTGGCACACCGCCAATCTCGTCAACGTAATACGGGATTGCTCCGATGTGATCCTCGTGACCGTGAGTAAGCACGATACCACGGAGTTTTTTGATGTTTTGCTTGACGTAAGTGATGTCAGGAATTACTGCGTCGATGCCGGGACTGTCGTAGTCGGGAAAAGACACGCCGAAATCCGCGATGATCATATCGTCACCGCACTCTATCACGCTCATATTTTTGCCGATCTCGCCTACGCCACCGAGGAACGACACTTTGATTTGAGAATTACTGTTTTTTGCCATTATTTCCTTTTTGCGTACGAACACGCACATACGCGTATGCATATACTACTTATACAAATAAATATTTTACTACATTTTTCGTTTTCTCGCAACCGATTTGACGGCGCATATCAAATATTGCCGTCAAAATAATATTCAAACCGCTTTTTAAAAACATAATGAAATACTTTTCGTGTTTTATATAAAACGAAAAATACACTTATCGTGTTATAATAAAAAGATTAAAGCACGGCGGTCAAGGCGTCGCAATCTCAAAACTCCCTATGATTTCAGAATATTTTGAATCGATACGTCTACTATTTAGTGCAATTTATAGTTTTTAGGCATAAAAAATCGGCAAAACTCTGCCGATCGTATCATGCACGCAAAACCTTGTCGAAAGTTGATATATTTTATATTAAATACACGAATTGTGTTTTATTGTCTTTCAATAACACGAGATATTTTTTTGAGAGATTTCACCACGTCTCTTGACAAATCAGTCTTTTCAATAACTATTTCGGCAGGCTTTTCTTCTATGAGCGCGCAAAGGAGGTTGTATTCTCCCTCATCGAACACGCTTGGAATTTCGACGCTCCTATGCTCCGTGAGGTTTTTGATTGCGTCCCCGACGACAAGCACGTTGCCGCCGTTTTCTCCTCCCGCAATGAAAGACGCCACCTCAAACACGTCGGCGTCTGACGACGCGGACGCAAGCAAGCGAGAGGACACTTCCGAGAGTTCTTGCCACTCGGATTTCAAGTCTTTCAGCCTAAAATTATAAATCCCGTCTAAATTGTAGTCCAATGCATTTGAGAATACTTTTCTCAGTATCGTTCTTTCAAAATCCTTGTCAAAATGCACAAGTGAGCATACGAGAACACACTCTGCATACGTCATCTTTTGGAGTCGCAACTTTTCAACGAAAAACCGCATCTTCATAAACGTCAAGACGACGGTTTCCATAATATCCTCAAGTTTTTTCTCAATCGAGTCCTGCCTTTCGCACACGGACGCGAGGTATATCCACACCCTATCTTTTGATTCTTCGGTTGCATAAGACAAATCTTTCATCGTTTGCAACTTGCCAAGAATATACTCGAGTTCTTTGTCGTATCTTTTGTCTATGCTAATCTCGTTCGACCACATCCAGTTTTCTCCGAGTATAGTATATTCAAATCCTCGGCTTTTAACACCTGCGCCCGCATTTTGCCGATTTCTATTTGCCGTAGCCTGCGATTTTTAAAATTGCGTATTGATTATGGATCGTTTGTATGCTATAATACTTTCGATATACATATATACGCGCACACGCGTTGGAGGAATTATGAGCGAACAACAATACCAAGATATACTTGCAAGTTTGACGCTTGAAGAAAAGGCGTCCCTTTGCTCCGGTCTTACTAATTGGCTTACAAAACCGATTGAAGAAAAAGGCGTGCCATCCGTTTGGGTTTCGGACGGTCCGAGCGGTCTTAGAAAAGAAAAAGTCTTTGAAGGCGGCAAAACGAATATCATGCAAGAGCCGGAGCCCGCAACCTGTTTTCCGGGAGCGGCGGCAACCGCTTCGAGTTGGGATGAATCACTCGTTGAAGAGGTCGGCTCGGCAATCGCGCGCGAGGCAAAGGCGCTCAAGGTTTGCACGGTGCTTGGTCCCGGCGTAAACATAAAGCGCAGTCCACTCTGCGGGCGCAACTTCGAGTATTTTTCAGAAGATCCGTTTCTCGCCGGACGTATGGGCGCGGGCTGGGTGCGCGGCGTACAAAAAGAAAACGTCGGCACGTCGCTTAAACACTTCGTCGCCAACAACCAAGAGCATATCAGAATGAGCATCAGTTCAATCGTCGACGAGCGCGCGCTCAGAGAAATCTATATGCCCGCGTTCGAATATATCGTCAAAACCGAGCAACCGACGACGGTTATGTGTTCATATAACCAACTCAACGAGATTTTCCTTTCCGACAACAAGCGTATGCTCACAGACGTGCTCCGCGACGAATGGGGATTTGAGGGCATCGTCGTCAGCGACTGGGGCGCGGTCAACAACCGCGTCGAAGGCATAAGAGCCGGGCTCGATCTCGAAATGCCGGGCAACAAAGGTCTCAACGACAGGCATATCGTCGCGGCAGTCCAAAACGGGACTCTCAAAGAGGAAGAACTCGACAGAGTCGTCCTCCGCATGATAAAATTCGCAATCGAAAACAAGGCGCGCGAAGTTGACGACTTCAAGGTCGATCTTGACGCAAATCACGAGATTGCAAGAAAGGCTTCGGCAAACTCCGCCGTTCTTCTCAAAAACGACGACCATGCGCTTCCTCTCAAAAAGGAAGAAAAAATCGCCGTCATCGGTCAAATGGCAAAACACGCGAGATTCCAAGGCGCAGGCTCAAGCCACATCGGTTGCACCAAGATCACGTCGTTTACCGATATGCTTGACGCAGAAAAACAACCGTACGAATATGCCGACGGCTACACGCTGAAAGGCGACGGCTACAGCAAAAAACTCATCAAAGAAGCCTGCAAAATTGCCGAGGGCAAAGACAAAGTCCTCCTCTTTATCGGGCTCACGGACGCTTACGAGTCGGAAGGCTACGACAGAACGCATTTAAATCTCCCCGAGTCTCACAATATCCTCGCAAACGAACTGCTTAAAGTCAACAAAAACGTCATCGTCGTCCTCTCGATCGGCGCACCTGTAAAACTCGGCGAGTGGGAGAAAGGCGTAAAATCTATTCTCAATATGTACATCGGCGGTCAAGCGGTCGGCGAAGCGACTTATGACGTACTCTACGGCGCAGTCAATCCGTCGGGCAAACTTGCCGAGACGTATCCTTTCCACAATCACGACAACATCGTCGCAAACTACTTCTCGATGGGGCCGAAAACCGTTGAGTACAGAGAGAGCATTTACGTCGGATACAGATTCTTTGACAAGGTGAAAAAGCCTGTCAGATACCCGTTTGGCTACGGACTGTCTTACACCACGTTCGAGTATTCCGATCTTAAACTCTCTTCCGACAAAATCAAAGAAACCGACAATCTAACCGTGTCTTTCAAGATTAAGAATACGGGCAAAGTTGCAGGAGCGGAAGTTGCCGAGCTCTATGTCAGCGACGTCAAATCCACCATTTTCCGCCCTCAAAAAGAACTCAAAGGGTTCAAAAAAGTATTCTTGAACCCCGGCGAAGAAAAGGAAGTTTCGCTCACCCTTGACAGCCGCGCGTTTGCCTACTACAACGTGTTGATTCATGATTGGCACGTTGAGAGCGGAGACTTCAAAATCCTCGTCGGAGCGTCCTCGCAAGACGTCAAACTCGAGGGCACCGTCTTCGTAGAATCCAAAAATCCGAACGCACCGATTCCAAACTACAAAGAAACGGCGCCGTACTACTATAATCTCACAGGCGAAGAAACCGAGATTCCAAAGGAGCAATTCGAGGTGCTTTACGGCGCGGAACTTCCGAACAACGACGAGTTTAAGAAAGGCGAACTCACAAAGAACTCCGCGATCTATCAATGCGCGGTGTCCCCATGGGGTAGATTCCTCTACCGCGCGGCAATGTTCGGCGCAAAGATCATCGCAAAGAGCGCGGAAAATCCCGAGATGAT
>Ga0256405_10009119_pt1 | contig 13750 bp, 8 predicted proteins | sample RumenRJG_02DNA_FD_189096 | JGI IMG/M metagenome (GOLD analysis project Ga0256405, IMG submission 189096) | Bovine rumen microbial communities from Lethbridge, Alberta, Canada - RJG_02 | ecosystem: Host-associated > Mammals > Digestive system > Stomach > Rumen | place: Canada: Alberta | collected...
AAGTCCTGTGTTCAGATAGGTGTAATTGCGGAGCATGGTCTCCACGAACTCAGGTTGGAACTTATAGTGGAGGAAGAGAGTGTCGTCGGGTTCAAAATGGATGTATGTACCTGTCTCGTTCACGTCGGTCACATCTTCCCATGGCAGGTCGTGGGTCTTGTCGCTTTTCAGCTCTCCTTTCTCGAACTTGGCAATACGAACTTTGCCTTCACGATAACTGCGTACTTCAAAATGGCTTGACAGAGCGTTTACGGCTTTTGTACCCACTCCGTTCAGTCCAACGCTTTTCTTGAATGCTTTGGAGTCGTATTTACCTCCGGTGTTAAGCATGGAAACCGCTTCAATCATCTTGCCTTGCGGAATGCCACGACCGAAGTCGCGTACAGACACACGCAAGTCGTCCTGAATCTCAATTTCTATACGCTTGCCTGCCTGCATCTTGAATTCGTCGATACTGTTGTCGACAATTTCCTTCAACAGTACGTAAATACCGTCTTCTGCATGGCTTCCGTCGCCCAGACGTCCGATGTACATACCTGGACGAGTGCGCACATGATCCATGTCGCTCAGGTGGCGGATGTTGTCGTCGGTGTATTCAACAAGCCTCTCCCCTGTAGACCCACCTCCTTGTCCCTCCCTGGACACTTCGTTAGGGAGGGGAGTAATTACATTATCTGTATGTGTAGTTTCACTCATGTATTGTTTATTTTTCATTTAATGCTTTTCTTCCAGCAACGTCTGCGCTTGTGGATTCTGCGTTCAAAGTATATCCACTGCTGCTGCACCTTCATGTTGTCCTCCATCTCTACACTTGTCTCGCACCAGTCATAGCCTTCGCTGATGAAGAGAGGCAACAGATCTTTGAAGAACAATGCGTTTACGCCGCGAGCCTGCCATTCAGGACGAACGGCTATAAGGAGCATGTCGAGATGGTTGTCGTGTTTCCACTTCAATGCCTTCAGCAGATGATACCATCCGAATGGGAACAGTTTGCCGCCGCACTTCTGCAGAGCTTTTGAGAGCGATGGCATACAGATGCCTGTACCGATAAGGTTGCCGTCTTTATCTGCAATACAACTAACGAGTTTGGGATCAACCACTCCGAGATACATCTTGACATACTGGTCAATTTGTTTTTCCGAAAGGGCATTGTAGCCATAGAGCACCTTCATACCGTCGTTCAGCACATCGAATATCTCGTGACCGTATTTGCGAGCAAGGTCTTTGGCTTTCTTGAATTTTATGATCTGCAGTCCGTACTTCTCCTGAACAATGTTTGCCACACGGGTCAGTCTTTCGGGAACGCCAGTCTCGCGTGGAACCTCCAGGCGCATTTCAATCCAGTCGTTGTCCTTTACAAACCCCAGAGGAGGCATGTGCTCGGGGTAGTAAGGATAATTGTATGAGGTGGACATGGTGCCAAGTTCCTCAAATCCTTCATAGAGCATACCTTCTGGATCCATGTCTGTGAAACCGAGCGGACCAATCATCTCAGTCATGCCACGTTCCTTGCCCCATTGTTCTACAGTGTCGAGCAATGCCTTGCTGACTTCCTTGTCGTCAATAAAGTCTATCCAACCGAATCGTACCGCCTTCTGCTTCCATGCGTCATTAGCCTTGTGGTTCACGATAGCAACCACTCGACCCACAATTTCTCCGTCCTTGTAAGCAAGGAAAGCCTGACGTTCACAGAATTCCAATGCGGCGTTCTTGTCACCCAAAGTGTTCTTTAGGTCAAAATAGAGGTCTGGGACATAGTAAGGATGCCCCTTATAAAGTTTATAGCTGAATTCAATGAATTTTTTCAAGTCGCGTTTCGACTCGACTTTCTTAATGGTTACACCTGCCATGATTATTCGGTCATTTTTGTTCGTTTAGTTGTTTGGATTTTACATAATTATCCAATAATATGACAAAGTTATGGAAAAATATGCAGATAAAAAAGTTAACTGCAAAAAAAATGCTTTTTTAGCATATTACACAGCCTTTTACAAAAAAACTCCTGCTCAGCATATCAATCACTGAGCAGGAGGTCTTTTCCTATTTAGAAGATTTCGCCATTCCAGAGCATCTTCAGGAAATCCAAAACGAAGATGAGTTCCGTGTCTCCAGATTTACGTGTAATTGGGTCGAGAGATACAAGAATCAAGCGACAGCCCGGATGCTCTTCGCTGAAAGCCTTGAGACCTTTTTTGTGTTTTGTCTCCACATACTCTGTGGATTTAATTTCAATAGCCACTTTAGCATCTCCGATAACGACATCAACTTCTTTTTTATCGTAAGTATGCCAATAAGAGATGATATCTCGTTTGTTGTTATACCCTTTATATGCCACAATTTCCTGCATCAAGAAATGTTCGAAGGCATGTCCGTAATCATTTGTTCCACGTTTCAGAGAGTGGCGCCCCATCAGGTAGTTGGCAAGTCCAACATCAAAATAGTAGAAACGAGGTGCTTGAATGATCTTACGCTTGATTTCTTTCCTGAAGGCAGGAATTTCGTACCCGATAAGCGTATCATAGAGAATTTGGAAGTACGACTTGACCGTTTTGGCTGAAACGCCACAGTCAGAGGCGATATTGGAATAGTTCAGCATTTCCCCGTCGGAAATGGCAGCAACTTCCATGAAGCGTTCAAAAGCATCGAGTTCACGTACTTCACCCTCTTCTCGGATTTCTTCGTCCAGATATACCTTTACATAGCCAGAGAGTCGCTTGGTAGCATCCTCTACCATATAATGGCGGGGTATCATGCCATTCTGGGCAGCTCGGTCTATTTGAAAATCTGTTACTTCTGGCCATACAAGAGGATAAAGCGTTTCGGGTATAGCGCGACCTCCAAGTGTGTTGGCTCCTGAACGCTTGAGTTTTCTCGCACTAGATCCACTGAGGACAAAAAACAGACCTTTGTCGACCATTAGGGTATGAACAATATCCAACAATTCCGGCACTTTTTGAATCTCATCTATAATAACGAGCGTACCTGCAGGCTTGTCCCAAAGAGCATCTTTCAGAGAGTTGGGATTTCTTTTAAAAGCTTTTCTCAAATTCGGATCAAGTAAATCATAATAGATTGCCCCCTTGAACCGATCTTTTAATAGAGTAGATTTTCCTGTCTGGCGTGCGCCAAACAAGAACATTCCTTCGTCTAACTTGTTTTCAATATCAAAGATTCTTTTGTACATAAAACCTCGAATTTAGGGATTGTACTCCTGATTTTTTTATGAAATTCGGGAGTACGGTCACGAATTTCATAATATTTTCTGCTGGCAAAGATAATTGGATTTGACGAAAGAAACAAGCAAAATCGTAAAAAATATGATAATGTGCAAACTGATATACACAAAACCCCTCCTGTTCAGCACATCACACTGAGCAGGAGGGGTTTTCTTGTTTACATCTGACATCAGATATATGACATCAATTTATTTCACCATAAGTTTTTTCATCAGGCCATTGCTTAAGCGTATGATGTTAAGACCCTTTTGAAGTTTGTTTACAAGTCTGCCGTCAGGAGTGAATATCTGATATTCACATTGATATGTAATGATGCCAGGAATTGCATCCACCCATGTAAATGTACCTGTAACAACAACATCATTTGCAGGCATAGTTTCGGGAATCTTACTCCATCCACTGAAGCTATAGCCTTCTTTCTCTGGAGCTGCTTCAGGTTCTATCTCTGAGCCATATTCAACTTCGTAAGTCTTATAGACTTCACCGTCGACCATATATGTCAAAGTGTACTTATTGATGGTGAACGAACCAGTGACAGTAACGTCTTGATTTGGCATAGTTGCAGGAATCTCGCTCCAACCACTAAAAGTGTAGCCTTCTTTAGTCGGCTCGGATTCAGGAGTAATCGCAGAACCATACTTCACAGAATAAGATTTATACACTTCTCCATCTACCATATATAATAATGTATGGGAATCAGGTTCTGTAATTGTAAGCGTCCCTTGAACCAAGGTAAGTTCGTAGTTTCCAGAAGTGGCTGTCACTACGATATCGTAAGTTCCCTCATCACTCATCGACGTTGCGCCACAGCTGATAGAGAAAGATGTCAGGGCTACTTGTGGAGTTTCGTTGTTCTTCAGGCCTTCATATACAGCTTCGAAAACAGGCAGCTCATCACCCCACTTAATGGTGTAGTCTTTCGCGGTAATGGTCAGCGGTGCTTTGGTTATCGTCAATACTCCATTTACATATGTGTCGTTGTAGTTGGTTACACTACCTTTCTTGATAATGATAGGATATTCACCAACAGGAGATGCCGCTGTAGCCTCACAGATAATCTCAGGAGTCCCATCCATCGTTGCTCCTTCTGTAGTGTACTCAAACGTTGGATTGGCATCACCATACTCACGAGTATAGCTTTTAGCAACAACAACCAAAGCATCTGCATTAACAACTATCAGTTTACCATTAGTGTAGTTGATGTCATAATTCAGAGCCTCTGCGCCTGTTATAGTTACAGCATATTCACCAGGTGCACTTGACCCAGTTGCTTCACAAATGGCAGTAGGCTGTTTGGTCAGAACTTCTTGAGTTTCATTGTTCTTGAACCCTTCGTAGGTAATGACGAACTCAGGATTATCCTCACCCTGCTTCTTCGTGTAATTTCCTATACTGACTGTTAACGGAGCTTTTGTAATAGTAAGCGTACCATTTACATACGTGTCGTTGTAGTTGGTTACGCTCCCTTTCCTGATAACAATAGGATACGTTCCAACTGGAGAAGTGGTTGTAGCCTCACAGGTGATTTCTGGAGTGCCATTTAGTGTTGCCCCCTCAGAAGTAAACTCAAATTTAGGATTGGCATCACCATACTCTCGGGTATAGCTCTTTGCTGTAATGGTCACGGAATCCGCATTTGTAATCGTAAGCTTACCGTTTGTGTAGGTAATGTCGTAGTTCGTAGCTTCACCACCGCTTACCACGATGTCGTAATCACCAGGCGCAGAGCTGACGGTTGCAGTCGTCGCTACTGACGGTTTCTTAGAAAGAACATCAGATGTCTCATTGTTCTTGAACCCTTCGTAGGTAATGACGAACTCTGGATTATCCTCACCCTGCTTCTTCGTGTAATTGCCTATACTGACTGCTAACGGAACTTTGGTAATAGTAAGTGTTCCATTTACATATGTGTCGTTGTAGTTGGTTACGCTACCCTTCTTGATAATGATAGGATACGTTCCAACTGGAGAAGTGGCTGTAGCCTCACAGGTGATTTCTGGAGAGCCTTCAATGGCAGCGCCTTCAGAAGTAAACTCAAATGTGGGATTGGCATCACCATACTCACGAGTATAGCTTTTAGCCACAACAACCAAAGCATCTGCATTAACAACTATCAGTTTACCATTAGTGTAGTTGATGTTATAATTCAGAGCCTCTGCACCTGTTACAGTTACAGCATATTCACCTGGCGCGCTTGAATCTACAGCGTCACATCTTACAATTGGCTGTTTAGTCAGGACAATATTGGTCTCGTTGTTCTTGAATCCATCATATCCAAGAGTGAACTCTGGATTAACCTCACCTTGCTTCTTAGTGTATGTTCCTGCTTTGATGGTCAGTGGAGCTTTGGTTATCGTCAATGTTCCGTTTACATACGTATCGTTATAGTTGGTTACACTACCTTTCTTGATAATGATAGGATATTCACCAACAGGAGAAGTGGCTGTGGCTTCACAGATGATTTCTGGAGAGCCTTCAAGGTCAGCGCCTTCAGATGTAAACTCAAACACAGGATTGGCATCACCATATTCGCGGGTATAGCTTTTTGCTGTAACGGTTACTTCTTCAATCAATATCTGGAATGTTTCGTTATTCCATTTGTATTGTTCGCCACTAACCTCTGTAAATACCTGTGACTGGATGGTTGCAGTTTTATTTCCCCCACAAATGTCATTGCTAGCCTGTAAGGTAATATAAAACAATGCCCCATCAGTTCCGTAGAACTCTGTATTTGTCATTGAAAAGGCCAAGAAACGGTATGTATTCGTTCCTATCTCAGATACATTCAGTGTATGATCGTCCTTTCGATCTTCAGCCAAATCTACAATAAACTTTCCATTATTGTTCTTGGCGATGCTAACACCATCAGGTAACGCCAAGTCGAGTTGAAAGGCTGTATACTGATGCGTGGGGTTATTCAGCACAACAGCTATCTGCTTAGTTCCCCCTGCACTCATATTGACAGTTTCCACCCGCAGGTTATCGGCCATGGTTCTGCCCACAACCATGAGCAGAACCGCAAATAATATCATTCTGTGGGTTTTCATTTTACCACGAGTTTTTTACCATTCTTAATATATACACCCTTCGCAGATGGTTGCCGTTTAAGCTTCCGTCCGTCAAGCATGTACCAGTTTTCTACGCTATTATCTGAAGTTATCTTGCCAAGGTCTGTTGCGTTGCTATCTGCTGCGACCAGAATCACATTTTCGATAGCAATTTTGCTATTTACACCTTTCAGTCTGATGTTCAAAAGTTCACTACCATTAACATCAAAGGCAGAATTTGTCAGAGAATATACTACTACACGACATGTACCCTCTTCTGTCATTTCCCAGTTCAGGCTGTGGTCGCTATTGACGTTTAAACTGATATTGTCAATTTCCTGATCATCAGCTAAGATAATATCAAACTGTGCAGCCGTGAATTGTTCTGAATGGCGTACCATCGCCTTCTTCTCCAGACCTTCTCCACTTAATGTAATATTACCATTTTGTGCCGAACGACGTAAATGTGCGCTACTACTGTTAGTGGACATAATGACAGATACCACTTTAATGATATCAGTTACGTTCACCTCACCGTCAGCATTCATGTCAGATGTACCCAACACAAAGTTGGCTGAAGGCTTGTTCATGATGTAATTCACAATCTCAACGATATCTGACACGTTAACTTCACCGTCGTTGTTAGCATCACCAAGCAGGACGTAACCTACCTGTACACGGCACCGAGTCGAAACATCATTGTCAGATATCAGTTTTAATATTGCCACGCCATTAGCTTTTGCTTCTACCACTCCATGGTCATTTACCGTAGCCACATTGATGTCTGTTGAAGTCCAGTTCCATGTTGTGAATTCTGCATTCAAAGGATCCGGGAAAGGTTGAATAACCACTTTGTCGCCAATATTCAGTTGTAGTTCATCCACACAATTAGTCAGACCCTGCAAAGTGCTATGTGAAACACCTTCTACACGACGTTCCGGGTTGGTATTAAAACCAAGAGGAGTCTTCCCCCAGGTGTACACACTGCCATCGCGTTTAAGTGCTATAGCACTCTTGAATCCACAATCCACGCTGTCAACATCCTCTAGAATCTGGACAGGAGCGTTTGATCTTCGGTTTTTACGAGATTTGACATAAGATGATGTATTCGTGTCGCCCCAAGGCCATGACCACAAAGTGCCATCATCCTTCACTGCCAACATAAAATTGGATGCTACAGCCATAGTCTTCACATTAGAAAGTACCTGAGTATTGGTTTCGCCCAGCGTCCACAAAGAGCCGTCTGTTTTCAACACAGCTGCGCCATATCCACCAAGACGGGCAGCGGCAACGTCCTTGACATCCGACATAATGAGCTCTGGTTCATGGCGTTCTGTTGTAGTACCGTCACCTAACTCCCCATGTTCGTTTCTACCCCAAGCCCAGAGTTCGTCAGTTGTAGTTATGGCATATGTACTTCCATATCCAGCAAAACACTTCCTGATATTGGTCATTATCTTTACAGGAGTTTCTTTGCCGACAGTTGTAGAATCTCCAATCTGTCCATAGTCATTACGACCACACATATAAAGGTCTGTACCCTTCAGTATTGCTGTGCTTTGACCACCAGAAGAAACTGCAGTCACACCATCGGCTACTAATATAGGAGTTGCAGACGAGGTTGTACTTCCATTGCCAAACTCGCCACAATACTGTCGTCCCCACATATATAAACGTCCTTCATTATCCAACATACTGTTATGAGTCAGTCCAGCGGAAACTGATTGGGTGCTGTTCGCAAACGACATAGGTTCAGACTTCTGCTGATAAGAATATTCACTTTCAGAATCGTTCACTGTTTCCAAAACAGATCCCCATGTCCACAGAGAGCCGTCAGCCTTACGTGATGCAAATATCTCCTGACCTGCTGAAATAAATGTTACGATATTTCCTGTAGTGAACGTCCATTCACATGCCTTATTTGGCTCGCTATTGCTGTTTCGTACGGCATCTGCTGGAATGGAGACTTTGTAAGAACATCCATGCTCAAAATCCGCCATAGGAACCACATAGATGATTTTTCCGTTTACTATTACGTCATGAGCAATAGGAGTAACATCATTTTTCAGCAAAGTAATACTATTGATATTACTGCTTGGTGTGAGGTCTCTACTATATTCAATAAACGGATTGACATGTTTGTACACATATATTCTTTCGTTTATTGGGTACATACGCTTAACATCCATATCACTCATCACGAAGTCTTCAGAAATCAAGTCACTTGGAGCGTAACCTCTTTTAAATGCCTTAGCTCTAAGCTGAGTGTCTTGATACAGAGCAATAGGACCAGTGTAGAGGGCGCTTTCCTGTGTAGGAATAGTACCATCAACTGTGTAGCGGATTTCCGCAGATTCGAAATCCGTAGTCAGTTTCACTTGCTGTCCTGCATTAACAAATCCTCCGTGTATCGATGTAGCGAGGTTTAGTTTCTCATAAGGACCTGTCCGGAAATGGAGAGTTGTTGCAGAACTGAAATTAGTCCCCCACTTATTCTCCAAGGCTGTTGCAGGAATCGTAAGAGTATAATCAGTATTTTCATCCAGAGGGTATGTAGGCTCAAAGTATAGTTGCTTGCCATCTATATGAACCGAACCAGCAACTTCATTGCCTCCATCTGTAAGCTTTATTTCATCGAAATCCTGACCCTCATACAAATCAAGAGAATAACCGACCATCAACTTGGCGAAAGCAGAGATCCCAGTTGAATTATTGGCAGGAGACATACTGCTAACCGTAAATGCAGGTTCGCTAACAGTAATTGTAGTCTTTGCTGAAAGATCATTTTCTGTAGTCGCTGTGATTACAGCTGTACCACTAGCAACAGGAGTAACATACCCTGTAGAACTTACTGTAGCCACATTCGTATTACTGGAGGTCCAGGTAATGTCGGAATACCCATTCGACGGCTCAAATGTAGGAGTCAACTGTGTTCCACCTGCATCCAATGTGGCCTGTTCTGATGCAGGAAGAGTAATGTTCGTTGGGTCAATCTTCTCAACGTTTACAGTGCAATAACTTTCCGTTTGATAATTCGTTCGAATAGTAATCACAGCTGTTCCTGGACCTACGGCCTTTACCAATCCATTTGTTACTGTTGCCACGTTTGTGTTTGATGAGAACCAGCTAACTTCAGCACCAATACCATTGGGCGTAAAATAATAATACAGACCGTGCGTTTCTCCAGGTGTCATTGTTAAGGAAGTCTCACGAAGTGTCACATATATCTGATCACATCTGATATAGAAATACTGGTAATAAGGACCTCTAAGCCTTTTGCTTGTTCCACTTCCTGTCCAATAATAATACTGTGCTCTAACCGTAACAATACCTGGGAAATACTGACGGATGACGGCTCTACACTCATTACTATAGCTTACCCAACTCACTCCGACATAAGGGCTACTGCTTGTCCATGAAATAATATCTGGATTATAGTAATTACAGTATAGGAATATGCGTTCGTCAATATATCCCGAATAAGTCTGCGCCTGCGTTCCATGAGGAGAGAACAGCATGGTGAGCAAAACTATTATTGAAATAATATTATGTTTCATCATTCATTCCCTCCTTAATTATTAAATCTAACTTTTACACCTTTCGACTCGTCGGGATGTTCATTATTACCTTCTGAATCCTGACCAGTCACAATAATAGTATATGTAGAACCGGTACATCCCTTAAAGGTCGTAGAATTGCTATTTGTAACCGTTTTCCAAAGAATCAGCGGACCATCATTCTCGGAGTAATAGATGTTATTGCTATGAATTTCGCTAACATCATCAATAGTTTCCCATGTAATTTCCACAGATTCACCAGCAGTTACCTCTTTGCTTGACACTTGGACGGTTGTTACAGGAGGATAAATATCCTTGTACATGAACCTAATGCTTGCCTCTGCTTCTGTCTTCATCGGCTCAACATTGTCAAGACTGTCACGGGCAATGACGAAGAACTTGTATTCTCTGTCATATTCTGAACTGTAGAACGGCATGGATGTAGTTGCTGTGTCTGCAACAAGCACATTCCATTGCTCTGCTTCATCATCGTAGATATATACAGTATAGTCCTTCACTCCTGCCCATCTATCAGTTCCCTCCCATGATAGCATCTGCATATTGGTAACCTGAGTTGCAGGCAATGCATTCATATGCGAAACAGGTGGGATACGGTCTTCTATCACTTCTGTAACGACATTAGACAGATTGCCCTTGTCGTTAGCGAAGAGTATGTGGAGTTCTGCTGTCCCTTTGTCTTTCCCAGGCATATTAACCACATAGTCAGGAACAGTCAGTATATCTTCCAGCAACAATATCCCCTTGTCCGTAACATCTGTACGAACAGCCAAATCAGAGCGTTCGTTCCACCAATACTGATACCATACAATGTCCTCCGCAGGAGTCACAGGCGTGTATTTATAGTAAGAACTTCGGTTAATGCTGCTATATTTTCCCTTATCGTCACGTATTCGCCATGACAGATAATGCACACCATCAACTTGTGATGAGGCATCGGCAATGAAAGACACGGCGCCATCGACAACAGCAACTTCAGTGCGATTGGCAAAATCGTCGTCAAGCCAATACTCGCACACTTCAAGTTCACCACCACGCTCTTCTACTTTGAAATAATAGAACATCTCTGTGATAACGCTACTATAGAGACCCAAGTCATTCTTTACTCGCAGGCTAATCTGATGCTTCCCTTCACTCAAATCCGAAGCGTCAACGGTGAAGGCAATATTATTGCCATCAACATCTATTTCCCGTTTATTTGAGCGGTCACCGTCTATCCAATATTCGCATACCGTCGGATATAAATTGTTTTGCTGAGCGGTATGCATTACCAAATATGTACTGTTAACTATTCCACTCCAGTTGCCTTCGCTGTCTTGAACCCTGAATCCAACTTTGTGAATTCCCTCCGTCATCTCACCAGTATCAATTTGAAAAGTGATAGTTTCCTGACTATTGGAAAGAGTATGTGATGTTCGTGAAGCGAAGTCGCCGTCAATCCAGTATTCATACTGAGAAAGACTACGGTTCTGGGCTTGGGAAAGAGAAAACAGCGGAATGGCAAGTAGTAATAATAACCACCTTTTCATAGGCACTGTCTGTGTTTAAGTTGATTAATCTTCTGCCTTAACCGTTATGCTCACATTTATCTTTCCCTCCGCATTGGTCTGACGGTCAATTTTCTTTGTAAGAATGCGTGGAATTGCAGGATAGAGTTTGAAGCCAGAGCCTCCCTCTACGCCAACCTTTGTGTTGTCATCTCCCAAAGCCGATGTTGTAGGGAACGCACTCAAATCCACAGTCCCCCCAAAAAGGTTTTGGTAAGTATCAATTGTGTTATTCTCATGGACACAACCTTCACCATAATTAATTGTTACAAGCTCGTCCTTATGTGTAGCATTATCATCATAATAGAAGAAAACATTATTATAATATTCTCCAGGAGATTTCATTTGTTTAGAAGACTCAGGTATCCCTATCACACAATTACGGAAAATATCGTTCCACCCATCATAATTAGAACCGTAATAAATAATACAATTTAAGAAAGTAGCGACAGAGCCGTTCTTCCACTGATGTATTTCTTCAATAATACAATTCTTTATACATGTATTTTGTCCTTCATCGCTCTCAAGATAATTAATAGTGCACTGGTCTAAAATAGAGTTTGAACTATTTGTGTTGAAAGCGATGCTACCAGTAATATAACTGTGAAGAATTGTTGTGTTTGAAACCGCACCTACTTGTAAATTCCCAACTGATATTCCTTCAACCCTAACATTATTAGCACCAATTCGTAAAATCGCATCTATATATGTAATTGAAGAATCATCACCATAACCTCCAGAACCAATTACTGTAATTGATTTATTAAAATCAATGTATGAGCCAAAACCAGGGACGAAACGACCTGGTGAAAGAGTTATAATAGCACCGTCTTCAGCTGCATTATATGCTTGTACTAATGCCATGTCTCCATAATAAAGAGTAATCTCATCCCCCTGTTGCAGTGTGGCAGAAAAACTTTGTGCTTGTGCAGCGATAGATGCAGCACAGGCTAGTATCGTAAAGAGAATTTTTTTCATAATGATTAATTTATGTTTTAGGGTTAAACTAATAAACAGAAAGTAATACAACTAAAGTAACTTACAAAAAAACACTATTAGGAATCTTGTAAGCCTGATGACTATTACGAAGAATATCAGCAGTAGGTACTGTGATTACAGACCCTATTTGTCTTATTCCTTTTTGTTTTCATAAGCATATTGTTTAAGTTGATAGTTATTTAGTATATTGTTGATGTAAACGTAGATGTATAATATTACTGTGTGCCCACACAGTCAAATAATCCTCTGTAATCTGCAAATAAAACTAAAATAATCCGAACCGCCAAGAGATTAAAGGTTTTTTTCTCATCCTTGCAAGACAAAGCTCCAACTCGTTTGACTCTACGCTTGCTTCGTTCTTCGATTATCAAATTTTTTCCGATTACCTGCATATCTGTTCTGAATAGAAAAATCAACAAAAAGTCTTCGCAGGAAATGTGATGTCGTAAATTTGTAATCATTGTCATCCTTATAATCCTTGATTTTAACAATTGCTACCTGCTTGATAATCAGATGATGGCGATTTGTTGATAAATGTTAATTGGGTTTTTGACATTTGCATTCCGGGGAAAAATGATGTATCTTTGCATTAGCAGGGAAAGGATGCATATTCCAACAGCGGATATGTGTCCTTTCTTTTTTTATCGTTTTGACAAAATGTAAGTTCGCCGGAGTTGAAACTCTGGCGAACATTTATTTCCACGGAAGTTAACTTTTCAAAATGTCAAAGTTATGGAAAAATATGCAGATACATAAGTTAACTGCAAAAAAAATGTTTTTTTAGCATATTACACAGCCTTTTACAAAAAAACTCCTGCTCAGCATATCAATCACTGAGCAGGAGGAGATAATCGAAGTCTGATATCAGTCTTCAGACTTATCACTTAGTGTCTTTTATCGCAGCATTTACGTTTGTGCGATTTGCAGTTGTTGAGAGAATGTCGGTCTTTATCCATTCAAGGTTAAGTAGGATTAAAAAAACAACGTTGTTTGTTTAATAAAATAACACATCAATAAAATAGCACATCGCGCGACATTATAGTTTTGTGATTTGCTTGCGGAGATAGGATTTGAAGTCGTCGCCTTTGAGGACTTCGACTTCGCCGAGGAGACCGAGGACGAAACGCCCGATGCCCTGATAGCTGCAAACCTGCAGGCTGATGATGCGGTGCTCGTCGTCGCTGTCAATCATCATCTGTGTTTCCTGAACTCCGTATTCTTCTATGAGCAGACGCATGGCGAGCGGAGATAGACGGAGAGTGATGCGATGAGTGGTTTCGCTGGAAAATCCGAAGATGTCGGTGTAGAAGTGGATATGTTTGGTCGGTGATTGCCAGTGTGTGTTG
>Ga0256405_10009120_pt1 | contig 13747 bp, 12 predicted proteins | sample RumenRJG_02DNA_FD_189096 | JGI IMG/M metagenome (GOLD analysis project Ga0256405, IMG submission 189096) | Bovine rumen microbial communities from Lethbridge, Alberta, Canada - RJG_02 | ecosystem: Host-associated > Mammals > Digestive system > Stomach > Rumen | place: Canada: Alberta...
ATCAACATCATACTCATTCAGCCACTGTATACGTAACAATACTTTTTCTTTTTGTGAGAACGAGATATTGTTCTTGTTCAGATACTCCGCCGACAGTGTTCTTATTTTTGGATTAAATAGCCACTTCAGTCGCGGAATGACAGAAAAGTCTATCTTTGGATCATCAATTGTTGAAATGTTCAAATACTTGGAAATCGCTTCTTCCACATCCCCATTAAACACGATTTCCCCTTTGTCCATAACTATGCATCGATCACACAACTGTCTGATTGTATTCATGTTATGAGAAACATAGAGTACAGCTCTCCCCTCTTTATTAGCTGCTTTTCTCATTTTCGTTAGACATTTTTTTTGAAAAGCTACATCTCCTACAGCCAAAACTTCATCCATGATCATGATCTCTGAATCAAGATGAGCCGCTACCGAGAACGCCAGTTTAACATACATGCCTGAGGAGTATCTCTTAACAGGAGTATCAATGAATTCTCTGACTTCAGAGAACTCGATAATGTCTTCCATCTTGGCGTCGATCTCGGCTTTTGTCATGCCCAGAATTGCGCCATTCATGTAGATGTTTTCTCTACCAGTCATTTCACCATTAAAGCCGGTTCCAACTTCCAGCATCGAAGCAATCCTGCCATAGATATCGATTGTTCCCGCTGTAGGAGCTGTAACTCTGGACAGTAACTTAAGCATGGTACTCTTGCCGGCACCATTGGCCCCAATGATGCCTAAGGCTTCTCCCTTGTATACTGTGAGGTCAATGCCGTTCAACGCCATAAAGGACTGTCCTACCAGACGCTCTTCCTGGCCTATCTTTAGATTTGGATCTTCCTTGCCTCTGACTCTTGCCCACCAGCTCTGAAGGTCTCCCTGAAGAGTTCCTCCGCCGATTTGACCAAGTTTGTACATTTTTTTTACTCCGGAGAGCTGAATGGCTATTTCTCTTTTTTCACTCATTTTTTCTCTCCTAAACTGTATCCATAAATGTCTTTTCTGTTCTGTTGAACAGCATGATTCCGAATAATGCGGATACTATGGTGATTACCCAAGACAGTATTAAATACTGAGGGATGATGGTTCCCTGTCCTAATACGGCATAACGGAATATCTCTACCGGCATGGTGACCGGATTGATTAAAACCAATTGTCTTAGCCACCCTTCACTGATTTGGGATAAAGGATAAACGACCGGTGTTGCATACATCCACAGTTGAACACCAAAGTTAACTAGAAGACTTAGGTCTCTATATTTGGTAGTAAGACTGGAAATAATGATACCAACGCCCATACCAAGAATGCCTATATGAATTAATACTAGAGGAATGAAAATCCAGCTTGCCCAGTTAGGCAAAACCCTACCTTTATATACATAATAGGCTAGGAAAAGAACAACCATGATCATTTGAATGAAGAATTGGATAATGCCTGATAACACGTTAGAAATAGGCACGGTAAGTCTTGGAAAATAGACTTTACCAAACACACCTGCATTCCCAGTAAAAGTCTGAGAATTTCTGTTTACACATTCGGCAAAAAAAGTCCAGATGGCACTACTTGTCAAGTAGAAAAGCAGATGTGGAATACCATCGGTTCCTATATTAGCGATATTGCCGAATACCAGGGTGTACATGACGCTGGTAATAAAAGGATTGATAAAGATCCATAACGGTCCTAGAATAGTCTGCTTGTACCTTAAAGTAAAATTACGTTTTGTGAATAAAACGATCAGGTCTTTATATTGCCACACTTCTTTCAGATTTAATTCAAACCATTTTCTTTCAGAAGTAATGTGTGTGTGGTATTTAGGTAATTTCTCCATCAAAGTATTTTTCCAATTTATACAAATATCATTTTCATTTCAAGTATACTATTTTATTAATTTATAAAATATAGCACTTTCAATTTTAAATCGTTCCCAGTTTCCATGAAGACAATAATTTGTAAATAGGAGAATCTGCTTCGCTGTTCGTTTGTCCGTATATTCACAGATTTCTTTATATGATCTCAGCAGTCTTTTTACCATTTGATAATAGAATCTCTTGTCCCTTATTTTTTCGATTTCTGTTTTTAATTCTGGGTAAGCCGGTTTACCGATCATTTTGTAATACTGCCCGTACATAATCAAAAAATGAATGATTGCCAGGATCTTTTCATACTTCTTATAACCAATTCTTTTACAACGTTCATAAAAACTCTTTGATACCTCATTCATTGAATCCATTCGGATCACATCGTTGTTTTTATCCGACATAGAACCGGAATGTGATACATAAAAATATGAGTTATCTTTTGAAATCAAAACGCTTTTTGCATACAGAAGATTCTCTAGAACAAAGCCTAAATCTTCGCCAAAATTATCGCATTGTTTATTAAACCGAATACCATTCTCCATTATGATGCTTCGTCTAAATAAACATGACCAAACAGTCCATGAACAGCCTTTCTGAAGTACCTCATTAATTATGAAATCAAGACAATTCTTTTCGTTATCTAATTTAAAACAGCGATTTGGAAAATTAGTCATTTTGATTATATTCTCTTTGTTATCTATGTTTGTATAATTCGTAAAAAGAATATCATTGTTTCCTATCTCTTCACAAAGATTCTGCAGCCTGTTTTTGCCATAATAATCATCCGCATCACAAAAAGCGACGTATTCTCCAAGCACATGCTCAATTCCGGTATTTCTGGCAACGGAAACTCCCTGGTTTTTCTGCTTAAATACTCTAATACGATCATCCGTTTTTCTGAATCGTTCTACAATTTTTTCAGAACCGTCTTCACTTCCGTCGTTTACAAGAACAAGTTCAAAATCTTTGAAAGACTGGTTAAGAATGCTTGCAATACACCTCTCAATCGTTAATGAATCGTTATAAAAAGGGACTATGATGCTGATGAATGGATTTTTACTTGTTTCCGTCATTGTCTTCTCCCATTAATTGATCAAACTTTATTAACTCTCTATTTGTATCCAGAGGTGTTTTACTTGTGTTGTCGCGTAGTTTTTGTTGGAGCTCTTTGGAACAGCATAAATCCCAAAGCTTTTCAAAAAAACCTTCAGGACTGATGTCTTTTACAATAATTCCATCATATTCGTTTCTGAACTGTTCATTCATCCCTGCAACATATGTAGTAACTATCGGTTTCCCAAGTATTTTTGCTTCCACCGTCGACGTGCAGAAACCTTCGCTAAGAGAAGGCTGAACATAGACCGTACTTTTTTTAATATACGGATATGGATTCTTTTTGTTTCCTAAAATCAGAACAGTATCCTCGAGTCTCTTGTCGACAATTTCAGAAAAAAGTTGTTCTTTTTCCGCTCCATCACCAATAATCAGCCAAACAAAATAATACCCGTTTTCTTTTAACTTTCTTGCAATCTCAGGAATCATCAGTTGACCTTTTTCTTTTGAGATTCTTCCAACTGTTACGAGAACATCTTTATCATCATAGTTCCAGTCTATTTTCTCTTCTGCTTTCTTCCGTATTTCTTCTATATCAAAACAGTTATGGAATACCTCTGTTTTTTCTGACATGCCATATACTTCCTCGAAATGATCTTTTAAGTCTTTTGATACACAGAAGATTTTATCGAACTTTTCATAAATCGGACCAAAGGATTTGATTTGTTCTTCATTATGATTAAACTTCATGTGTATCCAGGTAGCCTTTTTCTTTGCCTTGAACCTGTGTAAAGCGGTAGCCAGCAAATGGAGATATAGACCCTGATAAACGATCACACAATCATACTCTTCTTCTGTAATTAACGGAAGCGAATAAATCGAGTATTTCAGATTTTCAAAATAAAAATCGAGAAGACGCTTTGATTTTCTTCGATAGTATACTGATTTGATTAATCTAATTATCTTCCCACTTTTAAGATACTCAACAATCAAACTTCTTCCTGTATAACCGTCATTTGTGAAATACCGCACATGTGCTCTGCTATCCAGTTCAGATTGCAGCTCACCATTTCCATCCATCAGCCATAACGTAACATCATACTTTTCATAATCGAAAAATTTCAGCATTGACAACAGTGCCTTTTCTGTTCCGCCGATATTTAATTTGTCATGTACGATGGCAATCTTTTTCTTTATCATGTGTTTATTTTATACAGGAAACAGGATTCTGGATAACCTGTTTGTATATCTAAATACAAGGTAACGATCATGCAAATTGAGGATCCCTAACTCTTTCATTTCTCTTGCGCAGTCTTTTATTATCTTTCCGTCTTTCGAATCCAGCGAATGTCCAAAACGCAATCGGGAATAGTGTTTCTTAACTTCCGGTATATATTTCATTAGTTCAGAATCATTAGTTTTTTCAAGCGTATTTATTACAATGTCTTGAAAATATGAAAGCTGTCTGATATGCTTTTTCGGATCATCGATGCTATGGGAATGACTGTTTTTGTGAATATAGAATCTATAAAGCTCTTTGTCGATATATCCATGTTTTCCATACCAGCAGGTTGGAATTAACATTTGGGCGTTCTGACCGCCTCTTCCGGTATATATCTCACGATCTGTAACTACTTTATCAAAGAAAGAACTTCGAACCATGTATGCGCCACAAACAAAATAACCTTTTTCAGAAAAGATAAGGCTTTCTGTAATTGCCTTACGATCAGTTAAGATTTGCGGACGATAAACAATCTTTTCATTCTTTTCCTCGTCAATAGAAATCGCATTACAGATGCAGTAATCACATTCCAGGTTATTCTCTAAGAACAATACTTTTTCTTCTATGCAATCGTCAGTCATCTCATCGTCTATGTCTGGCCAGGTTAAATATTCACCGGAGACTTCTTTTAAACCCAAATTCAGCGCATACGCTTGACCCTTGTTTTCTTGATAGGCTATATATTTTAAAGTTATACCGGTTTTTCTAAGTTTCTCTTCATAGGATCTTATAATGAGGTCACTATTATCTGTAGATCCATCGTTGACAATAATCAGTTCTAGATTTTTGTAAGTTTGAGAGAGGACCGACTCAAAATAAGTATCTAAATACTTCTCGGCGTTATAACATGGTGTAACGATGCTTACGATCTTGCTCTTACTCACTGGATACCTCACAGTTTATCTAGAATACCTCTAAGACGATATGCTCTGTTTATGTATTCATCCATCTTTTGATCATAGATATTCAATACTTCATCTTTGTGCTCTACTAGCCATTCATATGCGTCTTTAAGCTCATTTTTCTTAGTGATACTCTGGACCGGCAGAACGAAATTTTCATATGTACCAAACAGATCTTTTGCGATCCCCTTGGCTTTATTCGAATACCCCATCACCAAAGTCGGAACTTTACTTGAATAGGCTGCTATTGTTGAATGTGTTCTTGCACCAATAAAATACTCGCTGTTTGCGATTATATTCTTTAAAGACATACAGTTCTGGTCTTCAATCAGAAACACTCTTCCGCTTTCAGAAAACCTGTCATAAAGAAGCTTGAGCGGTTCTCTGTCGTCATTATGTTGCCAGACAACATGCGGAATTAAAGCAATTTTATCATCGGAAGAAAGCAGAATATATTCCATCAGTTCACAGTAATTATCAAAAACAATTCCATTTTCCTGCTCATTGGATTGAATCAATGGACTTACATTGATTCCAATATATTTCTTTGGCTGTAATCCATCCGGTAAATCTTTTTCTCTCTTCTTTAATATGAAAGCCGGATCAGGAAACAGCAAAGTATTTTTGTTAATAATCTTTAGAATTTCATAGGAGATCGATTCTCTGGCGATTATCAAGTCATATTTAAAGAGATCCTCTTTCATCTTGTCAGAAATGTTTTCAGGCTCTATAGAGCAGCCCCACAAGACGGTTTTGCAGCCTTTTTTTCTCAGACAACGGTTAACAAGATAAATATATTCATTATCTCCGTAGCAATAATTATCCCCACCGATTGAAAGAAGAATGTCGCCTTTCTTACAGTTTGATAAAAATGGATCAAAGTATAATTCATCCAGAGCGCTTTTATTACCTAGAAAACCAGAAAGTCGCGATTTGACGTATTTAAAAGAAAATCTGACAGCTTGTGCAGATGGTTTCTTGATATTGAGCTCTATGTCTTTTAAATAGAAAAAATCCTGTTCCGGGTTTTCTGAATAAAGCGTAATTTCGTTGCCACTTAACAATTCAACACTTGTCCGAACAATTGCTTCACATCCATGATTGCCGCTGCCTCCATGCGGATACATGTGTATTCTTTTCATTTGATAAATCCCGGTCCTTTTTTTAGCTTCTTTTTCATTTCAGCTTTCTTTTCTTCTGAGATAGTTCCGATTATATAACCTTCATCGAATGTATTCTTGGGTGTCATTTCACGTTTTTTTCTAGCCATATAATCTGTATAAGACGATATAACTTTGCAAGGATTCCCAACTGCAACGCTATTTGAAGGGATGTCTCTGCTCACAATGCTTCCCGCGCCGATTATGACATCGTCGCCAATATGTACTCCTGGAAGAATAATCGAACCGGCACCTATAAAAACATTATTTCCGATTTTTACTTCAGCTATTCGTGTATATCCCAGCTGTCGTTTTGTAGAAGCGTCATGTGCTAGAATATGAACTCTTGGGGCGAGTGTTACATCATTTCCAACTTCTATTAGCCAGCAATGTCCCGGATCAATGATCACCTCTCCCATAAATGCGCATCTTTCGCCATGCTTAAAACCATTCGTTTCAGCGATTTCAATCTGTGATCTCATATCGACGTGTAAAAGGTTTTTCTTAATAAATCTATAAATGCTCTCTGCGATGTTAGTCATTAAAAATCCTTTCCACAAGCGCAATAACGCTAAGTATAAGTGAATTCTTATGTTTAATTAGATAAGTCTGCCATTTTGCATACTTTTCTACGTCTGTATATTCTATACTTTCCTGTACCATGTCATCTGATACGATCCTATCAACCAATTGCCTTGTTTCTGAGAAATTGAAAGGGCAGTCTTTTCTAAACGTCAAACCGATTGAATTAACTGCTGTGTCAAATACCCTGTCATAGAGAAATTCTTTTACTTTCCCGTCAAAGATACCAATATCCACATACCATTCTAACAAAGCTTTATGCAGGAACATATCATTATCAAACATATCCCACCTGTTTTTCGTAGAAAGTCCGTTATTGTTTCGACAATAGTGATAGAAGCATTTATTCTGATAACTTACAGATTTGATTTTCTTCAAGTATTCAATGTTAAAAAGAAGATCTTCCCCATACTTAACGTTTTCCGGAAACTTTGTTTTCTTTATAATCTCAGTCTTGTACATTTTTTGAGTCGGACCGAAAACCAAATATCTTTGCGATAAAAACAAGATTTCTCCTTTATTATCCGGTTCTATGCTTATACAGAAAGATTCAGAATCGTCTTCTTCTGTCAACGAAGAAATGGAAAGGTCCGAATCATTCATCGCAATATCATCAATCAAGGATTCAATCATCTTATCATCTACATAATCGTCGCTGTCGACAAAAGTGATATATCTGCCTTTCGCTTTATCCACACCGACATTTCTGGCATGAGCTGCTCCGAGATTAACGGAATGAAAAGCTTTTACTCGGGAATCCTTTTTAGCATATTCATCGCAAATCGTTCCACTATTATCCGTTGAGCCATCATCAATAAGAAGGATCTCTATCCGTTTATATGACTGGTTCACTAAAGAAGACAGACATCTTTCTAAAACCTGCTCTGTATTATAAACCGGAACAACAATACTGACTAAATCACTCATGACAGGTCTCCATCTAAAAACAGTTCCTGAATGCTTTGAATCTGTTTTCTGATATCAAATCTTTTGCTTTGTTGCAACGACAAAGGAATCAATTCTTTAAGCTTTTGTGGATTTATTAATGCTTCTTTTATAATGTGATACAGTCCCTCTTCGCTGTTTTCACCAATGTTCCAACCACCGTCATTTTCATTCATTATTTCTCTAATACTCGGAAAATCAGTTGACAATACAGGCACTCCGCAAGACATTGCTTCAATGACTGCTAAACCAAAACCTTCAAACAAAGAAGAGCACACATATGCATCACACAATTTGAAGTATTTATATGGATTATCTTGCTTTCCAAGCATCATCACCATACCTTCAAGCCTATTGTTGAGGATATATTTCTCTAAGGTTTCTTTCTCAGATCCATCACCGATTATCAGCAAAGAGAATTCTAAACCTTCTTCTGCCAAGCGATTGAATGCTTTTAAAAGTCTGTCATATCCTTTAACCGGAACAATCCTTCCTACTGTAACAAAAGTTGTTTTTCTTGATCTTTGCATATTACAATCTTCTTTTGCTTTCTCTCTAATTTCTGACAAATCAACGCCGTTATAAATAGTCATACACGGTATATCAGGAAAGTATCGCAAAAATGAATCTTTTGTATTTTCAGACACCCCGATAACACAATCATATTTTTTATAAATTTCATGGGCATTTTCCAAAAACTTTTCGGTTGCGTTCTCATAAAGACGGCTGTTATCGGTGTGAAGCCAAGCGTATTTGTCTGAATTATTGTTTGTCGAATTTGCAACAAATTCAGTCGGCATTCCTTCATAAAAGGCTACTTCAATATCATATTTCTCTCGAATCAACATTGAATACAAGATTGATTTATTAGTATTGGCATAAAGCCGATTAAACATCTTATAGAGGAAAGGGTTTGAGTTATCTATTAGAGTAATAATGTGTATATTTCTATTTACTAACGATGCAAAATCATAAGTATTCACTGTTGGATAAACGCTTTCTTTGAATATAGATATTATGGTGACATCAAAAAGAGATGGATCTAGATGATTAACAGCCTCCAACAAAACTCTTTCTGCTCCGCCCAAAATCATTGATTCAATATAAAAAGCAACTTTCTTCATAGCATTAATTATATTATATGTATTTTTGATTTTAGTTTTCTAAAAAGCCAATGTTTTAAATACATGACAATCAGTGAGCGTTTTATCATCAAGAAATTATTTAAAAGTGCCTAAATCAACGAGCTTCGAATACTCATATTTTCCACGATTAAGATATAAAGCAGCTCTACTACCTCCGCAAGAACCAGCAATCAATGCATTGCATTTTGAGAGAAGATTAATTGATGAAAGATACTCTAAATACTTATAATGATCATCGTTTGGGCGATTATTAGATATATTGCTTATCAAAAGATGTTTGCTGTTGGTGTTGCGTAACATATAATAACGATCATCATAATACTCTCGTTTATTTGTTATTATCTTTTCTGGAAACGCCTGATTAAACTGAATATATGCCGATTTTTCTTCTGTTGCTAGATATATATAATCACAATTAAGATCGATTAACTCTTTGGAAACTATTTTGATTAGATTTTCTATTGAGGGCTGTTTTGGCAAGCCCGAAATCCAACTATCAGTATAATCAGTACCTCTATAAAGAACCCCGAGAACTCTTTTGCCCATAATTAGCTTTTTATGCTCGGTAGCAAAATAAGTTTTTGTCGCTTCATTTGGTTTAAAGAAATAGTAAAGATTAGAGAAACTGCTTATTTCTTTTTCTGAAGGAAAATTAGGAAAATAGATAGGAGCGAATCTGTATTTACAGTTAACTTGTTCATTGTTATTGATCATTTTGGAATGATACGGTTGAACCATAAATTCTTCCCATAAATTAATTCTCCTGTTGGGAGAAACATAATTAACATATGGAAGATATCCTTTATATAAACAATAAGCAATATTTGCAATTACATTATTAAAAAAGTAGAAAGTAAAAAAGGGGAAGTCCCAATCTAAAGCATCTATAACACATATTTTACGATTGCTAATATCTAATGTTTCAAAATCCGTATTATAAATATATTCCCGCAATTTATCTGAATCAATCTTTTCAATTATTCCGTTCTTTTTTGTTATTTTTTCTAAAAAAGAAAGTTGTGAATCCGAACAGTGAGATAAGCATTTCCATAGAAAACTATTCATCTTTTTTAGTAGATTACAAGCCTGGTTCTAACATAGAAACAAATTCAGTATATATCTCCTTTCATTTTTAATTTGAACTCGTCAATAGTAAACAAATTTATAATATTATTAAACAACAGAGGTACAACTTTTGTAGTATTTATATTCTGCTAAAAAGGAACTATTTTACGTATTCTTTAAACTGAATTCTTCTTCTTAGTGAAAGCATATAAGCTACAGGACTACAAATCATGGCTCTTATTGGAGCATTGCTTTGAAAAATCATATCCCAACGATGAGCAAGGATAAAATAGCAAACCATTTGCGTGCAGTTCTTCCATTTGTTATCGTTATTCGTTTTAAGTTTCATATTAAACATTCTTGCATAACCGACAGGGTTGTTTTTAATGAGTGCCCACGAACTGTTGGTCAAGCCATCTTCCAAGTATTCACAAATGTAGATAATATCTTGATACCATCTCAGTCTATATCCTTCCAGAGCAATCTGATCCCATACGATTGCTTCAGGAACAAATGTTTCGTTTTCATATACTTCAAAAGGGTGCTTTCGTAGAATTTCGGTTTTATAAATTTCTGCCATATCACATTCAAGGTTATATTTCTTTCTTTCCAGATTTGTTGCATCCACATAACCACAATCAAAACAAAACGTTTTATTACCTATCGCTGTGTTGGCATCGATTCCTCTTACACCTGATACGCCGGCAAAATTTTCATCGATTTCTTCATCGTTTATCCATCTAATAATCTTTTCAATTGCATCAGGAACAAGAAAATCATCTGAATCAACAATAAATACGTACTCTGTTTCAATAATTGAAACAGCCATATTAATGGCGCGTTGTTTGCCGCCATTATCTATTTTTAGATATTTGAAACTAAAAGGAATTTCTTTTTCTTCAAACTCTTTGAATATTTCTTCGGTGTTGTCGTTTGACCCGTCATCAATCACGAGCCATGAAAAAGAATAATTTGTTTGGTTCAATAACGAATCAATGAGTCTGTCAATGATGTACGCACGGTTATAAGTTGGCGTAAATACAGTTACTCTATTCATCAAACAACCTTTCTATCTTTTGAAGAACGACAGCTTGCGACCCAAAAGGGATAGCAGCTATATTCTGCTTATAACGATCAATTATGGATGGATCATTTATCAGCTCTCTTAACATTTCGGTTAGATTTTCATTGGTATTAGGAACAATTCTTCCAAACAATCCTTCTTTCAATTGTTCAGCGACTCCTGAGCACTCTACAGAAAAGACTGGCACCCCTAATATCAGACTTTCTGATATTACCGTACTGTATCCTTCGGCATATGATGAACAGATCAATGCGTCTGACTTAAAAAGAAATTTATATGGATTCTGCTGAAAACCCAACAATTTAACATTGTTAGTTAAATCATATTCTTCTATCTTTTCTTCCAGTTTTTTTCTTTGCGAGCCTTCTCCTAAAATCCATAAAGAATAGTTTCTGTTTTTGATTCGATTAAGGTTTTCAATTAATCTGATGAATCCCTTTTGTTGTTCAAGTCTTCCTATGGCGATCATCTGGAGTGACTCGTTTGGGGGCAGATCTAATGTTTCTTTTGCTTTATTGATTATTTCTTCGGTATTGTTCAAATTATGAATGACTTCAATGTTTTTGTCTATTTTATATTTACGTATAAATGCATCTCTAACAGTATCTGATACACAGATTATTCTGTTGTATTTTGTGTATGTTTTAATCTGTTCCTCCATATTGGCAAAAGAACGATCAGCATATTCATTCTTTGTTGTATCTATATGTACCCATGCGTACTTCTTGCTGTTTAGATTTTTTGATGAAGAGATTAGTTTTGTAGCAAACCCTTCAATATAAGCAACTTCTATATCGAATTCTTCTTTTACAAAAAGCCGGTAAACCAGTGATACCGGTGCATGATATATAAACTTAATTCCAGCCCAAAATAACAATTTGGAAAAACCGCCTTTTTCATACATTTTCTTATGAAGAAAAGAACGATAATGACACAAGCTTTCAACATCTTTTTGATAAAGATCTTCATCAGTTACCGTATAAACATAGGTTTCATATTTGTTTTTATCTAGAGAATTTAATAAATTGACTAGTGCTTTTTCTGCGCCGCCTCCTGCTAAACTCTCAATAAAAAACATTACTTTCTTCATATTATCCTTAAAAGCTTCTTCACTTTATCATCTTGTAAAGTTTATTTATTTCTTCTTTGTTTGAGTAGTCTTGTTTTAAGCAATTGCTAGATAGTTCCTTTGATTTATCTTTATCTAGTATCAGTCTGGCAATACTTTCTGCACAAGACTCATTCTCTATTGGCACGATGATTCCATCGAATCCGTTCTTGAGCTGGCTGTCAGATGTTGAATAGTTGGTAATGATTACCGGTTTGCCAAACATCTGAGCTTCTCTCACAGTAACTGATTTCCCTTCATATTTGCTTGGCTGAATATAATAATCACAGGCTTTGATATACGGATATGGGTTCTCTTTTTTTCCTATGACAATTACGTTGTCTTCAACACCTAATTCTTTTATCTTGTTTCTAATCTGATCTTCTCCAGGTCCGTAACCGATTATATACCACTTAACGTTGAAGCCTTCGTCGATAAGCCTTTTACATATATCAGGGATATTTTCGAAGTTTTTTGCCGATGCAAATCTTCCTATCGACAGCAGTTTAATTGCATCTAAATCAAACTCTTGTATTTCACTTTCCGCCTTCTTTCGAATTGAGTTTATTGGCAATATATTTTCGATAACAATTACTTTTTTCTCCAACTTAGGAAATACTTTTATAAAATTATTCGCAACACTTTCCGATACCGCTACAACATAATCATACTGATTCCACATTTTATACTCAGACTCTATATCCAGGTGCATTTCCGAATAATCTGTATGGACCCAGGCTAGTTTTGTCTTTGCTTTTATTTTCTCTGCAGCAACATAATGAGGAACCATGAAGCTGATAGCGAGATCATACTCAATATCACTAATAACAGGGAGAAATCTTTTAGTGTATTTTTGTTTATACTCGATTCCGACAATTATATCTGAAGCATTTTTAAACCTTTTTGAATATTCTTTTGTTTTATATTTGCCGATTGTTCTGCCGGCCGCAACAGCCCACAAACTGTTTTTTATTGCATAAGAGATCGGCTTTTCCAGAGCTTTATACTCCTTTATTTCCGGCAAAATATGGACTTCTTTCGGGATATCATTCATCAGTTCTCCGCTCTGATCAAACAAGAATAAAGATACATCGTATTTTTCATAATCAAAAGCTTCGAGCAGACCTATAAGGCTTTGCTCGGCTCCTCCGAGATACATTGAAGTCATACAGATGATTACGCTCTTTTTCATTCTTCTGTTTCTATTGTTTTGACATGCTGCTGTCTTTCTTGTGTAACAATACTCCCTTTAGAGATAGTTCCCTTTATTATACAGCCTGCTCCTATTATGCAATTGTCTTCAATAATCGAGCCTCTTAAAATAACTACATTTGATCCGATCCAACAGTTTTTACCAATAATTATGGGAGTAGATACAAGACCGCTATTAACTCCATTGTTTGCATTAAAACAGTGGTCATTGTCAATGATCGTTACATTGGGGCCGAATTTGCAATTGTATCCGATTTCTATTTTTTTCTGACAACTGATCATTGCCCTTTCGTTAAAATACACATATTTTCCAATTTCCAAGTCTGCGTCATTCCCCACAATGACGGAAAGTCTTC
>Ga0256405_10009121_pt1 | contig 13746 bp, 7 predicted proteins | sample RumenRJG_02DNA_FD_189096 | JGI IMG/M metagenome (GOLD analysis project Ga0256405, IMG submission 189096) | Bovine rumen microbial communities from Lethbridge, Alberta, Canada - RJG_02 | ecosystem: Host-associated > Mammals > Digestive system > Stomach > Rumen | place: Canada: Alberta | collected...
GAATTCCAGGTACTCAGCGTGCCATATATCATAGAACCCTTGGCGGCTTCCCAAAGAAGATCGTCACCACCATCCGGCACCCTCCAGCCATATGGGCAAGGGTCATTGATTGTCTTAGTAGAGGCCCATCGAGTATTGTCGGTTGAGGTCGTTCCCGTGTAGAACCAGTCACCATTGGACGCATTTCCGGTAATAAAGGTCATGGGATGGGCCACGGAGTAAGCCAGGGTTCCCGTGGATGCTGTTGAAGCCACCGTTGCAAAGGCATCAGACGTGGAGGACGATTCGGTGTCCGCAGACACGGATGCGGCCCCGAGGAACGGGTCTTTACGCCCCCATTGGTACAGCAGGCCCCGTGAGGTCCAGCTGTTCTGAGCTGCTGTCCTGGCGCCCAGATTCCGGTTCATGACCGAACCGGCGCCATTGCCATATGACACGTCCGTTATGGCCGTAGATGTAAGCCATATATGCCAGGACCAGAGGATATTGCCGCCGGAATCTTTCACGGCTATGACCGCATTCCCCTGGCCGAAGGTTTCCGGAGTAGAGAAATGGACATATCCATCCGAATAGTAAACGTCTTTGACCAGGACGTCGGCAGATACAGGGGTCGATACGCCTGTCGATTCCCATAGAACGCCGGCTGATGCTGGTGTGCCGACACTCTGGCTGCTGCCACCTTTGACCCTTCCGTCGAATTTATAATCTCCGGCGGAGGAAATGATATAGCAATTAGCCTTGCCTGCTGCGGATAAATCGGTATAATCTGTATGAACGACCTTTATCTTGAACAATTCGAGGTTGTTCGAGGCATCCCTTGCGGCAACTGCGGCATATCCTTCGCTCACTCCGGTCACAAGGCCGGAAGAAGAGACCGTCGCTACATTGGTCGTCAGCGACCACGTGCCTCCGTTGTAAGTACTGCTTGAATCGTATGCTCTCCAGGAAGAGGCCCCGGCGGAATTCAGCTGGATGGTCTGCCCTTCTGCGATTTCAATTTCCGTCATATTGAACACACGATTTCCGCCGACTCCGGTACGGACCATCGTGATGGTCGAATAATCTGAAGCAATGGAAACATAGTCCAGTCCCTGCTCGTAAACTGTCCCCGGAGTGCGAGTTACGGCCGGAGCAAACGGACTTCTGGTGAAATCCGGATAGCAGGCGTCGCTCAGTGTCTGGACATACCACACGCCGCCACGGTTTAGCTGCATGTCGTGATGCTGGTGACCGCCCATGACAAGGAGCAGTTCGAGGTCCGGCCTGGAGGAGAAGGCGTAGGAGCCGTAATCCTCGTGAGCCGATAGAGCGGCCAGAGCGGCGTTCAAGGTGGATACACCCGTATTGAATCCGGGCGCAAAATGAGCGAGGACGACAATCTTACAGTTCTCGGGAGCGTTCATTACGGCATTGCCGAGCACCCAGTCCATCTGAGTCTGAGATATCCCCGGGAGGACGCCCCAATAGACGTCACTTCCCTGGAACTGGTCATATACATCCATCACGATGTAACGAATCCCGGCAGAGGAATTATCAATATAATAGTAAAGGCTGGCAGCGTCTGAGGCATTATAAACGGCATCAGAACCAGCCACTTCCCGGAACTTCAAGGACACATCACTCTTTGACAGGGTCGTTCCGGAAGAAGACTCTGCACTTTCACGGCAGGTAAGGTCATGATTTCCGTGGATGGGGTAAATGCCATCAGCATTCGTTATCTCATCAAACATGCCTACTTGCGTAGCCCATGAAGCTGCAGGATCTGTTGTATATGCCGGGACGGCATCCCCTCCCCAGAATACCCTGGCGCTGCTTGTTTGCGAGAGAAGTTCCCGGATAAGCAAGGGGGAATTGAGCGCATTCGCACTTACATGCGTGTCTGTCCAAAAAACGAAGCCATCTGCCTGAGAAGAGGAGAGCGAGGCTACCTCTGCCTTCTTTGTTGCTATATGCGAAGAATAATAAGACGGGAGAGTTCTTTCCGCAGCGCTCCCTTCACCATATTTGAGTTCAATGGCCGGAATGACGGCATTGGTATAATTGAAATAAATATAGAAAGGCTGTCCCTCCTGAGGGTTGAGAGAAGAGAGTGGAATCTCGTTGCCAAGGGCGCTGCTTGCTCCCGGGGCGCCCTGTACGTATGTTCCGGCAGCGAGCGTGCTGAATTTTCCATTGGGTTCGGTACTGATTCTCACCCTGTTCGCTACGACCGTGGTCGTAACGGCCAGCCTTACGGAGGTAAGGGCCTTGCCGGGAATGGGGGGCGTCATTATAAACCCTTCCTGCGTGCCGTCCGTTCCGCCCTGCAGGAAGAGACTTTCATAAGTCGGATAATAGGCATGCAGCAATGTCCCGTTGGTGCTTTTGGACTTGATCCAGAAAGGGTAGGAATAATTCCCCTGGTCAAAATAATAGACCTGCCCCTGGTTCTTGGCAGCAGTCCCCGGGAGATAGGTGGTTGCCCCGTCCACGCTCCTGTAGAAGGTGGGGCAATAGGTCCCGTCGGCCCCAGTGGCTTTCGGGAAAGTAAGACTTAGCGTAAGACCGCCTTCAGGTGATGTCTGCAAGTCCTCCAGCTTCAGATTACGCAGCATCATACGGCTGTTCCTCGATACTGTCAGGGGATTTGAGCTTTCAAATACCCGGGTTTGCCCGTTAAGAAACGTAAGGGTAAGGCGTATTCCGGTGTAGGTGCCGGGAAGTACACAAAAATAGAAACTACCGGCGGTGAGTCCGTCATAAGAATCTCGCATCGTATCGAAATCGACCGAAGGGATACCGTCACTGACAGAAACGAGCTGCGGTTCTCCGTTATTCCAGGTGAAAGATATCTTCCCGGCAAGAGGTTTACCCTCCAGCGAAGTCAGCATGACATTCTTGAGGCCAATGGCTGTGGAAGGGATATTTATGCCCACAATGCCGCATAGATTCTTCAGATTCACCGAGTACGAATCTCCGCTTTTCTGGACCTGCCCGATAGACACGTTCATTCCGCGAAGAACCGAATTATTATTCGTAGGACTGTAATGCTGAGGCAGTTGCAGCGTTACTACCGAGCCGGAAATACTGGAGTCCTCGGTATATGGATAAACCGCATACTGAGGCTCGCTTCCTGATGTAACCTCCCCTTCAAAGCTAGCTGAGACGGTAGCCGACTGACTTTCTGACGGCTGCGAGAATGCATTATTGATGCCGTCCGTATCAAATACGGACAGCACATCATTCTTGTTGAACTTGATGGTCGTGGTGCCATAAGTCTTGAGCTCCGGATTAGAGGCACTGATAACCACAGACTTACCCTTGACAGGGGCGTCTATCACCTCTTCCGTTTCCGGCTCAGGGAGTTTTTCCCGGGTACAGGAAGGAAGGAGGATCATAAAGCCGGCAAGCAATACTCTACTTATTGTATCGTAATAATTCATCTGCAGAAGGCGTTGGATATTTGAACTTAAGGGCGCGGGACACTTTGGAGCGGGCTGCCAGATCTTCCGGTGAACCCGGCTGGACGATAGTAATCTTGCTGTCATCCCCGCACCACGCCCGGTAAAAATCAATATAGGGAGCCCCGAGAGCCCGTATTACAGTCTTGAATTTTCCGGTCACATACAGCAGATTGCTACCGGAACTGATATATACCTCTCCACCGCCCAGGCCGGGAGTACACCCTTCGTTGAATCGGTAATGCTTCCCATAGATAAGGTTGCCTTTAATCTCGAAGTATTTTGCCGAAGCCTTATACGCAAGAAGGGCAACATCATTATCCCTTTGGGGCGTACCTTCAAACTTGTTGTCTCCACAACAAAACAGCACATTGTCATTGAAGCAGCAGTCTTCAAATACAGCCGGGTCGCCATCTGTTGTCGCCCAATGCTCAAAGCCCTGACGGCAATAGGCAATGCGGTTTTGGATAAAATGATTGCCTCTCGAATGCACCTCTCGGGTACTCGGCCCCTGAATAGTCGTTGCCGTGTCATAGCAACGGCTAATCTGACAGTTACGGACCATATTCCCATTACACGGATTGTTTCCTATCCAGAACTCGATTCCGTTGCCGTACCGGGCGGGATGGTCATTTTTCCCGATAAGGATGGACCCGCCGATAATATCTATGTCACAATCACAAATCTCACACTCCCGGCAGAATGCTATTCCGTTGGCGCCAAAGCCGATGACGGCAATACCGCTAATCCGGCACCGCGTCATGTTATAAATACCATTGTTGCCGGAAGCAAGGCAGTAGGCCTTTGGACGGGCGGCGGATTTCATATACAGATACCGCAGGTCTTCGTCCGTAATTTCCACCCTTTTCCATTTGTCCGTCACGAAAAAGTCACCGTCTTTTTTCAGTAATTCTTTCTTGAAAACAAGGTTGCCGCTGATCCGGTTCTCGTCCGGCGACCACAGGCATCCGATATTTCCATAATACTGTTTCTTCTCTATCGTCCCATGTTTGAACCCATAAAAATCCTGATCTCGGGACATGTCAAGACGCCAGATTCCTTTTCCTTCATCTACCCAGGAATCTGCGTTTTTCTGGATACGGAAGCCGCACACAATAGGCTTGCGTCCTTCTCCGTATGAGGATATTGTGCAATCTGTGCACCCGCTAAGGGTTTCGAAGAAGATATCTCCGGATTTAAGAAGGATGGTCGATGCAGTCTTGCGTTCTTCCCCAAGAGCTCGGAGAGTCCTCAGGGGTGCCTCCTCAGTGCCAGGGTTACTGTCTGATCCCGATGTTGAGGATATATAGAATATCTTCTCCTGGGCCAGGCAGCATCCTGTTGCAAACACTGTAAGCAGTATGGTGAGAATCTTCTTCATTACTTATATGCTTCGAATTCTGCAACAGAGGGCACCGGAGATACATACGCCAGGGCTGAAAGGACCGAAGTCTTCGCAGCCGTGTCGGTCGAACTCCCGCTGGCCACGATGGTTATGGATGAAGTGTCCCCGGTAAATTTCCTGTACAGGACCGTCTGTACATCCGCTGTCGGATAAATCCTGTCATTGGCCACTCCGGCAAGATAATAATAGAGGATGTAGCCGTTGTTTACAAGATAGACCTCATTGCCGGAAAAACCACCGACATTCTCTTGAAAGTACCTGTAGTTGCTGCCGTAAACCAGATTCCCCGATACGGTGACCGCCGCGGAGGGACTCCTGTATGCAAGGAAAGCCACATCTGTGGTACGGGCGACGGCTCCGGAAAACTTATTTTCCCCGCAGCAAAATAAAGTGTTGTTTGAGAAGGAGCAATTCTCAAAGATCACAGGGGCGCCGTCCGTGGTAGTCCACTGCTCGAAACCCTGTCGGCACCAGCCGATACGGTTGTTTGTAAAGTGGATGTTTGTCGGATGAGTCCCGTTTACTGAATTGCCTTGGATAGTGGTGGCGGTGTCATACACCCGGGTAATCTGGCAATTGGAAATCGTATTGTTATTGTTCGGGGAGGCGCTGATCCAGCACTGGATGCCGTTGCCATAGCGGGCCCAGCTTGTCCTGGTGCCGATCTGTATGGAGCCGCCGATGATGTCAAGGTCGCAGTCGGTGATTGTACACCCGGTGATTTCGTTAATGCCGTTCCCTCCGAAGCCGACGATGGCGATGTCGCTGATCGTGCAGCCCGTCATAGATGTAACGGCCTCCCCGTAGGTCGCAAAACAAAGTGCTCCGGGTCGGGAAGCCGATTTCATTCGCAGATATCTGTAGGTGGAATTTGTGATATTCCCCGGAGACCACTCGCCGCTTGTGAAGAAGTCTCCCTCCGAGGAGAGTTCCGAAGCAGAAGACACAAGATTGCCGTAAACGGTATCTGTAGATGGGTCGTAAATGGTTCCGATATTGCCAAAGTTTTTGTTCGCGGCGTTGCATCCATGGCCGTAGAAGGACGAAGATGCATTCATATCCAACTTCCAGATTCCTGCTGACTCCTGCGTCCAGAAAGAATTGCTCCTCAGAATAGTGAAACCGCAGAGCACCGGTTTGTCTCCGCTTCCATAAGCGCCTATAATACAGTCGGAAAATCCGCTCATACTCTCAAAGAAAATATCTCCCCGCTTGAGAAGGATGGTGTTCCCGCTCTTCTTCCCGCTCAGCCCGGAAATGGTCTTGCGTGGTGCTGACGAAGATGTCCCGGCGTTAGAATCGGATCCGCTTGAAGAAGACACATAATAAGTGGCGGCCTGTCCGGGCAGAAGCACGGTCAGGCAAAGCACAAGAATCGATATTATCTTTTTTCTCATTTCACTTTCACGTAATAGTATTCTTGATTCCCATCAGAATCGATAGCAGCGACCACGCTCTCTCCTATCGAAAGGCCGAACAGACGACCGTCGGGAGTAATCCCGGCGACATCGCAGCACAACTGCCATTTCTTGTTTTTATATTTGCTGCCGGCCGCATCATAAGCGACCCAACGCAGACCATCCCCTTGCATTTCGATGCTCTCTCCAATGCTCAATTCAATCGGGGTCAGGTGATAAGTCCTGTTTGCGCCATAGCCGATCCTGACCATAGAAACGGTATTCCCATCATTGGAGATGGACACATAGTCCATCGCGTGCTCGTCAGGGGTATCTTTCTTGCGCTGAACGCCGGCGGGAGAGAATGGAGAGCGCGTGCCGTCCGCATAGGGCGCATCACAGGCAATCTGGACATACCAGACACCGTTACGGACCGTTTGCATATCGTGGTGTCTGTGCCCCCCGAGAACCATCAGCACCTGAAGGTCGGGGCGGCGCTGCGGAAGGGTTTCAATGGCGTTTACAAGTGGAATATAGCATTTGTGCGTTTCCACTTCAAAGCCGATGGCCGAGTGCATGGCAAATACCAAGTTCCAGCCTTCCGGGGCCTTGTCCATCGCTTCTTCTGTAAGCCATTTTAGTTGCTGCTCACTCACTCCTTCCTTTACTCCCCAGAAGACGTCCGTCCCTTCAAAACGGTCGAAAACATCAGCAACGATGTAGCGGATGCGGGCATCCGGTTCATCGTAATAGTAGTAAAGCCCCGTTTTGTCTTTCGGGTTACGGACAACTCCTTTAGCCGTCACCGCGGAGAAAGCCTTGAACGTAGCTTTGGGCGAGAGACTGTAACCGGCCTTTATATCCTTTGATTCGCGGGCGGTGAGGTCGTGGTTGCCGCGGACAGGGAGGAGGGATATGCTCTTGTCAAGGCGGGCAAAAGATTCTTTCTGTGCCCTCCAGCACAGTTCCACGTCATTGGTGTATGCCGTGATGGCATCCCCGCCCCAAATCGCTTTGGGACGAGGGAGTCCATTCAAAACCGTCGAGATGATTTCTGAACTAATGCTTTCGCCATCCTCTTTGAAATGAGTATCAGCCCAGAAAATGAAACCGTCTGCCTGAGATGGCAAAAGGGTAGCTATTTCTGATTTTTTTGCAGAAAGATACGCATCATATCCGGGCGGAAGTGCCTGACCAGCCTTCGCCGGAGCCGCCAGCACGAGGCTGATGGCTCCGAGGAGGACGATGCTTGTCAGAAATCTGTTAGGAGACATATTACTCGACTGCTGTATAAACCAGGTTAAGCTTACTAAGATTCATATAGCTATGCTTATGATAAATGTAGTAGCTTTGACCAGCCTGGGATCCTGTTATGTCAATGGATGCCACGGTTCCGGCAGAACCTGATGCCTGAGCCATTGCTGCTTTGATATTCGTGTAATAATCTAAAGAAGCATCTGAGGCATTACCTCCCTTATCATCCAGGTTGCCACAAATCCTTAATCTCAGGGTTGTGTTAGAGGTCGATTCATGCTGGTGATAGAATTGCACCTGAGTCAGTTTTTTACCAGGAATAGCCGGAGTCTTGATATAGCACCGAATGATCTCACTTCCTCCGGAAATTCTTACAGCCCTGACATACTTGTTTGAATCATAAGTCGCAATTCTATAGTATATTGAGCCTGCAGTAGAGCTATTGTTCGCACAGAGATAGAATGGATAGGAGTATCCGTCCTGATCGAACCAATATGTTGCGCCGCCAGTCAATGCAGAGCCTGATGCTTTAGGAAGATACGTTTTTGTACTCCCGTCCATCTGATATAAAGTAATTCCTTGTGTCACGTCGGCGTCATCCTTTCCTGTAGTATAAAGAGGCAGCGTCAGCGTCAAGTTACCGGCAGGGACATCCTGGACTTCGGCGAGCGACAGATTCTTGAGCAGAATTCGTCCATTCCTGACAACGGTAACGGGATTGGCGGAAGAGAATTCCTTCGTCTTGCCGTTGAGCAGGGTGATGGTGATCTTGATTCCGGTATAGGTGCCGGGCACAATGCAGAAATACAACTTGGTATCGTTCCACTGCAGTCCATTATCGGCAGGGATATCAAAGTCTACATTCTTGGCCCCGTCGGGTGCGGAGACAACCGAAGGTTCACCCGAATTATAATCGATGGTCACGTTTCCGGCCAGCGATTCGTTTGCGGTGAGTTTCACGTTCTTGACACCAATTACGTCGGCGGGAATATGAATTCCCAGAATACCGCAGACATTCTTAAGTTCTGCAGCATATGACCCTGCCGAACCCGTGATTTGGCCGATGGAGAGATTCATGCCGCGCAAAACGGAATTTTTGTTCGTCGCCGTAAAATGACTTTCGAGAGTTGTGGTAATCCTGGTGCCGGAGATGCTTGCACTTGCATTATAGGGATAAATGGCAAACAGTGGAGTGCTTCCGCTGGTAATTTCTCCGCTGAAATCGCCTGATGCGCCTGATGTAGAAGTCAGAGCAAAATCATTGTTCTCTCCTTCCGAGTCGAATATGGAGAGATGGTCAGAACCATTGAATCGAATGGTTTCAACGCCATAGGTCTTGGTTTCAGAAGCACCGGCAGTTAGGGTAATCTTCTCCTTTGCGACAGAAGTAGGCTGAGTGGGCTCCTTGGAGCAGCCGGCGGCGATGGAAGCAGCCGCTATGATGACGAAAGCCAAATAAAACTTTTTCATAATCGTCGTGCTTTAATGATTACCAGGTAAATGTTTCTTCTTCGTTGTCGTAGCCCTCGTTGGTGAAGGTGGATTCAACCTGTGATCCGCAGATCACATTGACCATGTTGACATTAATAATCAATGTCGCTGGGGCTTGATACAATTGTTTTCTCATATCTTAATGGATTTAATGATTTATCATCAGAATGCAAACTTATTCTCATCCGTGCCGTACCCTTCGTGCGTCAACGAGGCACCAGCATCGATTGGTTCCCCTGGTTTTGCCTTTTGGGTGATACTGAGTTGAGCGCTGTTGAGCGGGCCTGTACGGAAAACAACACTGGCCGTACGGGGACTGCCTTCCGCTCCTTCCAGAAGAGAAGTCAGGGTAACCTGGGTTTCTCCGTCCCCTTCAACGGGGGAGATGCTCAACCATTGCTTGATTTCGTCAGTATAGCCTTCTATCGCCCATGGGACACCGGTCCGGACGGTCACAACTTCGCTCTCTCCCTGGAACGCGCTGAATATTAAATTACTCTTGGAGAGAGAGATGGCGCGGTTAATCGCGCGAGCCTGTTTGACACACAACTTTGCTTCCGGGCCATTATCTATCCGGAAGCCAAGAACGGCCACCCGATCCTCATAGTAAGGATTATCTTCCACAGTGGAAACCCGGATGGTTTCGCTTCCCTCGCCGGAATGCTTGTCCACGGAGAGCCATGCAGCCAGGGCGTCGGTCCATCCAGTGAGTTCCCAAGCAGAGGAAGATGTTATATGCACATCATAGCCCTCGCCAGCTTCGGTGCCGAATTCGAGCACTTCTTGGGAGAGGGAAATCTCCTGCTGGTCCTCTTGCCGTGACGGCTCGTTCTTCTCCTGGCATGAGAAGATGGCCAGAAGAAATAAAGTAATCATGAAACTGTATTTTTTCATATCGCAGTATTATTGCCAAAATACTTCTGAAGGGTTCTGATCGCTGGGGGAGAGAGCTGTGTTGTAGGTCAGCTCGTCCCTGGGGAAGGCACAGATAAGCCCTTTACGGACATCCGCTACCGCTTCCGGATAAATCTGATGGTCTCCGTACTTGGGCTGCCCAAAGTGGGTCGTGCGGTATCCATCCACTGTTTTTCCACTCGCCGTGAAATCATCCTGCTCGGGGAGATACAGGAATGCATTGTGGGGCTTGGCTATGTTCTCAGAAAGCCATGTCGCACCGAAACGATGCGTGTCGTAATACTCATGGCCTTCCCCTCCGAGTTCGAAGCAGCGTTCCCAAAAAATCCGTGTAATGAGTTCCTCGTTTGTATTGAAATCAGCGGCATCAAGGTCTGCCGGCTGAGCGGAGGTGGTGCCTCTGGCCCGTTTAAGCAATTCGTTCACGTATCCGACTGCCGCTACCTTATCTCCAAGATATGCGCAGGCTTCAGCCGCGTTCAGATAAACTTCCGCCAAACGCATGACATAAAGGTCGGCATAGCCGTTAGTGGCATCATATCTTGGATCCAGATATTTCTTCCAATAAGGCATGCATTGCTTGTACTCATTGGAATTGATATAGATAGATGCCGCATTCGGATAGCAGTTGAGAGGGCTGGCCTGATTGCTTACATACTTATTGTATATGAGCGCGGCATCAAGGCGTGGGTCATCACATTTTACGAAAATGTTTGCGGCATTTCCGCTGCCCATCGTGCCGCCATAGGTCTCACACCATTTCTGGAAATACCAGCGGGTGGGTCGTATTCTTCCATAATTCTGGAAAAGAGCAGTGCCGTTGATATACGCTGGAAGAGAGGCTCCGGCAAGCGTGGAGCCATCCACTTCACTGGTATTAGGAATTACAAAAATGCGTTCCCGCGACTCGAAATCAGTGAGGTCAGTCCATCTGAACAAATCTGCGTAGTTCTCTTCAAGACGGAAAGGAGACTTGGTCTCGTCCAAAACGGCAAGTGCAGCATCTTTTGCTGCTTTGTAGGCTTTTTCCGCCGTTTCAATGCCGTGTTTGGAAAAATCCGGGGTGACACCGACCCAGAAATTGTCGTCCGGATGGGCTAGCAGGGAGCCTATCGTGACATAAACCGTAGAAAGCATGGCCGTAGCGGCATAATTGCATATACGGCCGGAACTCTTTGCATTGATGGCGAACTGTTCGTCATAAGTTCTTACGTGTGCTTCCGCCCACTTGAGATCCTCGATGATCTGGTCATATACCAGCCAGAAATCGACTCGCTTACCGTTTGCATCAGACAGGGTTTGCGCTGGTTCCAGGTGCATGGGAACATTCCCCCACTGGCGTACCAGATAGAAATATGAAACAGCTCGCAGGAAACGGGCTTCCCCTTCAATCTGATCCTTATAATGCTGATCCACAGGGCTGGCAGGCAATTCGTAGATTAGCCGGTTGCACAGTTGAATGGTCGCGTAGAAGTTCTTGAAAAGATTGTATCCTTGAGGACTTGTTGAATACTGGGCAAAGGAAAGGAGCATTGTCCAGCGCAACTGACCATCCGAAAGCCTCGACTTCGGACCGCCAAAATGGACGACCCCCGATGCGGGGAACAGAAATTCGTGCATCGTGGTGGATGTAAGCCCCGTTGAGGTTCTGAGCTGAGCATAGCAGCCGGTGATGGCTGTCTCCAGGGCAGCCTCTGTACCGTAAATATCCTTCCCGGAATAACGGGCTGAAGATTCTTCTTCCAGGAAACTGCAAGATGTGATTGCGGCAAAGAAAAACGCCACGGATATCAAGTATTTAACTGTCTTCTCCATATTGCTAAAACATCTTGTCAGAAAGTAAACTTAAGGTCAAATTTGAAACTTCGAGCCCCGGGATAGGAACCCATGTCGGCGCCGCGTTTCTTTATATTTCCAAAACTATTGACGTTCGGATCCCATCCGGAATATTTTGTCCATACCCACAGGTTTCCGGCAGATGCGCCTATTGTCATATTCCTCAGGAATAATGCTTTGTCTTTTCTCTGGAAGACAAACGTATAGGAAAGGGAAACATTCGATAATCTGAGGTAGGACCCATCTTCAACATAGCGGCTGCTGGGTAGTTTAACATCCGCTCCGCTCATGGCACCAAGGGCCGGATACCACGTCTGTGTGTTTTCCGGAGTCCATGCCGAACTGACAACACTGCGTTGAACATTGCGGTTCACATTAGAGGTATTGGTATCCATCATCCTGTTAATGTTGTAGATATCATTACCTTGTGATCCGATGAAATTGGCCGTAAAGCGAAGTCTCTTCCACGAAAACGTGGTATTAAATCCATAGGTAAAGTCTGGATTCGGGTCGCCGATAATGGTTCGGTCGCTGTCATCAATCACGCCGTCCTGATTAAGATCAACGTAATTGACTGCGCCGGGGCCCCGGTACGTGTTGCCGTCGCCATATGGGACACCTGTTTCGCCTTCCTTTACCAATCCGTCACAAAGCAGCCCGTAGAACAGGGACATTGGCTGGCCCTGGACAAAGATGTTCAAGGTCGATTTCAGAACGTCTCCCGAGCCGATTATGTCTCCATCAAAGTACTCGACATATTGACGGTTTCCCGGAGAAATCCAAATATAGCCGCTGCTGGTCCCTTCCGGATTGATGGAAAGAATCTTATTCTTATTGAATGATAAATTACCTCCGATGGACCACTCAAAGTCGTCTATCTTGAGCGGAACTGCGTCCAACGTGAATTCAAGACCCTTGTTTTCAATTGAGCCCATGTTTACATACGGACTTTGAAGCCCTGCCGAACCGGCAATTGTCGGTTGCTGAAGAAGGTCTTTTGTCTTCTTATAGTAGGCATCTGCCGACAACGTAACCCGTCCTTGCCATAGGCCTAAATCCAGTCCGATATTTGTTTGCTCGGTCGTCTCCCATTTGAGGTCCTTATTCGCAAAGTTCTTTGTAAGTGTGACTAAGGTTTTCTGGGCATCAGATTCATGGCTGGGATAATACCCGGTAATGTAATTTACGGTGGTCGAGTATGGTTGCGCTGCCTGCTTACCGACCTGTCCCCATCCTACACGCAATTTAAGCATGGAAATGGTCGGAACTTTGAACCAAGGCTCCTGATTGATTCTCCAAGCAGCTGCGAAGGATGGGAAGTTTGCCCACTTGTTCTTCCCGGAAAAGCGGCTGGATCCGTCGATTCTCCAGGTTCCAGTAAAGATGTATCGGTCTCTGTAATTATAAATACCGCGGACAAACCAAGACATCATAGTGGACTTGGTTTCATCAAAAGTGAACCAGGAATAGGCGGCAGAATTGATGGATTGTTCCTGAGCTTTCCACTCGTCTATATTGATTCCCTCTGTAGTCTGTGCGGCGAGGCCGTCATATGACATGGACATTCCCAATGTGGCATTGACGTTATGTCTGTTGCGGAACTTCCGTTCATAATTAAGCAGGGAATCCCAGTTCCAATTCAGCCTTTCGACTGTACCTATCGCTGCAGTTGCACCAGAAGCATCCCACGAGAGAAGTGCAGACTTGAATTTTGCCTGTTCCGTTACCCGGTAATCGGCACCAAACTGGGTATTGAAACTCAGTCCTTTGATAATGGTCGCATTGAAATAGATGCTCGGGTTAATGCGATACTCGGTCTTATTGTTTGAGAAACCTGTCAACCAGCGATCCGGACCGGCGAGATAGGTCTTGTCATCCGTATCGATATCGATATAATCTCCTTCGTCGTCCGTTATTTTCTTATACGTATAGGGAGCGAAAGAGACCATACTCCTCATCAGCGAGGTAGCCGCAGTCATTGTCCCGAACGAGGCGCCTTGCGTAAGTT
>Ga0256405_10009124_pt1 | contig 13745 bp, 10 predicted proteins | sample RumenRJG_02DNA_FD_189096 | JGI IMG/M metagenome (GOLD analysis project Ga0256405, IMG submission 189096) | Bovine rumen microbial communities from Lethbridge, Alberta, Canada - RJG_02 | ecosystem: Host-associated > Mammals > Digestive system > Stomach > Rumen | place: Canada: Alberta...
ATTCTCGATAGTTACATCGGTAATGGTGAAAAATGGGGTTTCAATGGTGTCCATGCTCTCCTCACATCCATTGCCCCACGTCAAACTGATGAAGGCGCTAACTGGTACAAAGGTACCGCTGACGCTATTACGCAAAACATTGAATTCCTTGATGGTCTATCCCCAGATTACGTCCTGATCCTTTCAGGCGACCACATTTATAAAACGACTTATAACGAAATGATTGACCTCCACGTAGATAGTGGTGCTGATGCCACAATCTCCGTTATCGAAGTTGATCCAAAAGAAGCAAGTCGATTTGGCATTATGGCGGTTGATAAAACTGACCGTATTACCGAATTCCAAGAAAAGCCAAAGAAACCAAAGAGCAATTTAGCCTCTATGGGTGTTTATGTCTTTACTTGGAAAGTATTAAGAAAGTATTTAATTGCCGATAAAGCATTAGATACAAACCATGACTTCGGTGGTGATATTATCCCAGCGATGTTAAACGATGGTTTAAAACTCCAAGCCTATAGATTTAAAGGCTATTGGAGAGACGTTGGTACATTAGATTCCTTACACGAAGCTAATATGGACGTCGCCCTTAATCGAAGTGATTTGCATTTCCATGGTGATAGAAGCACCAGAATCTATACCGAAGATACATATTCTTTACCACATTATTTAGGTAGAGAAGCCTCAATTAAATCTTCGATTTGTAACCAAGGCGCTATTGTCTTAGGTAATGTTAATTCTTCTGTTATTTCTAATGAAGTCTTAATTGAAGAAGATGCAGTTGTTGATCGCTGCGTAGTCATGGAAGGTTCCGTGATTAAACGTGGTGCTAAAGTCTATAACGCAATCGTGGCCCCAAATACCACAATTGAAAGTGGCGTAGTGGTTAACGCTAATAGTAAAGAAATTGCCTTAGTCGGCGGAAAGGTGTCTCACTAATATGGCAAAAGTCTATGGTTTTTGTAATTTACATGATGCTCCTTCATTAGGCAAGCTCACTGAAAAACGTCCAATTGGTACAGTCTCTTTCTTAGGAAGATATGGCTTAATGGACTTCACATTATCAAACTTCTCTAACTCTGGTATTGATAATGTTGGTATCTTAGTGGACCATCATCTCCACTCTGTGGTTTCTCACGTTAGAGATGGTTCTATTTGGGTCAACAATACCAAAACCGGTAACCAAAGAATTTTCTATAACGAAAACGTTCCAAGTAGAAAATTTAATACTGATGTTAATAACCTATTATCTAATAGATTACACTTTGAAGATATTGATGCAGACTACGTAGTGGTCGCCCCAGCCTTCTTCTTAATGTCAATCGACTTTAGAGATTATATTGAAAAACATATCGAATCAGGTCGTGAAATTTCTCTTATTTATAAGAGAGTGAAGAACGCTAAAGAGGAATTCTTAAACTGTGATGTTATCAAAACAGAAAACAAATTAGTGAAGAACTTCTCCATTAATATGGGCACCGCCAAAGAAGCGATGATCTCTTTAGAAATCTTTATCTTCAACTACAGAACATTCTGTCAGCTTGTTAATAAAACAAGAGAGATTTCTACCTTATTTAATATTCGTGATTTAGTCAATTACTGTGCGACTAATGGCTTATATGAAGTCAATGCCTTCTCCTTTGATGGTTATGTCGCTCCAATCTTAGACTTTGACTGCTTTGTTAAATACTCCATGGAACTCTTATCTTATGAAGTAAGAAAACAACTCTTCAAAGAAGATTGGCCAATTTATACAACCACACACAATACTCCTCCAGCCTTATATGGTGAAAAGGCTAACGTTAGTAATTCATTCATTTCTAACGGTTCAACAATTAAAGGCACTGTGATTAATTCCATCCTTTCCCGTGATGTCATCGTGGAAGAAGGAGCGGTTGTTAAAGACTGCATTCTCTTCAGTGGCACAAAAGTGGGTAAAGGTAGTCATCTCCAATATGTTGTCGCGGATAAGAAAGTCCAGATTAAAGAAGTTAGAGATGTCGCTGGTGATGATGATCACTACATGTATATAAGTTTTGGAGCTAATATCTAACATGAAAATAGTAATGGTTGCCAGTGAGGCCCGTCCTTTCTGTAAGACGGGTGGTCTTGCTGATGTCGTTTATTCTCTTTCTAAAGAATTAGTAAAGATGGGGGAAGAAGTTTCCGTATTTTTACCTTTCTATGATTCAATTCGTCGTCAAATATCAGATAAAGCTTTAAAGAAAGCCGCTTCTTATAAGACACATATGTCTTGGCGTAAGCAAAACGTTGATGTCTATTCATTAGTGAATGAAGGCATCACCTATTACTTTATTGAAAACCAACAATATTTTGAAAGAGGCCATATTTATGGTGACTTTGATGATGGTGAACGCTTTGCGTTCTTTACCATCGCTGTTAAGCAGTTCTTATTAAGTAAACGCGCTCGTCCAGACATCATCCATGTCCATGACTGGCAAGCCGGTATGCTTCCATGTATCTTACGTGTGGATGAAGAATGTAGAGAAAAGTTCACTAAAACCAAATTTGTTTTCACCATCCATAACCCAGCCTTCCAAGGCTTAATGCCTAAATTCACTTTAGGTGATTTCTATAACTTAACTGATGAATATTTTGATAACGGTTCAGTCCGTTTCAAAGATCAAGTAAGTACCTTAAAAGCGGGTATTGTTTATTCAAATAAAATTACAACCGTTTCCCCAACACATCATCTAGAACTTTTAACTCCTGAAGGTGGTATGGGATTAGATAGTGTTCTTCGTTATAGAGAATGGGACTTCTCTGGTATCTTAAATGGCATCGACTATTTAGAATTTAATCCTGAAACTGATAAACAAATCGCGCAAGAATATACCGCGAAGAACTTAGTCAGTGGCAAGAAAGCTAATAAGGAAGCTTTATGCTATCAATATGGTATTAAAAATCCTAAAGCTCCTTTATATGCATTAGTGACACGTATTACTTGGCAAAAAGGTTTTGATATCATCTTCCCAGCGGTTGAAGAATTAATCGCTAGAGGAGCGAATATCTTTATGCTCGGTAGTGGTGAACATCAATACGAACAAAAATGGGAAGAATTAAAGAGAAGATATCCAGACCGTATTGGTCTATTTATCGGTTATAGCGATAACCTCGCGCATAAAGTCTATGCTGCAAGCGACTTCTTTATTATGCCGTCCCTATTTGAACCATGTGGCTTAGGTCAAATGATTGCTCAAAGATATGGTTCTTTACCAATTGTTCGTAGAACAGGTGGCTTAAAAGACAGTGTTATTTGTTATGACGGAAATAATGCTGAAACAAGTAACGGCTTTGGATTTGATGCCTATAGTGCTTATGAGATGACTAGAACATCTCATTACGCTTTTGATGTCTATAATAATAAGAAATTGCTTCATCAATTGATGAAAAATGCAATGAATACTGATAATTCATGGTTGAAGAGTACTTTAGAATACATTAAACTTTATAAGTCGTTAGTTAATTAAATAACTAACCCTCTTAAAGGAGTATGTATTATGGGATTCAATCATCGTGAAATCGAAGCCAAGTGGCAAAAGTATTGGGAAGATAACAAAACATTTAAGACTGACGTCTATGATTTTAGTAAACCTAAATTCTATGCGTTAGATATGTTCCCTTATCCAAGTGGTGTGGGTTTACACGCTGGCCACCCAGAAGGCTATACCGCCACTGATATCGTTTGTCGTATGAAAAGGATGCAAGGCTATAATGTCCTTCACCCAATGGGCTACGACTCTTTTGGTTTACCGGCAGAACAATACGCTATTCAAACAGGTAATCACCCAGAAGGTTTTACCCAAAAGAATATTGCATACTTCACAAAACAACTTAAAGAACTCGGTTTTGATTATGACTGGGATAGAGTCATCGCCACAAGTGATCCATCTTTCTATAAATGGACACAGTGGATTTTTAAAGGTCTATTCTTAGATGGCTACGCTAAATACATTGATATGCCAGTTAACTGGTGTGAAGAACTCGGTACTGTTTTAAGTAACGATGAAGTTATTGACGGTAAGAGTGAAAGAGGTGGCTATCCTGTTATTAGAAAGAACCTTAAACAATGGGTTATTGATCAACCAAAATTTGCTGAACGCTTATTAGAAGGTTTAAATAGAATTGATTGGCCAGAATCTACTAAAGAAATCCAAAGAAACTGGATTGGTAAATCTATTGGTGCGGAAATTAAATTCCAAGTCGCTGATAGTAACGAATCATTTATTGTCTTTACTACACGCGCTGATACATTATTTGGTTGCACATACTGTGTCTTATCTCCTGAACACGCTTTAATCAAAAAGATTATGAGCAAAGAACAAGAGAAAGATGTTTTAGCGTATATTGATGCCGCTAGTAAGAAGAGTGAAATCGAAAGAACATCAACTTCTAAAGATAAGACCGGTTGCTTTACTGGTGCTTATGCGATTAACCCTGCAAATAATAAAAAAGTTCCAATTTATATTTCTGATTATGTTTTAGCAAGCTATGGAACAGGCGCTATTATGGCGGTCCCTGCTCACGATAGTAGAGACTATGCTTTCGCTAAAAAGTATGGTCTTGATATCATCCAAGTCTTAGAAGGTGGAGATATCTCTAAAGAAGCTTATGAAGAAGATGGCTTACACATCAATAGTGGTTTCCTTAACGGTTTAAACAAAGAAGACGCTATTAATAAGATGATTAATTTCTTAAAAGAAAAAGGCATCGGTGAACAAAAAGTTAACTATAAATTTAGAGAATGGATCTTTGCTAGACAAAGATACTGGGGTGAACCAGTTCCTGTTGTTCATCTTGATGATGGCACAGTCCACGCTTTAGATGATGATGAATTACCACTCGTTTTACCAGAACTAGATGACTATAAAGGTCATAACGGTCAAGCACCTTTAGAGAACGCTAAAGAATGGAAAGAATATAACCATAATGGCTTACACGGTAAACGTGAAACAAGTACTATGCCAGGTAGTGCGGGTTCTTCTTGGTATTTCTTAAGATATGTTGATCCACATAATGATAAAACATTCTGTGATAAGAAACTCGCTGATCACTGGCTACCTGTTGACTTATATATCGGTGGTCCAGAACACGCAGTAGGACATTTAATCTATTCTCGTATTTGGACTAAATATTTATATGATAAAGGCTATATCAGCTTTGACGAACCTTTCCAAAAACTCGTCCACCAAGGCATGATCTTAGGTAGTAATAACATTAAGATGGGTAAACGTTATCCAGAATTTGTTGTTAACCCAAGCGATATCGTCGCGCAGTACGGTGCGGATACATTACGCTTATATGAAATGTTCATGGGCCCACTTGAAGCGAGTAAACCTTGGTCTAATCAAGGTGTAGAAGGCGCTCATAAATTCTTAGAAAGAGTGTATCGTATTATTATTGAAAATAATATTGTTAGTGAAGAAGACACTCCAGAACTTGATTTAGTCTATAACCAAACAGTAAAGAAAGTAAGCGAAGACTTCGCTAACTTGTCATTCAACACAGCGATTAGCCAAATGATGATTTTCATCAATGAAGTCTATCGCGTTAATAAATTAAGTAAGAAATACGCTGAAGGATTTGTCAAACTCATCTCTTGTATTTGCCCTCACCTTGGTGAAGAAATGTGGCAGTTACTTGGTCATAAAGAAACAATCGCTTTTGCGGAATGGCCAAAATACGACGAATCCAAATTAGCGCTTAACACCATTAAGATGGGTGTTTCCGTTAATGGTAAAGTCAGAGGCGAACTAGAAATCGCTAAAGATGAAGATGATGAAGTGGTGAAAGCCGCTGCTTTAGCCCTTGAAGGTGTGAAACGTAACATCGAAGGTAAAGAAATCAAAAAGATCATCGTTGTTAAAAACCGTATCGTTAATATCGTGGCTATTTAGGAGAAGATATGAACATTTGTTTTGATGTTGGTAATTCCACAATTGGAATTGGTGTTTATGAAAATAATATTCTTAAAGAAAGAATGTCTTTTAACACTGATGTTAAATTAACAGAAGATGAATTCTATCACCTATTTAAAAACAATATTAATGAATTAAATATCAACTTAAATGATGTTAAAAACATCATCTATTCTTCTGTTGTCCCTCAAATCAATTTATCAATCTTAAATGCTTTAAAAAGCTTAATAAATATTGAACCAATCTTAATTGGTCCAGGTACTAAAACAGGTTTATCCATTAAAGTTGATAATCCTAGTGAAATCGGTAATGACTTAATCGCCGATTTAGTGGGCGCGAAAGAGAAGTTTGGTTATCCATGTCTCATCGCTGATTTAGGTACCGCTAGTAAGATTCTTTTATTAGATAAGTCAGGAACATTTGTATCTTGCCTTATTATGCCTGGTCTTACTTTAAGTGCGGAATCTTTATCTAATAAAGCGGCCCTTTTACCAGAAGTTAGTTTAATCGCTCCTAAATCAATTTTAGCGAAGAACACATTAAGTTCGATGAACGCTGGTATCACGTATGGCCACGCTGATATGATTTTAGGTTTAATTAATCGTATCGAAAAAGAAATCGGCTACCCATGTAAGCATATTCTTACAGGTGGTGGTGCTATTTACGTTAAGGAAATTCTTGGTGATAGTTTCATCTATGATAAAAATCTCAATCTAGATGGACTCAATATCATCGTTAATAAAAATATTAAGAAGGAGTAGTTACATGGAAAAGGAATTTTACAAAAAGCTTACTGCTTCCTATGAAGCGGAAATGATGGAAAATTTGAAAAAGTTCATCGCTATTGATTCAACATATGATGAATCAACCGTTGATGAAGATAATCCATTTGGTAAAGGTGTTTCTAAAGCCTTACAGTTTATCGCTGAACTAGCTAGAAAGGATGGCTTTATTGTAAATAACTATGGTAACTACGTTGTTGAAATCTTAACTAATGAATTAGATAAAAACATTACCATTATGGCCCACGCTGATATTGTTCCAGTGGGAACAGGCTGGCCGCAAGATCCATTTACGATGGTGGAAAAAGATGGCTTTTTATATGCCCGTGGTGTCGCTGATGATAAAGGCCCATTACTTTCTTGCTATTATGGCTTAAAAGCCTTAAGAGATAATAACTTACTTGGTAATTATCAAGTGAGATTCTTAGTGGGTGGTAATGAAGAACGTGGTAGTGCTTGTATGGAACATTATTTCCATACTTTAAAAAAGAAACAACCAACATATGGTTTTTCTCCAGATAGTGCTTATCCACTTACTTACGCGGAAAAAGGTATTATTGGTTTCAAAGTTAAAAAGAATATTAAATTCCCTGAAGTTAAATATATTAAGGGTGGTGTCGCTAGTAACGCTGTTATTGAAAAATGTGAAGTTCTTCTTAAAGAAGACCTTAACTTTATCTCTTATTTAAATAATAAAGAAGTAGATTATTCTTACCTCGCTAAAGGGGAAGAAATGTTATTAACATTCAATGGTGTGGCCGCACATGGTTCTATCCCATGGATGGGTAAAAACGCTGCCTTAGCCGCTATTAAATATTTAGGCGAATATTATAAGAACGCTGACTTTATTAAGTTATATGAATTATTAAACGACCCAAGAGGTGCCGGTGTTAATGCCGCTGCTAATAGTGAGAATATGGGTACTAACTCCCTTAATGTTGGTTTAATCTCTTATGAAAATGAAGAATTAGAAGTCACTGTTAACTATCGTCACGTTGAAACCGTGAAAGCGGAAGATATGATTAATAACATTAAAGAAGCTTCTAAACCATTTGAAATTGAAGTGGAAGGTATTTCTCCAATTCTCTTCTATCCAAAGGATAGTCCACTTATTACAACCTTATTAAATGTCTATCAAGAAGAAACTGGAGACTATGAAACACAAATCATCGCTTCTGGTGGTGGTACATACGCTAAAGAAGCGGATAATGTCGTGGCCTTTGGTATGGAGTATCCAGGTCATGATCCTCGTATGCATGGGGTTAATGAAAATACCAAGAGAGAATATCTCGTTGAATCTATGGGTATCTATGCTCATGCCATCGTTGATTTAGGGAAACTAATTAAGTAATGAGAACAAAATATAAACCTTGGGCTAAACCATATATCGAAGAACACACGGAAGTGATGTGTCCTTTTGATAACATTAATAATTACAAAAATTATTATTTAGAAATTGGTTCTGGCAAAGGTCAATTCTTAGTCAACATGGCTAAAAACCATCCTGATACATTCTTTATCGGTATGGAACGTAATGTCACATGCGCTGGCTTTACCGCTAAAAAACTCGTGGAAGGTGAAATCACTAATGCTAAGCTCGTTTACGCTGATGCTGGTCAAGTTTTGCCGTTAATCGAAGCGGAATCAGTGGAAGGAATTTTCCTTAATTTCTCTGACCCATGGCCAAAGAAAAGACACGCGAAAAGAAGGTTAACTTCTGACTCATTCTTAGGACAGTATTATCGTATCCTTAAAAAAGGGGCAAAACTCATCTTTAAAACCGATAATTATGACCTATTTACTTACTCACTTGAGATACTTGAAAACTCAACATTTAAACTAGTGGAGGCTAATTATTCATATGATGGTAAAGATCTTTTTGATGAAATTACTGAATATGAAGCTAGTTTCCGTGAACTAGGTCAACCAATATATCGACTTATCTTGGAGAAGTTATGATTGCTAAATATGGATTAATTAATCATTTTGATAAAATTAACGCTTATCTAAGTGTCATTTTTGATGAACTCCCAAAAAGCCTCTTACCTAAACAAGATAGTGATTTATTAATCTATGAGAAAAACGATAAGATTTATCGCATCGATATCTTTAATTTAAAGAAGTATGTAAAGATTAAATTCAAAGGTTTAATCACTTTACCTAACTATGAATTAATTGCCATATTAAATGGCTATTTAGGTAAATATGACATCATGCTCCTTAGTAAAGATGAATCAGGTTTCTATATCGCAAAAGAAGATAATATTTACAAAGTAAAAGTAAGAAAAGATACCTTAGTGGCTAACGGCTCATTTGTTAAAGAAGATAGAGTGGCTACCTTTAAGGATTTAGATATTAACGAAGAAGAAAAAGAAATCATCTTAGATGATGAAATAAATGATGACGATTTAAATAAAGATTTTTTCCAAATGGAGGAAAGAGAAATATGATGGAAGTAGAACTTAAAAAAGTCGGTAAGATCTCCCGCTTAACAAACAAAACATTTAATTTTCCTAAAGAATTAGGGGAAGGCTTCTACAGTGCGAATTACTTTTTAAAGAGCCGTAAGATTGTTAGTGAAAACCTTCAAGGACACATTGTCACCATGCAATGGTTCCAAAGAAGAGATAACAGCATGCTATGCGGCGTAGATGAAGCAATCGCTATTCTTCATACTTTCGCTGTTCATCCAGAAGAACTATTAATTGAAGCCTTAAATGATGGTGATATTATCCAGGCTAATGAACCAGTTTTAAAAGTCACTGGTACTTATGAAAATTTCGGCTTTTTAGAGTCCGTTATTGATGGTGTCTTAGCACGTAGAAGTAGTGTAGCAACGAATGTTAAAGAAGTGCTTGATGCCGCAGGGGATACACCAGTCTTCTCTATGGCCGATAGACAAGATGATTATCTTACCCAAGTCGGTGATGGATATGCCACCTATGTTGCGGGTATTAATAGAGTAAGTACAGACGCTCAAGGCTTATGGTGGGGTGGCAAAGGTATGGGCACAATGCCACATGCTTTAATCCAAATTTGTGGTGGTGACATTTGTAAAGCTGCTGATTGCTATTTAGCGAGCTTCCCAGATGAACAAGTCACAGCCTTAATTGACTATCATAATAACGTTGTTAGAGATACATTAATCATCGCTAAGCATTTAGGTCATAAACTTAGAGGCGTTAGAGTGGACACATCTAAATCCTTAATCGACCATTATTTTGATGATAAAGACACAAGTGGTTTTGATCCTCATGGTGTTTGTAAAGAACTCATTATCGCTTTAAGAAAAGCCTTAGATGATAACGGCTTCAACTATGTTGGCATTACTGTTTCTTCCTCGTTCAATGCCCAAAAGATTAGAGAATGGAAAAAATTAGGTGTTCCTGTCACTATGTATGGTGTTGGTACATCTTTTGTTAACAATATGACATGTGGCTTTACTGGTGACTTAGTCATGCTTGATGGCGAGCCACAAGCTAAAGAAGGTCGCGCTAATTATAAGAACGATAAATTAAAGAAAGTTCCTTATCCAATCTACTAATATGATTTATGCTGCAAAAGAGTTTACATTAAAAAATGGTTTAAAGGTAGTGATTAAAACTCCTGAGATTTCTGATGCTCGTAATTTATTAGATTCGATTATCAATGTCTCTGCAACTAGTGATTTTATCACTAGCTTACCAGAAGACTATCAACCTTATCTAGATGATATATCTAAAGAAGAAGCTTTTATTGAAGGTAATAGAAAAAGCCCAAATAGTTATTTATTTGCCGTCTATCATAATGACAAAATCATTGGTAACTGTTTCTTAAGTTTCTTTGGCAACATTAAAACTAGACATAGAGGCACAATAGGTATTGCCATTACTAATGAATATAGAGGTATGGGTATTGGTTCAATCTTGTTTGATGAAATGATTAATATCGCTAAAAATAGAAGTGGAGTAACCCAATTAGAATTAGGAGTCATCAAAAATAACGAAGCCGCTAAACGCTTATATACATCAAAAGGCTTTATCAAAACAGGTGAAACTCCAAGAGCGTTACGTCTTCCGAACGGGCAATATCTTGATGAAGAAATGATGATGCTAATGCTGAAATAAATGATGAGCCTCGTTGCTCATTTTTTATATTGTTCAGCAATTTAATGCGATTTAATCAAAATAAAATGACAATGTGGTAAAAATTGGAATTGAACTCCAAAAAATACCATGATATATTTTAGACGGGGGTAATAAGCCATGATTAATAGAACAATACTATCAAAAATTGAATTATCTGTGAAAAGTAGACCAGTGACACTTATCACAGGCGCTAGACAGGTTGGCAAATCCACATTGGCTAAACTATTTATTGAAAAAGGTTTTAAATATGTCTCTCTTGATAATTATCAGGAAAGAGATATGGCCAGAAATGATCCGAAGATGTTTTTACAAACCCATCCATGGCCTTTAATCATTGATGAAATTCAAAAAGCCCCTGAACTCTTCGATGTTCTTGAAGAAATCGTTAATGAAGAGAAGATGAAGAATGAGCATAATTACGGCATGTACATCATCACCGGTTCTCAAATGTACCACCTGATGAAAGGCGTAACTGAATCAATGGCGGGGAGAATATCAATTATTCATATGTCACCTCTTTCAAGAAGCGAAACGCTAAATAGAGAAGAGCCACCGTTTGATTTTAATTTAGCTAATATCGCCAAAAGAGCAAATGAAAATCCTCTATCAGTTAAAGATTTTTTTAAGAGTATTGTTAAAGGCTTTTATCCAGAATTATATAGCAATGAATTACTAACCACAGATGAGTTTTATTCCGATTATGTCGAAACATATATCGAAAGAGATGTTTCTGAAATCATTAATGTTAAAGATAAATATGCTTTTAGAAGATTCATGGAGTTGCTCGCTTCGTTGACTGGAGAAGAACTCGTTTACGATAACATTGCTAAACTAATCGGCGTTGATATTAAGACAGTACAATCATGGATATCAATCTTGTTGGCGGGTGACATAATTTATTTATTAGAACCATACAATGAATACTCAATAACTAAAAGGATTGTAAAAAGACCAAAACTATATTTCTCAGATACTGGTCTTGCTTCCTTTTTAGCAAAAATAAACTCCCCAGAAACACTACAATCAAGTTTTTTGTGCGGTAGATTTGTAGAAACTTATATAGTTAATGAATTACGGAAGAGTTACTTAAATAATCGTAAAAATCCTAACTTCTATTATTATCGCGATACTAGAATGAACGAGATTGATTTAATCATAATCAATGACGGAAAGTTGCATAGGGTTGAGTGCAAAACAGGAATCAATTTCAATTTGAGCGCTGTTAAGGCATTCAAACAAGTCGAAGAAACAAATTACAAAATATCAACATCACTCATCATATGTAATACCGATATCATGTATCCACTAGGCGATGATATCTATGTTGTTCCTCTTGCAGGAATATAGCCGTAATTCTTTACTTTATTAGTCAATGTAAAAGAAAATTACATAGCGTGGTTATCTACTATAACGTGGTTAACTGTGCTTTTTTATTATATGTAAATTGTATAGTTATCATACGCTACAATTTTTTAACTTAGTTAACATTGAATATCTAAGTATATGTAAAGCAAAATTGACATAGGAAATTATTGACATGATATATGTCTTAGTTATAGATTTAGAGCATGTTTTTTCAAGTGAGGAAATGACTATGACTAAGGAAGAAATAAAAACAATAATTAAAGAAAACGATATCTCCTATATCAGAATGCAGTTCACTGATATGTTAGGTGATATCAAAGCGGTGGAAATCCCTGTAAATAGAATTGATGATGCTTTAAACAATAAGATTATGTTTGATGGTTCATCTATTGAAGGCTTTGTTCGTATTAAAGAAGCAGATATGTATCTTCGTCCAGATTTAGATACATTCTTAGTCTTACCATTCGAAGATAGTTCTATCGGTGGTGTAGCGAGATTCATCTGTGATGTCTATATGCCAGATGGCACCCCATTCATTGGTGATCCACGTTATATTCTTAAAAAAGAAGTCAAGAAGATGAATGATATGGGTATTGAAACCATGTATGTTGGTTTTGAACCAGAATTCTATCTCTTTAAATTAAACAGTGACGGCAGTGTTTCCACCAACTGTAGCGATAGAGCGGGCTATTTTGATTTATCTCCATTCGATGGTGGTGAAGATGTCAGAAGAGAAATAGCTCTTATGTTAGAAAAGATGGGCTTTGAAGTCCAAGCTAGCCACCACGAAGTTGGTCCTGGTCAAAATGAAATCACTTTCAAATATACCGATGTTATTTCCGCTTGCGATAGAGTCCAAACATTCAAGCAAGTCGTTAAGATGATTGCGAGAAAAAATGGCTATTTAGCAAGTTTCATGCCAAAACCTCTTAATAAACAAGCGGGTAATGGCATGCACACTAACTGTTCCTTATTCTCTAAAGAGAAGGGTGACTTATTCTTTGATCCAAAAGCACCTATGGAATTAAGTGTCATGTGTGAAAAATGGATTACAGGTGTTCTTGGTCACGCTAGAGAATTATCTTTATTAACTAATCCAATTGTTAATTCCTATAAACGTTTAGTCAGTGGTTATGAAGCCCCTATCTATGCTTGTTGGAGTGACGCTAATAGAAGTTCATTAGTGAGAATCCCAGCCGCTAGAGGCTTAGCCACAAGAACAGAATTTAGAAACGTTGACCCATGTGCTAATCCATATCTCGCTTTAGCGGGTATCTTAGCCTGTGGCTTAGAAGGTATCAAAAACACTAAAGAAAAAGATATCATTCCACCTGTTAAAGATAACTTATTCGACTTAACAGATGATGAAATCAAAGCCAGAAAAATCGTCTGTTTACCAGAAACATTGCATGCCGCTATTGAAGACTTCAAAAATAGTAGTATCTTAAAAGAAGTTTTAGGAACACACTTGTTCCCAAAATATATCGAAGCTAAAGAAAAGGAATGGAAAGAATACCATACCACTGTTAGTGAAT
>Ga0256405_10009125_pt1 | contig 13744 bp, 14 predicted proteins | sample RumenRJG_02DNA_FD_189096 | JGI IMG/M metagenome (GOLD analysis project Ga0256405, IMG submission 189096) | Bovine rumen microbial communities from Lethbridge, Alberta, Canada - RJG_02 | ecosystem: Host-associated > Mammals > Digestive system > Stomach > Rumen | place: Canada: Alberta...
GGTAGCCGTAGGGGGTAAAGTCAATCTGCATGTACGGCGCGGTAAAGGCATAGTTTACCGCGATGACACTGGTCAGCGCCGCCAGGATTCCGTAGAAATATCCTTCCGTCAGCAGGGACACCACCAGAACCACCAGCACAAAGATGATCGGCACATGCACATCCGAGGTACTCACCTGCTGAAGCATGATGCAGACCAGGGAAGCGATCAGCATGGCCAGCAGGTAGACCAGCCAGCCCTTCAAAGACATCGGGGCATAGGTTTTCAGTTTTTGCCGCAGATTCTGCAGGGAACTCACGCTCCTCTTCTCATCATGCATTATACCATAATCCGAGTAAAGAAATTGCCAAAAAACGAAAACTTCAAAACAGGTCCCGGAGCTGTTTTGGGTCTCCGGGACCTGTTCATGTTTGTCATTGGGAAGCGCTTATTCCTGGGCGAAGGAAACTTCCTCCACGCCGGAGGCCGCCAGGGCCTCCGCTTCCCTCTTGTTGATCTTCCTCTGGTTGAAGATGGAGAAGATCACCACGCCGACCGCGACGACAAAGAAACCGACCGCGATGGGGTAGTGGATGATTTCACCGAAGTTGCCCTGGTTCAGATCCATGAAGCGGACAAAGTTCTGTTCGCACATGGGTCCCAGGATCAGCGCCAGCAGGATCGGGGACAGCGGGAACTCATACTTGTTCATCAGCCAGCCGATCACACCGAACAGGACGCAGACGCCCACGTCAAACACGTTCTTGTTGATCGAGAACGCGCCCAGCAGGGAGACCACCAGGATGATCGGGTACAGCATGCGCTTTTCAAGCGAAACGATCTTCGCGAACACGCGCACGCCCGCGCAGCCTACCAGCAGCATCGCGAGGTTTGCCAGCATCAGCGCGGCAAAGACCTTGTACACCGTGGGAAGCTCGGAGACATACATCATGGGTCCCGGCTGGATGCCCTTCATGATGAAGGCGCCGAGCAGGATGGCCGTGACGGAGTCACCCGGCACACCAAGGGACAGCAGCGGGATCATCGCGCCGCCGGAGCAGCCGTTGTTGGCCGACTCCGTGGCCGCAACGCCGTTCGGGATGCCGGTGCCCCACTTCTCCGGGTGCTTGCTGGCGCCCTTGTTGAAGGCGTAGGAGACAAACACCGCGATGTCGCCGCCGGCGCCCGGGATCGCACCGATGAAGGTGCCGATGATGCCGCCGGAGAGGATGTTCGGCCAGATCTGCTTGATGGTCTTTCCGTCGGGCAGAACGCGGGTGATCTTTTCCGTGGACTTTGCCTGGGCGCTCTCACGTCCGGCAATGATGCGCTCGACACCCGCGATGACTTCCGCCACCGCGAAGAGGCCGATCAGCACCGGGATAAAGCTCAGGCCGCCCTTCAGGCTGGTCACGCCGAAGGTGAAGCGTTGCTTGGAATAGGTCGGATCCAGCCCGACGGTGCACAGCAGCATGCCGAAGAAGGCGCTGATCAGACCTTTGGCGATGGACTTGCCCGAGATGGAGATGATGACCGACAGGCCGAAGACCGCCAGCATCAGCATCTCCGCCGAGGTAAACTTCATTGCGACCTTCGCCACCAGCGGGGAGAGGAAGGTCATAATCAGCGCGCCGATGACGCCGCCGCAGAAGGAAGCGAACATCGCCACGGAGAGTGCTTTGCCCGCCTCGCCCTTCTGGGTCATGGGATAGCCGTCCAGCAGCGTGGCCGCCGCGGAGGGGGTCCCGGGGGCGTGGATCAGGATGGCGGAGATGGAACCGCCGTACATGCCGCCGCAGTAAATGCCCAGCAGCAGGCCGACGGAGGGGATCAGGTCCATTCCGAAGGAGAAGGGGATCAGCAGCGCGACACCCATGGTCGCCGTCATGCCCGGGATGGCGCCCAGGAGAACACCGCCGATCGCGCCCAGAAGGGTCATCAGCAGTACCTGCGGGGAGAGGAACACGCTCGCATAACTGGAAAACAGCAAACTCCAATCCATTCTTCTTTCCTCCTTAAATCTTATCTACCAGATCACGGAGGAACTGGAGCGGTCCCATCGGGATGTTGACGGCCAGGAACTTGTAGAAGATCAGCCAGATGCCCAGCGGCACCAGAGCGGAAATCAGGACCAGCTGCACCGGCTTGCGCAGGCCGATCATCCACATGATGACCGCCGAGAGCAGGAAGCTCACGATCACGTAGCCGAGGCTCTTGAAGAAATAGACGTAGGCGCAGCAGAGCAGGATCGCGAAGAACGCGGCCAGGACGCCCTTGTCTTTCACGGGGTTCAGACTCTCCGCCTTCTGTGCCAGCGGGTCTCCCGCCTTCAGGTTCGAGAGCTTGAGGACAGACTGGATCAGCAGCACCACGGTGAAAACCGCCATGCCGATGATCATGATCCGAGGGAAGGTAGACGGCTGCACGGCTGCGTTCTTCGCGGTTTTGATCAGGGTGGACTGATACCAGGCCCAGGCTTCAAAAGCGAGCAGCACAAGCGACAGGATCAAGTTGGAAAACGCCTTGGTCTGTGTTTTTTTCACATCCAAGAAGCATCACATCCTTTTATTTCATGAAATAGCCAAAGAGAAAGGGCAGGCATTTATGCCTGCCCTTTCGGCATCATATAACTGGTGGAATAACCGGTGGATTATGCGGCTTCTTCCTCTTCAATCAGGCCGACGGAAGCCATGGCGACAGGAACATTCTCTTCTTCCTGAGCCAGGAATGCAGCGAAGTCTTCCCCGTTCAGGTAGGAGATGGTCTGGCCGGCATTGGCCATGAACTCGACGAAGTCAGGATCTTCAATCGCAGCTGCGCAGGCAGTCTCCAGAGCGGCGACGACATCGTCATCGACACCGAGAGGCACCGCGATTCCGCGCCAGGTACCCCAGACGCAGTTGTCGTAGCCCTGTTCCTCGCAGGTCGGGACATCGGGGAAGACGGGGTTGCGCTCAGTGCTCATGATGGCAAGCATCGTCAGGTCGCCGGATTCGACGAAGGAGCGGGCCTCGGCAGCGGAGATGGTGACACCGGTGATCTCGCCCTGGGCCGCGGCCTTCGCAGCGGAAGCAGCGCCATCCTGGTAGGTGATCATCTTGATGTCGATGCCGGCTTCATTCATCAGATAGCCGCCGCCGACGTGCCACACGGAGCCGGAGGAAGAACCGCCCATGGTGACCTCACCGGGGTGATCCTTGCAGTAGGCGACAAAGCTGTCCAGATCGGTGACATTGTTGTCCGCCGCCCACTTGGTGTTGACCGTGATGGCGGCTGCGTCGGTGTTGACGCGGCAGATGGGGATGTAGTTCTCATAGGTGTACTCGGACATGTCCTGAGGAACATAGGAAGAAAGCTCCCAGGTGATCATGCCGATGGTGTAGCCGTCGGGATCGGCATCCGCGATGGCTTCGTGGCCTATAACGCCGCTGGCACCGGTCAGGTTGTCAACGGTGATGGTCTGGCCGAGCTGCTTCTCGAGCGCAGCGCAGAAGGCACGCAGGCAGTTGTCCGTGCCGCCGCCGGCGCCCCAGGGGTTGATCGCGTAGATGCCCTTGGTGGGATAGTCCGCCGCAAACGCGGAAGGAGCCATCACGGCCATGGCGAGCATCAGAACCAGTGCGACAGCAATGATTTTCTTGCAGGTTTTCATGTTTGTCCTCCTTAAAAATATGGGTTTAGGGTCTTGCTAACCTATAGACAATAATAGTCAACATAGGACGTTCTGTCAACAGAAAAATGAATTTTCTCTCAGCGGTCTGCAAGACTGAATCCGTTCTTCATCTGCTCGCTGGCGGTCTGCAGGACCTTGTTCAGGGTGCCCGTTGTCTCCTCCCGGCACATCTCGCAGAGCTTCCTGTTTGCCTCCTCTGTCAGGGTGAAGTCACCGCTCTCCGCCATTTTCCGGTCGTACTCCCGCACCAGCTGTCTGCTCCGGATTGCAACCGCATCCTGATAACGTTCGATGTTCTGGGAGCTGGCCCCGAAGCACTTGTCCGCCAACGCCCCGATCAGCCGGCTGCTCCAGAACAGGTTCTCCGTGGACGCATCGAGCGTGACCCTGCTGAGGTAATCCGGCAGTCTGCGGACATTAGGGTATACCGGCAGCATCGCGCTGAAGGTGGTGGACCCGAAGCAGATCCACTCCAGTCCCCTGATGGCGTCGGGGACGCCGCTGCGGATCTGGCAGAGGGAGGTGACGCCGGTCCGGTTGATGCCGATGGGCCGGTAGATGCCGCGCTTTCCGCTGTCCCGGCCGGTGTACGGGTCATACGGCGTCCCCTGATAGTGTGCCGAGAGGAGATACTTCACATCCTCGACCGCCACCTTCCGATCCGGAACCAGCGACCAGGGGATGTTGTCGCTCTCCGGTCCGAATTCCGCCTCCGGTCCGTCCCAGCGGTGGGAATACGGTGCCAGATACCGGCCCATGAACCAGGCCCGCGGGGTGTTATAGATGTGGTCCATATCCCGGCGGGAGCCGAAAATGTCTCTGGGGTTGAATGCCCCGTCCTGATTCAGATCCAGATCATTCTCCCGGATAAACTCCTTCAGATCCTTCGAGCAGAGATGTGCCTCCTGGGCGCCGAAGGCATCCTCCAGGTCGAAGCTGTCCATTCCGAACTGGTTTGGGTTGATCACCACGCGGTCATCCGGGATCCGCCGGGCCATCCAGTGGTGGCCGCCGATGGTCTCCAGCCACCAGACTTCGTTTTCGTCGTTGAAGGCGATCCCGTTGGATTCATAGGTGCCGTACCGCTCCAGCAGCTCCGCCAGGCGCAGCACCCCTTCCCGGGCGCTGCGGATATAGGGCAGCACCAGTACGACGATGTCTTCTTCCCCGATCCCCCCGGGAATCTCTTTCTCTCTCCGGCTTTTGGCCGCCCGGTAAGTCACCAGCGGGTCCGCCGCCAGGACGCGCGGGTTCGAGGTGATGGTCTCGGTGGCCGTCATGCCGACGTTCGCGGCGTTGATGCCGGTGGCCGCCCAGATTCCGTCTTTCGGGTCGACGCTCGGGCAGGCGGTATAGCGCAGCGGCTCTTCCGGAAGCTCAATCTCCAGATGGGAGAGGACGCTTTTGTATTTTCTCGGCTGATCCTTCGGTTCGACCACAATCAGCTTCTTGACGTCAAAATGACCGTCGTCCGTCCGGGCGATCATGGTGGAGCGGTCGTTGCTGGCATTCTTTCCGACCAGCACAGTGGTACAGGGCATAGGGCAGTTTCCTCCTTTTTGATCTTCCGCAAGTATAGACGTTTCCCCGGAAAAGCGCAAGATCCCTGTTCCCTTTTGTTTCCTTTTCCGGTTGAATTCCTTCCGTATGCAGATTATAATGACGATGTTCCGTCCCACATTGTTTCGGATCCAATCACCCTTGAACACACAGGAGAAGTTCATGATTTCGACTGATTATTACGATATTCTGCTGCAGGGGCTCAACAGCCGCTGCACGGTCACCCGGCTGGTCCACGGCGTCTCCTGGACGGCCGCCGTGCTGAGCGACGGAAGCTGCGGCGTCGCCATGCATACCACCGGCGATACCGTCCCCAGGATGTATGACACGCTGATCGGCCTGCCGCTGAAGGAAGCCGCCGGGGCGGTTCTCTCCTGGAACATGGAGGAAGCAAGCGAAGCCCTCGCCGCCGTCAATGCGTTCTATAACCGACCGGACTGCGCCTTTCTGCGGCCGGAGGCAAAAACGCTGGACGACGTGGACCTCGCCGGGAAGCGGGTCGGGATGATCGGCCACATGATCGGCCACAGCAACATCACGGCCGAGCTTCTGGCCCCGGCGGCGAAGCTCTGGATCATGGACCGGGAAGAAAAGCCCGGCGCCTACCCCGACAGTGCGGCGGAGTTCTTTCTCCCGGGCTGTGACGTGGTCATCATCACGGGCAGCGCCGCCATCAACAAGACCCTGCCGCGCCTTCTGGAGCTCAGCCGCGGGGCTCAGGTCATCCTCACCGGCCCCAGCGTCAGCTGCTGCCCGGCGCTGACGGAGCTGGGGATCGACCGCCTGAACGGACGCGTCATTACCCAACCGGAGCCCATGCTGCAGGCCATCGTAGAAAAGCGCATGTCGGTCAACCCCTGGTCCGAGACTTTTCAGCTGGACCGTCTGCCCCTGCAGGAGCAGAACGCAGAAACGGAGCGCGGCTGACATGTCCCACGATCTTCTGATCCGCCCCATCGCCCATATCCGGACCGATTTCCCATCGAAGTTCGGCATTCCCCGGCAGGCCGGACTCGCCGAAGCGCTGGAGGGAACCGTCGTCTTCGAGCCGGAATTCCGGGTTGATGAAGCGCTGCGCGGGATAGAGGGTTTTTCCCATCTCTGGCTGATCTGGGGTTTTTCCGAGAATGCAGAACATGACTGGTCTCCGACGGTGCGCCCGCCGCGCCTGGGCGGGAATACGCGTATGGGCGTCTTCGCGACCCGCTCGCCCTTCCGCCCCAACGGCCTCGGCCTCTCCTGTGTGAAGCTTCTCTCCCTTCGGAAGGACGAGACGCTGGGAACGACCCTGATCGTCGCAGGGGCCGACATGGTCGACGGCACGCCGATCTATGACATCAAGCCCTATATTCCCTATGCCGACAGCGTTCCCGATGCAGTCGGCGGCTTTGCCCCGGACGAGGGCCGTCTTCTGCGGGTGGAGTTTCCCCCGGCGCTGGAAGAAAAAGTCCCGCCGGAGAAGCGCGACGGGCTGCGCGCCGTCCTCGCTCATGATCCCCGTCCCCGCTATCAGGATGACCCCCACCGCGTCTACGGCATGGGCTTTGCCGGACTGGAGGTCCGCTTCCGGGTCGAGGGCGAGGTCCTCACCGTGACGGAGATTAAATCCGCCGGATAAACCAACCGTGGGTGGCAGGAGCCGGTACATCACTTTGGATGCACCGGCTCCTGTTTTTGTTCCTATGGCAATTGTTAAAATGATTCTTTTTCTTTCACCGTCTTCTAGGCCATCATTTCCACATTTTCTTCCTTTGCTTGCCCTTCTTTCTTCTGCAAGGCGGGACCTTATGCCGCCGATTATTGTTTATGATTATCCCTTCCGGATCGGATGCCGGATTACCGTTTTCAGTTTCTCCGGAGCCACTTTTCTGGCGTCGCTCAAGTAGATCTCGTGGTGCAGCCTCTTGTCCGTGATGTCCGGCACATACCCCTGCTGCTCCGCGTACGCATGCATCAGAGATACAGTAGCGGGTTCCATATCATAAGGCCCGATATGCATACACTGAACGCACAGGCCCTCGTCGCAGGTCAGGAACTCCGCTTTCGAGAAGTCGGCTTTCTTTTTCCTCGTCGCTTCCTCGACAGCCCAGTTGAAGTCTTCCACGGTCACAAAGTCCGGCAGGCGGATCACAGAGATCCAGCGGAAGTTCTCCTTATGGGCATAGTCAACCCCGACGACTCCGTCCTGCCACCAAAACCCTTCCAAAGGCGGAACAACATAATCGAAATATCCCGCAATCCGGTGGTCGCCGAGTTTGCTCATCTTGATGGTGAAGGCAATTCCGTAAAGCATGTTGATCGCCTGCTTATATTCGCCGTCCTCTGTGTTGGGATCGCCTTTTCCGCGAACGGCTATATAGTTCATGGGCGGCACCGTCACAATCCCGGGCTTGTTCTTTGGCATATAGAATTCTTTGTATTCCTTTTTGAAGTCAAAAGCCATTTGTTTCTCCCTCAATTCCCTTTGCTTCTCACACGCAGGTGCTTTGTCCTGTTCTATTATAATCCCTCACACGATGTGAGGGTCAAGGATTTCTCTCAAATTCTAGAGAAGCCGTCCACAGAAAGCTGCTATTTCCTTTTCCAGCAGCCTGTAAACATTTGCCACAAGAAATCCATCTGCTATCGCATGATTCAGTCGAACACTCACCGGCATCATCAGCCTGCCGTTTTCCTCCCGGTATTTACCCCAGTTGATGATCGGAGCAAAATGCAGATGTCCGTCCGGCAGCTCAATATTCAGCGAATCATAGGACAGCCAGGAGATATAGGACGCATCGAACCAGTTTGGATGATTCATCATGTCCAGCCCGTATTCCCTTGATTTCTTGGCATTCTCCACATCATCTGCTGCGTTCCGGTAAAACTCTTCATAATCTTCAGCATAGACGGTATAGACCGGCGTACAGGTTTCCGTATCTTCGTGAAAGACATACTGAATCGGATTGATGCTGTCATAACAGATCAGCTCTTCCGACTGCCAAAGATACCCCATCTTGTAATCATCCCTTGAGTTCAGAACTTTTGAGAGCACATATAGAAAGTTGATATAGAATTTGGTGCCTGTCCGCCTGGAATGCCCCACCAGATCCGTGACATCGATTCTCGCTGTCATAGAAGTCGAGCATTTACAGTCTTCCGTAAAATGGCGGAATACTCCGCTTCTGTAATACTGTTCCTTGTCTATTACCCTATAATTCATCTGATCTTACCTCTCTCAACTCCGAGATTCTGTCGGGCTTCTTCGTTGTTTCCGAGGATCATACCGACTTTTTCGCAGCTTCGTACCTCTGCACAGGTGCCGCAAGTGGACACTTTCCTTTCCATGGCGCACTGGCGGATTGGACAGAGGGATTCACAATACGGCGTCTTTACCCCGTCGATCCGGCATCCGGTGCAATTGATCATCTCCGGGGTAATCTCCACACCGTTCAGTTCCGACCAAAGCTTTGCAACCTTTTCCCGCAGCGCGTCGTCGTTATGCATTGTTGCGATTCGGGCTTCGCAGGTTTCGCAATTCAGGCCACAATAGGCAATATAGGTTTTCATTTTTATACTCCTCCATTCACAATCCCGCTTAGAAAATCTGTCCTGGAAGTCTTAGCTTCTCTTTGTGGGGAAACGCTTTATCGAATTCCTCCACGTCCGCGTCGTCTACGTAGTAGCCCCGCGGTGTCTGATATACACCGGTTATTCCGTTCAGATACCCGGGGATCAGTTCCCTGCAGAGGAAGAACGAGTCGTCCGCGCCCTCCGGCAGATCGTGGTAGCGGATCCCGAAGTTCCTGGCATATTCAAAGCCGCTCTTTCCGTAGAAGCCGATGTTGCCTTCAAACAGCACCGCGCCAAAGCCCATGGCCGCTGCCTTTTCCAGCGAGTAGTCCAACAGCTTTTTGCCGTAACCCATGCGCTTGAGCTCCGGGGTAATCCCGATTGGTCCCATGGTCAAGACAGGAATCATCCGGCCATCGTCAGCATCGATTCTCGCGCGCATGAACATATTCTGTCCGATCAGCTCACCGTCTTTTTCCATGACGAAATCCAGCTCTTTTACAAACGCCGGATCGTCCCGGAGTACATGGATCACAAAGTGCTCACTGCATCCCGGACGGTATACATTCCAGAATGCCTCGCGCACAAGGTTTTCGACTTTTCTGTATTCTTCTTTCTTTTCCAAACGGATGGTATCGTCATTTGTATTCATTGTTTATCCTCCTGAATATTGTTGACTTCAATTGCCCTTGGGCGGGAGGTCTGTTCGATTGCGGCAAACCTCCCGGTTATGCCGCAGTCTCCAATGTGCTATACTTTTTCAAAAAGCACGCTCCTAAAATATATTTAATCAAGTCTTTCGACTCAATTATCCGATATACCCTTTCGGCTCACCGGTCCAGTTCCAGACGCATGAGGACAAGTTCCTGCCAGCCGCTGAAGCGGGAGCGGAAGCCCTTCGGATTCCTGCCGTACTCCACAAAGCCTGCGCTCTTGTACAGCGCGAGGGCGTTCCTGTTCTCTGCCACCGCCTCCAGCTCCAGCTGGGCATAGCCTGCTCTCCGGGCGCATTCGATGCAGGCTTCCGTCAGCGCCCGTCCGATGCCGAGACCCCAGTACGCCTGATCAATACCGATGCCGAATGTGGCGCGGTGCCCGGTCTTTTCTTTCCTGCCAACAGGACCGATCCCCGCCGAGCCAACAACAGCTCCATCTACCTCCGCGAGAATCTCGATCTCGTCGGCACTGGCCGTTTTTTCCTTCAGGAAAAGCGACTCCTGCTCTGCCGTAAACCCGGTCTCATCCGGGTAGCTGAGGAGGTAGTCGGTCTGCGTATGCGTCAGAATGTAGATTTCCAGCAGGGCCTGTCCGTCTGCTTCCGTCCCGTTTCGGAGGATACAGACTCTGCCGTCTTTCAAAATTACTGTCTTTTTGTATTCCATTGCAAAGCCCTTCTTTTCATGCCGGATCCATCACCACACATATGGGATCACCTGATATTTGACCCGTTTCTTGTATTCTGCGTAACCTTCCAGCCCGGCTTCCAGTACCTGCTCTTCATTGCGGATCCGTTTTGCGATGATCGGGATATACGCCAGCATGATCACAAAGGATATGACAGATCCCAGCACCAGCGGCATTGAAAGAAACAGCAAAAGTGTACACATGTACATCGGGTGTCGGACAACACCGTAAAGTCCGGTGTCGATCACCGTCTGGTTCTCCTGCACTTCAACCTTCCGGGAGAGCCAGACATTCTCACGCAGCACCTCCGCATACAACGCATAGGCAAGCAGGAACAGAACTGCCGCTGCATAGGAAACCCAGGCGGGAAGCACGATCCAGCCGAAGCGGAAATTCAGCCCGGCGACAGTAAACGCGGCCAGAAACATCAGCCCGCTGAGGGCAATCACTGCCTTCTGCTCGCCCTGTTCCTCTCTGGCATCCAGCCTTCTGCGCAGCAGATCCGGAGATTTCTTCATCATGACAAGGCCCGCAACGAACATCGGAATGAACAGGATTCCAATGAGCAGCCAGGCCTGCCAGTATGCAAATGTTCCCGCCGGCAGGAACAGAAGCAGTCCGACGATCAGCAGACCGGAGAGGAATTTCACGATTGCTTGTAAAAACAGTTTTGCGTCCATAGTTCCATCATTCTCCTGCATTGTCGGATCAGTTTCCTGCGGCATTTTCCTGAACCCCATATATTTTGACGAAGTGGCAATTGAATGCCTCAATTGCTGCAGAACGCCAGGACCCGGTCGTAAAAGTCCTTCGCTTCCTCAAAAGCCCCGTGTCCCAGGCCTTCATAGATATACAATTCGCTGCCGGCGATGGCGCTGTGCAGTTCCGAGGCCGCGTCGGTTCCGACCGTGTGATCGTCGCTCCCCGCGATGATGAGGGTCGGGCAGCCGATCTTTGGTATCTCTCTTCGCGCATCGAAGCGCAGGATCGCATCGGTGTTTTTCAGGAAGCGGTCATAGCCGGAGGGCTTCATGAGTTTCGCGAGATACGGGAACGCCTTTCTGTACTTCTGCAGATACCGCGCCGAGTAGAGCTTCTCCGCGGTATCGCTCATCAGTGCCGTATGATCCCCCCGCTTCGCCAGTTCCATCCATCCCGAAACCACCGTTTTCACTGTCTCGTTCGCATTCGGGGCCGTGACCGCCAGGATCAGCTTTTCTACCAGCGCCGGGTATCTGACGGCAAGCTTCTGCGCAATCATGCCGCCCTGGGAAACCCCAAGCACGCAGGCCTGCCCGATCCCGAGACTCTTCATGGCCGAAGCCTGATCATCGGCCATATCCTCGATCGAATAGCCTTCCAGCATGTCGTTCTTTCTGCTGAACAGATAGACAGTATAATCCCGAAAGAATTTCCGGTAAGGCAGGGAAAGAAGCCAGGCCTTCCCTTTCACCGTTGTCAGGCCGTCCGACAGGCCCGGCAGGACCACCAGGTTCTTTTCGCCCTCACCGAAGGAAACATACGACATTTCCGTATTGCCAAGAATGACGCTGCCGTTTTCCATGTTTCTCTTCTCCTTATATCCTTATAAAAATTGCTGCCGAAGGGTTTTGCATCAGGATGCAGCCCCGCGGCAGTCGTCGTTCAGACCAGGCCTTCCGCCCGGAAGCGGTCCAGGATCCTCGCGATCAGGCCGGTTCGACCGAAGGGAGTCATCAGGTAATAACCGTCCACAGAGCCCGCGATCTGGCGGGCGAATTCCGCGGAGATCTCCACGGCCAGTTCTTCTCCCCTGGCACGGTCCGCATTCTCATAGCGTGCGATGATCTCCGGCGCTACCGAGATGCCTGAGATTTCACTGTTCATGAACAGGGCGTTGCGCTGGCTGACCACCGGCATGATCCCGCCGAGGAGTTTTCCCTCCAGCGTCTCACGGGCAAGCTTCAGATTCTCCACCGCCTGCTCGCTCAGGACCGGCTGGGTCAGGAAGGCGTCCGCGCCGTTCTTTTCCTTTTCTTTCGCCATTTCCAGCTGGATCCGGAAATTCCTTGCGTTGACGTTCAGCGCCGCGAAGATATGAAACGGCGTCGGGAGCACGGCTTCATTCAGGCCTTTGATGTACCGGATCAGCCGGCGGGAGTTGAAGTTGTAGACGCTCTTGACCTCGTCACGGCTCGCGTTCGGAATCGGATCTCCGGTGACCACCAGGACGTTTCCGATGCCCTCGGCACAGAGGCCCAGAAGCAGCGCCTGGGTGGCGTTCAGGTTCCGGTCCCGGCAGGTCATGTGCGGCAGGGCGCTCATGCCGAGCTCCCGGTGCAGCTTGCAGGCCATCAGGCTGGAATCCACCCGCACCCGGGCCACGGGGCAGTCGGCGATGGTGATGATGTCGACATCCTTCGCCCGCAGCTCCCGCGCGCCGGTCATGAACTTGCTCAGGTCCGCGCCCTCCGGCGGATCCAGCTCCACCGCGACCGCCTTGCGGTCCGGATCGCACAGCACGTCCCAGAAGGGGTTCGGTCTCGTCTGGGGAATTTTTTCCCGATGCAGCGGATATTCCATCCGGATATGGGCCGGAGCCTCCAGGGCGCTAGCCGTGGCGGCGATATAGGCCGGCGTCGTGCCGCAGCAGCCGCCGAGGATCCACGCGCCCTCGTCCCGCAGCACCGCCATCTGGGCGGCGAAGTATGCGGGGTCGCCGTCATAGCAGCTCCGGTTGCCGCGGACCGTGGGATAGCTTGCGTTCGGCATGACGGAGATCGGGATGTTCAGCGGGCCGATCTTCCGCAGGAGATCCACCATGTGCCGCGCCGTGGTCATGCAGTTCATTCCCACCGCGTCCACATTGGGATCCTCCTCCGCCGCCTTGCAAAGATCCCGGATCATCCGGCCGGCTGTCGTGAAGCCGTCCGGCTGGACGTTGAAGGACAGGATGATATAGGCCTCCGGGTCCCGCGCCTTGATATAGGCCGCGGTCTCGTGCAGGCAGAGGTCACTGCTGTGGGTCTCGATGAGGAAGTTCTGCATGCCGAGCTCCAGGAAGCAGTCCACCACAAAGCGATATTCCGCCTCCAGGTCCCGGTCGTCCTGTTCCTCGATCGGACCGATGGTGGAAAAGAGAAAGGTCTCTTCCTTCGCCGCTCTGCGGGCAATCTCGCAGGCGGCCCGGATCAGGGCTTTGCACTCCGTCTCCGGCATCCGCAGACGGTTGATGCCGTAGGTGTTCGTTTTCAGTGCCCTGCAGCCCGCCTCCAGATAGGCCTTGTGGATCGCTTCGACCTCCTGCGGGTTGCTCAGATTGGCCCACTCGCAGGCATCCCCGGCGGTGTTGTTCCGCTCGGCGTAATAGGTGCTCATCCCGCCGTCAAACAGCAGGGTATGCTCTTTCAGCCAGCTTCTGATGTCCATGTTTTCTCTCCTGTCTCAGCCCAGCACCCTGCGGGCAATGTCCGCGCTCTGCTTGGCGTCCCTGGCGTAATAATCCGCTCCGATTTCCGCCGCATAGTCCGGGGTCAGCACCGCGCCGCCCACCATGATTTTGCAGTCGTGGCCGCTCTTTCGGATCGCGGCGATGGT